>JGI26049J44785_1000083_pt1 | contig 50001 bp, 48 predicted proteins | sample HigsolmetaGSP11D_FD_44785 | JGI IMG/M metagenome (IMG submission 44785)
AAATTCGCATAAGGAAGATTATGGAACTAAAATCGCGACATTCGAGCACTCAGGCTTGCGGTGGCTTGCGGTATGACCCCGGCCTCGGGCCTGACCCTTGCCGCTTTGCACCTGGCGGAGACTGACGCCGGCCCTTTGCCTTCCGCCAGAGTTCCGGCCCGGGCGCCGAGCTGAGGACAGGCCGCGGGATCGCAACGAGCGACACGGCTCGTCACCATTTTTTCCGTTAGGTTGAAAGTCCATCTCATTGCAGCACGGTGTCCGAGGGCTAGAGTTGGCCTAAAGCAGAGGCATGCGGCAGCACTGCCGTCAGGAATATCAGGGAGGTAGCGAGCGATGGTCGGTTCCGGCGTGTCGGCAAATGGATATGTCGCCTGTGGCAAGCTGAAGGTCGCCGCACCGCTCCATGCCTTCATTACTGAGGAAGCGCTGCCTGGCACCGGGATCGCGCCCGATGCATTCTGGCAGCGTCTCGAGGCGATCATCGCCACCTTCGCGCCGCAGAACCGCGCGCTTCTGGCCAAGCGCGACGCGCTGCAGGCACAGATCGACGAATGGCACCGCAGCCGCGCTGGCCGCCCACACGATGCGGAAGCCTACGAGCGCTTTCTCAGGGAAATTGGCTATATCGTTGATGATGTAGGCGATTTCCGCGTCGGAACGACCAATGTCGACCCCGAGATCGCCACCATCGCGGGGCCGCAGCTCGTCGTGCCGGTGATGAACGCGCGCTATGCGCTGAACGCTGCCAACGCCCGTTGGGGCAGCCTCTACGACGCGCTCTACGGCACCGATGCGCTGGACGGCAAGCGGCCGTCGCCGGGCCCCTATGACCCGGCGCGCGGCGCCGAGGTCATTGCCTTCGGCCGGCGTATGCTGGACCAGCACGTGCCGCTCGCTTCCGGCTCGCATGCCGATGCCGTGCGCTACGCGGTGGATGGCGCGGCCCTCACGGTGCAGCTCGCGGACGGCAACGTCACAGGCCTCAAGGAGGCGGCGCAGCTCGCCGGCTTCGGGGGCAACGGCGAAGCGCCGGAGGCGCTCGTCTTCCTCAAGCACGGCCTCCACATCATCGTGCATTTCAACCGCAAGCATCCCATCGGCGGCAGCGACAAGGCCGGCATCAGCGACATCGAGCTGGAAGCCGCGCTGACGACCATCATGGACTGTGAGGATTCGGTCGCGGCTGTGGATGCGGAGGACAAGGTCGTCGTCTACCGCAACTGGCTCGGCCTAATGCGGGGCGACCTTGTCGAGACCTTCGAGAAGAACGGGCGCACGGTGACGCGCCGCCTGGCTGAAGACCGCGTCTACAGGCGCCCCGGCGGCGGCGAGCTGCGCCTCAAGGGGCGCAGCCTCATGCTCGTGCGCAACGTCGGCCACCTCATGACGACCGATGCTGTGCTGGACGAGAACGGCAACGAGATCCCCGAAGGCATCCTCGACGGCATGGTGACGGCGGCCATCGCCCTCCACGACATCGGCCCCTCGGGCCGCCGCGCCAATTCCGCCACGGGTCAGATGTACATCGTCAAGCCCAAGATGCACGGCCCTGAGGAAGTGGCTTTCGCTGATGCACTTTTCGCCGCCATCGAGGATGCCCTGGCCCTTCCGCGCAACACGCTCAAGATGGGCGTGATGGACGAGGAGCGCCGCACGAGCGTCAATCTCAAGGCATCTATCCGCGCCGCCAAGGACCGCATCTGCTTCATCAACACGGGCTTCCTCGACCGCACGGGCGACGAGATCCATACGTCGATGGAAGCGGGCCCGATGATCCGCAAGGCCGACATGAAGGCCTCAACGTGGATCAAGGCCTACGAGGACGGCAACGTCGACACCGGCCTAGCCACGGGCCTCGACGGCCGCGGGCAGATCGGCAAGGGCATGTGGGCCATGCCCGACCTGATGCATGCCATGCTCGAGCAGAAGCTCGGCCATCCGCTCGCCGGGGCGAGCACTGCCTGGGTGCCCTCACCCACGGCCGCGACGCTGCACACCTTGCACTATCTGGCGGTTGACGTGGCGGCCCGCCAGGCAGAGATCCGCAAGCGGGCGCCAGCGCAGCGTGCCGACCTGCTGACCCTGCCGCTGGCCGACCGCGTGAACTGGTCGGCGGCGGAGATTGCCGAGGAGGTCGATACCAACGTCCAGAGCCTTCTCGGCTACGTGGTGCGCTGGGTCGACCAGGGCATCGGCTGCTCCAAGGTGCCGGACATCCACGATGTCGCCCTGATGGAGGATCGCGCCACGCTGCGCATCTCGGCCCAGCATCTCGCCAACTGGCTGCGCCACGGCATCGTCTCGCGCGATCAGGTGATGGAGGCGCTGAAGCGGCTCGCCGCCGTGGTCGACCGGCAGAACGCCGGCGACCCGAACTATCGCCCCATGGCGCCCGATTTCGACAATTCGCTCGCCTTCCAGGCGGCCTGCGCCCTCATCTTCGAGGGCACGCGGCAGCCGAACGGATACACCGAGCCCCTGCTCCACCGGTTCCGCCGCCTGCGCAAGGAGAAGGACCGGGCCGCCACCTGAGCAGCCTGCGCCCCGTTCCCTGCCCCGCACCGCCGGGCCACTGGAACCGCAAGGCGGTGGCCGGCGTTGCTTTGATATGCCTCAGACACATGTGGCACGAGGCCAGAGCGAGGAGCCGGGCATGGACGATCCGCACAAGTCCCGCAGCGAGCGGGAGCGCGAGAAAGCCGAGAAGAAGCAGCATCAGGACGAGGTGCTCGACGAGGAGCTGGAGGATTCCTTCCCCGCTAGCGATCCCCCGTCGCAGACGCAGCCTGCACCCAAGCGGAAAAAGAAGAATAACAACAACTGATTATCGGACAATCTTAATCGGAAACCGTAATCGTCATCCCGTCATAGGCCGGCTCCACGTGGGGCGGCACCTGACGGCGCAGGGTGGCATAGTCAAGGTCGGTGTGCAGGTTGGTGAGCACGGCCCGTTGTGGGGCCACCTCCTCGATCAGCGCCAGGGCCTGCTCGAGGTTAAAGTGGCTCGGGTGCCGCGTGTAGCGCAGTGCGTCGACAATCAACACTTCGAGGTCGTACAGCACCGCCTTCGCCTCGTCGGGCATGAGGCTGACGTCGCTCGCATACGCCAGCTTGCCAAAGCGGAAGCCGAGCGCGTCGATGTTCCCGTGCACCATGCGGAAGGGCAAGGCGGACACTGTGCCGCCCGGACCTTCGATGTGTACCTCCTGCCCGCTTGTGAGGCGGTGCTCGACGAGGATCGGTGGATAGTCGCTGCCAGGCGGAGTAACGAAACAATAGTCGAAGCGGGTGCGCACCTTCTCGCTGGTGCGCTCGTCCAGATAGACGTCGATGCAGCGGCGCATCGTCAGCACCAGCGGGCGGAGGTCATCGATGCCGTGCGTGTGGTCGGCGTGCTCGTGCGTGAAGAGGACGGCGTCGAGATGGCGGACGTTGGCGTCGAGCAGCTGCTCGCGCAGGTCGGGCGACGTGTCGACCAGGACCGTCGTCGCCGCCTCTCCCCGACCCTTCTTTTCGACGAGGATCGAGCAGCGGCGGCGTCGGTTGCGCGGCTCCGCCGGGTCGCAGGCGCCCCACCCCATTCCGACGCGTGGCACCCCGCCGGAGGACCCGCAACCGAGGATGGTCACGGTCAGCGTCATGCGGCGGCGTCTCCCGCGCCTTGGCCGAGCTGCGCCTTGGTGAAGAGGCGGCGGAAATTGCCGGTGGTGATCGCCGCCATCTCGGCCGGTGTCACCCCGTGCAGTTCAGCAAGAACCTTGGCCGTATGGACGACGAAGGCGGGCTCGTTGCGCTTGCCGCGGTTGGGAACGGGCGCGAGATAGGGCGCGTCCGTCTCGACGAGCAGTCGGTCGCGCGGCACCTGTGCGGCGATGTCGCGCAGCTCCTGCGAGCTCTTGAAGGTCAGGATGCCCGAGAAGGAGATGTGGAGCCCCAGCTCCACGCCGACGCGCGCCAGCTCCGGCCCCGATGAGAAGCAGTGCAGCACGGCCCGAAAGGCGCCCTTGCCCATCTCGTCCCGTAGAATGGCGATCATGTCCTCGTCGGCCGCCCGCGCATGGATGACAAGCGGCAGGCCCGTCTCCCGCGCCGCCNCGATATGGGTGCGGAACACGGCCTTCTGCACGTCGCGCGGGCTGCGGTCGTAGTGATAGTCGAGCCCCGCCTCGCCAATACCGATGCAGCGCGGGTGGCGGGAAAGTGCCACGAGCTCATCCGCCGTGACGTCCGGCTCCTCACCCGCATTGTGCGGATGGGTGCCCACTGTGCAAGAGACGCCTTCGAAGCGCTCGGCCAGCGCGGCATAGGTGGCGAACTGCCTGACGCGCGTCGAGATGGTGACGAGATGGCCCACGCCGGCCGCGCGCGCGCGCGCCACGACGGCGTCGAGCTCGCTGGCGAAATCGGGGAAGTCGAGGTGGCAGTGACTGTCGACCAGCATCAGGCCTTGGTCTCCTGCTGCTCCTCCTCCACGAAGCGCGGAAAGATGGGGGCCGGGGCCGGCAGGGCCGTGCCGGGAACGATGCGCCCGGCGGGGCCGAGCGAGTCGAAGCGTCGCTTGTCCTCCGCAACGGACAGGAGATCGAGCAGGCGCCCCGCCGCCGCCGGCGTCACCGGCTGGGCGAGGATGGCGACGTTGCGCAGCACCTCCGCCGTCACGTACAGCACCGTCGCCATGCGTGCCGGGTCCGTCTTGCGCAGGGCCCAGGGCTCCTGCCCGGCGAAATAGCGGTTCGCCTCACCCACCACCGCCCAGACATCAGCCAGCACGGTGTGCAGGGCAAAGTTCTGCATGGCCGCCCGCGCCTTGGCGAGGAGGCCGTCCGCCGCCGCGAGCAGGGCCTCGTCGGCCGCGGTGAAGGGGCCGGGCTCGGGCACCTTGCCGTCGCAGTTCTTGGCGATCATCGACAGCGAGCGCTGGGCAAGGTTGCCGAGGTCATTGGCGAGATCCGCGTTTATGCGGTTGACGATGGCCTCGTGGCTATAGTTGCCATCCTGGCCGAACGGCACCTCGCGCAGGAAGAAGTAGCGCAGCTGGTCCACGCCGTAGGTCCGGGCCAACGCGAACGGGTCGATGACGTTGCCGACCGACTTCGACATCTTCTCGCCGCGGTTGAACAGGAAGCCGTGGCCGAAGACACGCTTCGGTACCGGCAGCCCGGCGGACATCAGGAAGGCGGGCCAGTAGACCGCGTGGAAGCGCACGATGTCCTTGCCGATGATGTGCACGTCCGCCGGCCAGTAGCGCCACCGCGGCGACTGCGTGTCGGGGTAGCCGAGGCCTGTAAGGTAGTTGGTGAGCGCATCGACCCACACGTACATCACGTGGCCCGGCGCGTCCGGCACCGGCACGCCCCAGGTCAGCGTGGTGCGCGAGATCGAGAGATCCTGCAGCCCGCCCTTGACGAAGCTGATCACCTCGTTGCGCCGACCTTCCGGGCCGATGAAGTCCGGGTTGCTCTCGTAGAGCTCCAGCAGCCGGTCCTGATAGGCCGAGAGGCGGAAGAAATAGGTCTGCTCCTCCGTCCACTCCACCGGCGTGCCCTGCGGGCCCAGACGCACGCCGTCGGCGTTCAGCGTTGTCTCGCTCTCGTCGTAGAAGGCCTCGTCGCGGACCGAGTACCAGCCGGCATAGGTGCCGAGATAGATGTCCCCGACCTCGACCATGCGCTTCCACAGCGCCTGGGAGGCAGCGTAATGCGCGGGCTCCGTCGTGCGGATGAAGCGGTCGCGCGACACGGCGAGCGCATCGCACATCTCCTGGAAGAGCGCCGTGTTGCGGTCGGACAGCTCGCGCGGGCTGATGCCTTCCTTCGCCGCCGTCTGCGTCATCTTCAGGCCATGCTCGTCGACGCCCGTCATGAAGAAGACGTCATAGCCGTCGAGCCGCTTGAAGCGCGCGATGGCGTCCGCCGCCACCGCCTCGTAGGCGTGGCCGATGTGCGGGGCGCCATTGGGATAGGAGATGGCGGTCGTGATGTAGAAGGTCTCGGGATGGCCCATGCCCAACCGTGTCCGAATCTCGCTGGCTCAGGCGGCTTCACCGTGGCGCAGCGCGCCGGCCAGGTCGTTGAAAATAGACAGAACCAAAGGGCGGCGGTCGAGATTGAGCACTTGCGCTTCGCGCGCCGCACCGCGGCTCTTCTCCCACACCTCGACCAAGGGCGCAAGGCGAGCTGCACCCTCTGCCGCCCGTTCATGAATGGTCCTGGTGACGAACATGTCGATCGTCGCCATGAGGGTCGCGAACGCCTCCTCCCCGTCCCTGCCCGCAGTAAGCTCGGCGAGTGCGAGTACCTCGCGCAGGTCGACGGCCGGCAGGCGGACGAGCATGCCCTGCACCCGCTCGACGAGCGCGATGCGTTCCTCGTCCAGCAGCTCCAGCGCGCCCTGCACGGAGCCCTGCGCCAGGGCCGCGGCACGCGCCCTCAGGGCGGGGTCGATCGCATCCCAGGGCGGGCCGAGCCCCTGCATCACCCTCTCGATGTCGCCCGGCGTGAGTTCTCCCAGCGTGAGCTTGCGGCAGCGGGAGCGGATCGTGGCCAGAACGCGGCCGGGGCTGTGCGAGACGATGAGGAAGATGGAGCGCGGCGGCGGCTCTTCCACCACTTTCAGCAGGGCGTTTGCGCTGGCGACGTTGAGGTCCTCGGCGCTGTCGACGATGCAGACGCGATAGCCGCCCGCCCCGGCCGTGGAGCCGAAGACGGCAAGGGCCCGCCGCACGGAATCGATGGCGATAACGCTCGAGGGGCCTTTCTTGTCCGTGCCCGGCGTGCGCCGCAGGACGACAAGGTCGGGATGCGAGAGAGCGGCCACCTTGCGGGCGACGGGATGGTCCGGCGCGACGGTGAGATCCCGCACGTCCGGCGCGGCGGCAGGGTCGGGATAGGCGAGCAGGAAGCGCGCCACCCGGTAGGCAAAGGTGGCCTTGCCGATGCCGCGCGGCCCGCCGATGAGCCAGGCATGGTGCAGGCGCCCTGCCCGCCAGGCATCGAGGAAGGAGCGCTCCGCCTCCTCGTGGCCCACCAGATCGAAGCGCTCGCGCGGATGAGGGGCGAGGCCGTAGCGATCCGCCTCCATCTCCTGCGCGGAAACCGGCTCACGCGCCATCGGCGGACTCCTGCGTCGTTGTTCCGAGCAAACGGGCCTCGACCTCGGCCCAGATGTCGGCGGCGACGGTATCGGCGTCGCGGCTGGCGTCGATGACCACGCAGCGCGCCGGCTCCTCCCTGGCAATGATGAGGAAGGCCGTGCGAAGCGCCCGGTGGAAGCTGATGTCCTCTGCCTCGAAACGGTCCGTCGCCTCGCTGCGGGCCTGCCGGCGCGCGCCTGCGCGGGCGAGTCCCACCTCGGGTGGCAGGTCGAGGATGAAGGTCAGGTCCGGGCGCGTGGGGCCGACGACAACTTGCTCGAGACGGTTGAGGAAGACCGGGTCGAGATCACCGAGCGCGCCCTGATAGGCACGGGTGGAATCGCTGAAGCGGTCGCACAGCACCCACTGGCCGCGTGCCAGCGCCGGGCGGATTGTCGTCTCGAGATGGTCGTTGCGGGCCGCCGAGAAGAGGATGGCCTCGGCCGCCGGTCCGAGCGCCTTGGCCTTGCCGGCGAGCAAAAAGTTGCGGATGCGCTCGGCGCGCGGCGCACCGCCGGGCTCGCGCGTCGCAATGACGTCGATCCCGCGCTGCGAAAGGCGGGCGCGCAGGAGCTCCACCTGGGTGGACTTGCCTGCCCCCTCGCCGCCCTCGAAGGTGACGAACCGGCCCCGCGACGGCGCTTTTTCCGGCAAGACGGCCTCTTACAATAGCTTGCTCAACGCATCGCGGATGGCGCCGGTACCGAGCTCAAACAGCGCGTCGAAGGCGCGTTGCGAAAGGCTGCCCGACTCCACCGCCTCGCCTGTGTATAGCGGCAGGACGAGCGCGTCGACCTCGTCGCGCGTGACCCGCAGCTCGGCAACCTGCGTCCCCGCCGCGACAGGCGCCTTCAGCGGTCCGCGGTAGACCACCTTCACGTCGAGACGGTCGCTCGCGCCGCGCGGCACCAGCACGCGCACCGGCTCCCTGGCGACGAGCGGCACCCGCCCCCGGGCGCCGCCATAGACCTGCGCCTCGCTGATGACCTCGCCAACCTTGAAGATCTCGCGTGTCTCGAAATTGTTGAAGCCCCACTCGAGCAGCTTGCGTCCCTCGTTGGCCCGGTCACGCGCGTTGCGCAGGCCGTTGAGCACGACGACGAGCCGCCGGCCGTCGCGCACGGCCGAGCCGACGAGGCCATAGCCGGATTCCGGCAGATTGCCCGTCTTCAGCCCGTCGGCACCAATCTCCATCGCCAGCAGCGGATTGCGGTTCTGCTGGCGGATCTTGTTCCAGGTGAACTCGCGCTCGCCGAAGATGGGATAGAGGTCCGGGAAGTTCTCGATGAGATACAGCGAAAGCACGGCAAGGTCGCGGGCTGTCGTGCGCTGTTCCGGATCGGAATAGCCCGTCGCGTTGCGGAAGGTGCTGTTACGCAGGCCGATTGCCTTCGCCCGTTCGTTCATGAGCCGGGCGAAATTCTCCTCGGTGCCCGCGATGCCCTCGGCCAGGGCGATGGCCGCATCGTTGCCTGACTGGACGATGAGCCCGCGCAGAAGGTCCGCGACGGAAACGCGGCTGTTCACGACGGCGAACATGGTGGAGCCGCCGGAGGGCGCGCCGCCGCGCCGCCAGGCGTTCTCGGAGATGACGAAAGTGTCGTCGAGCGACAGGCGCCCCGCCTTGATCTCCTCGAAGACCACGGCCGCCGTCATGAGCTTGGCGAGGCTGGCCGGGATCATCGGCGCGTCGGGCGCCTTCGCATAGAGGACGCCGCGCGTTTGCGCATCCATCAGGATGGCGAATTCCGCCGATGTCTGAAATGTCTGCGCCGTCGCCGCCCCTGCAGCCGCGGCGAGCCAGGCCAGCACGAGCAGACCCGACAACAGCAGCCTGCGAACGAACCGGCTGCTCCCTGCAACGGACGAGATAACCGACATCGCTCCCCCATGTGGAGGGGGAATGTGTGATGTCGCGGCGGCAAAATCAACGTTCGCCGCGGCGGATCGCTAGTTGGCGACCCCCTTGCGGAACGAGACGAAACGCTGCTCCTTCACGAGCGAGAAGGGCACCCCGCTGCCGAAGCGGGCATTCGCGTCCTGCGGCGCCGCATAGAACAGGCTCGCGACGACGGGTTTGCCGACAGTCCTGGACACGGGCGGCACAGCCACGGCGACGGGCACGCCGGCGTTCGGGATCGTGCTGAGGTCGAGCAGATCGTCGATGGCGGCGACATCCGCCCGCTGCAGATGCGTGGTCGGGACAGCCGCCGGTGCCGCCTCGGCGACCGCAACGCTGGGCTGCCCGAAATCCGGACGCGGCACAGGCAGCGGCACGGTGACGATCCGCTCTGCCGCGGAAGCAGATGCCGGCGCAGGCTCGGGCGCGGTCGCCGCAGACGCCATGATGACCGGAGCGGAGGAAGGCATCGCCTCCGCTTCGCCCGACCGGGCCGGGGTGGGCTCAGCCGAGGCGACCATGACCGGCGCTGCAGCAGGTGCGACAGGCGTCGCCGGCACGCCGCCGGCCGGCCGGCCGTCGATCTGCAACGTGGCGAGGAGCTTGCGGTCATCGCTGCCGCGCAGCGAGGCCCGACCGAGGTATTCGACCTTCACCTTCGCCGTGCCGGCACGGCGGAAGTCGAGCGCCTCCGCCACCCTCCGCGACACGTCGATGATACGGCCGCCGTGGAACGGGCCGCGGTCGTTGACGCGCACCACCATCGAGCGGTTGTTGGCGAGGTTGGTGACGCGCACGTAGCTCGGCAGCGGCAACGTCGGATGGGCTGCGGCGATCGAGTGCTTGTCAAACACCTCGCCATTCGCTGTCAGGCGCCCGTGGAAGTCGGCCCCGTACCAAGAGGCCGTGCCGATGGCGGTGTATTTCTCGTTGAGATGCGGAACATATGTCTTGCCCGCCACCTTGTAGGGCTTGCCGATATGGTGGCGTCCACCGCCCTTGGGGATCGGCTTGCCGTCGGCAACGACCTTCGGGCTCGGAGCGACGCCATACTTCGGGTCGATCTTGGCGGAGCCGACCTTCTGCGAGCCGCTGCTGCAATTGGCGAGGCCGAGGGCGAGGAGAACGACTCCGGCGCCCTGCAGGGCGAGGCGGAGAGGCGAGCGACCTTCAACGGCGACTTCAGAAGCAGATACCGATGGGATGGATGGGGAAACCTTCGCTTTGACGGCACAAAGCCCAGTCGTCGCACGATCCATCTGCTGCATCGGCTCGTTCCGTTCTTGCCTGTCGATGGCTGCAAGCTACCGTCGGAAGGGCGCGATCGCTGCGCCTGACCTTGGACTTGTCATCACCACCGAAGTGTCGTTGGGTTCCGATGAATGGAGCGTTAAGGCCTCACTTCCCACAAAGCAAGCCTGCAATGTGACAGTTGCAACCGACGCCCGGCCGCGAAACGAGCCTTCCGATTGCGACGAAATTGCGGCGCTATTGCCCTATTATGGCCGTCAGTGCCGCGCGCGCTCGTCGCAGGCCCGCAGCCGGCCGCAACGCGGTCATCCTGGGGGCGTCAGCCAACCTTTAGCCGGACACGGCAGACCAGGAGGCGCCATGCAGACCATCTCCACCATCGCAGAGCTCGAGGAGATCTATGGGCAGCCCGGCGAGACGGCGCGAGTCAAGGTGACGGACCACGTGACGCCCCACTATGCCTCCTTCATCGAGGCATCGCCCTTCGTCGCCCTCGCGACGGTCGGACCGGAGGGGCTCGACTGCTCGCCACGCGGCGACGGCCGCGGTTTTGTGCGCATCCATGACGCGCGCACGCTGATGATGCCGGACAGGCAGGGCAACAACAGGATCGATTCCCTGCGCAACATCGTGCGCGACCCGCGCGTGGCGCTGCTCTTCCTCATTCCCGGCTCGGGCAACACGCTGCGCATCAACGGCCACGCCAGGCTGACCGCGGATGAGACCCTGCGCGCCTCCTTTGCCGTTGAGGGAAAACTGCCGCGGACGGTGATCGTGATCGAGGTGCACGAAGTCTACTTCCAGTGCGCCCGCGCCATCATCCGTTCCCGGCTCTGGGATCCGTCGAGCCACGTGGCGCCCGCTGCCCTGCCGACGCCGGGCACAATCCTCGCAGCCCTGTCGCAGAACCGCGTCGGCGGCGAGGACTACGACCGCGCCTGGCCAGAGCGGGCAAGGCAATCAATGTGGTGAGGCGCCTCACACGGCGACGCCGTGCAGGTCATAGGCGTCGGAACTCTCGATCTTCACGGTGACGATGTCGCCGACACGCAGCGGGCGGCGCGAGGCCACGTAGACGTTGCCGTCGATCTCCGGCGCATCCCACTTGGACCGCCCCTTGGCGACGGTCGGCCCCGCNTCGTCGATGATGACCGGGATGCGGCGGCCGACGCGGGTCTTGAGACGCTGGGCGCTGACCTTGGCCTGCGTCTGCATGAAGCGGTGCCAGCGCTCCTCCTTCACCTCGTCGGGCACCGCCGGGGCGATGTCGTTGGCTGGCGCGCCCTTCACCGGCTCGTAGCGGAAGCAGCCGACACGGTCGAGCTTCGCCTCCTGCAGCCACTGGAGCAGGAACTCGAAATCCTCCTCCGTCTCGCCGGGGAAGCCGACGATGAAGGTGGAGCGGATGGCGAGGTCGGGGCACTCCTCGCGCCAGCGGCGGATGCGCTCGAGCGTCTTTTCCTGATGCGCGGGGCGCCGCATGTTGCGCAGCACGGATGGCGCCGCGTGCTGGAAGGGAATGTCGAGGTAGGGCAGCACCTTGCCCTCCGCCATGAGACCTATGACTTCGTCCACGTGCGGATAGGGATAGACGTAGTGCAACCGCACCCAGACGCCGAGCTCGCCGAGGGCTGCCGAAAGGTCGAGGAAACGCGCCCTCACCTCGCGGCCGGCATAGGTGCTCGTCGCATACTTCAGGTCGAGGCCGTAGGCGCTCGTGTCCTGCGAGATGACGAGCAGCTCCTTCACGCCGGCCTTCACCAACCGCTCGGCCTCGCGCAGCACATCCGCCGCCGGACGGCTGACGAGATTGCCGCGCAGCTTCGGGATGATGCAGAAAGTGCAGCGGTTGTTGCAGCCTTCGGAAATCTTCAGATAGGCGTAGTGGCGCGGTGTGAACTTGATGCCCTGTTCGGGCACCAGATCGATGAAGGGGTCGTGCGCCGGCAGCACGGCCTGGTGCACGGCTTCGACCACCGTCTCGTACTGCTGCGGCCCCGTGATGGCGAGAACGTCCGGGAACTGCTCGCGGATCTGGCCCGGCTCCGCCCCCATACAGCCCGTAACGATGACCTTGCCGTTCTTGGCCATGGCCTCGCCAATGGCGCTGAGCGACTCCGCCTTGGCGGAATCAAGAAAGCCGCAGGTGTTGACGATGACGACGTCCGCACCCGCGTGGGTCTTGGTCAGCTCATAGCCTTCAGCCCTCAGGCGCGTGACGATGCGCTCGGAATCGACGAGCGCCTTCGGACAGCCGAGGGAAACAAAACTGATCTTGGGAGCGTGCTCGCCCATGCCTGTCGCCACCGCTTGCGCGCCGGCATCGCGACAGGTGTCGCGGACGACGCATCACGTTCTCGCTGATGATCGCAATCGGATCGTGGCCGGGCCTTCGCCAGCATCTGGAACCGCTCCAGCCTGGATCCGGCGCTTCGATTGGCACGGAAAGGGCGCGGACGCAACGGTCTTGATGCGTCACAGGATCACAAGAAAAGCCCGGCAGCACCTTGTTACTGCCGGGCTCAAGGCTTTCGGGAGGAGCCAGCCGAGACCGCATGAGGAAGACAACCCCAGCTGCACTGAAACAGCCAGCCAGACGAAGGCTTCACCATCCAAAATATCGATAGCAGATTCGCACGGAAAATGCCTCATGAAAATGTCTTATACGAAAAGACTGCGTTTCGCGTGCCGGCATGCACTGCGCNGCCAACGAAAATAGATGCAATTTTATTCTTTTTTGCGCTGCTACGACGCCCAGTTGTGCTGGAAATCCGCATAGAGCGTCAGGCCGCCGCAGGCAAAGATCGTCTGGCCGGTGATGTAGCGGGCCTCGTCCGAAGCGAGGAAGGCGAAGACGGGCGCCATGTCATCCGCCTCCGCGGCAAAGCCCATGGGAATATGGCTTTCGACCACCGCGCGCGCCGCCGGATCCTCGACCCAGCTCTTGTTCAGCTCCGTCGCCGTGGCCCCAGGCCCGACGGCGTTGACGCGGATGCCATGGGCCGCAAATTCCAGCGCCAGCGTCCGCGTCAGGTTGGCGAGGCCGCCCTTGCTGATCGAATAGGCGAGATAGCCCGGCTTGGGGATGATCTCGTGCACGCTCGTCGTGTTGATGATCGCCCCGGGCGCCCGGCGTGCCAGCAAGTGCCGCGCGACGGCGCGGGCGCAGTTGGCCGCGCCGACGAGATTGACCGCGAGGATGCGAGACAGGACCGCATCGTCGAACGAGTCGCCTGGCGTCGGCGCCTGGATGCCGGCGTTATTGACCAGGATGTCGACATGCCCCCAGGCGGAGACCGCCTCCTCGACCATGGCCTCGACCGCCCTCGGCGCGGAGACGTCCGCGGCGAGCGCCAGGTGCGGACGCTCGCCGTGGCCAGCCTCTGCGGCCGCCGCCCTCACCGCGGCGAGCGCCGCGGCCATCGTCCCGGCATCGGCGAGGTCGTTGATGGCGACCGTCGCGCCCTCGGCGGCGAAGCGACGCGCGACGGCAAGGCCTATGCCGCGCGCCCCGCCCGTGACGATAGCGGTGCGCCCTTCGAGGCGCTGCGAATTGAGGGCATGGAAGGTCATGGCATCGGTCCCGGATCAGGGTGTGTCGGCCTCGCCCGGCCGGGTTGCGCCCCTTGTGTTGAGATAGACCGCGTAGAGCGAGGTCGTCGCGCAGATGAACAGGCGGTTGCGTTTGGGGCCGCCGAAACAGACGTTGGCGACCACCTCCGGCACGCGGATCTTGCCCAAGAGCACGCCGTCGGGATCGAAGCAGTGCACGCCATCGCCGGCGCTCGTCCAGATGTTGCCGTGCACGTCGACGCGCAGACCGTCAAAGAGGCNGTAGCTGCACGTGGCGAAAACCTCACCGCCCTCGAGACGCCCGTCCGCGCCGACCCTGAAGCGGCGGATGTGGCGCGGCCCGTTCTCGACATGGGTGGCGCCAGTGTCGACCACGTAGAGCAGCTTCTCGTCCGGCGAGAAAGCAAGGCCGTTGGGCTTGACGAAATCGGTCGCCACGGCGGCGAGGGAGCCGTCCGCCGGGTTGAAGCGGTAGACGTAGGAGGCCCCGATCTCGGACGGCGCCGCATCACCCTCGTAGTCGGAATCGATGCCGTAGGTCGGGTCCGTGAACCAGATGGTGCCGTCAGACTTCACGACGACATCGTTGGGCGAGTTGAGCCGCTTGCCCTCGAAACGGTCCACCAGCACCCGCACGNAGCCGTCATGCTCCGTGCGCGAGATGCAGCGCCCCTGATGCTCGCAGGAGACGAGGCGCCCTTCCCTGTCCACCGTGTGGCCGTTGGTGTTGCGCGCAGGCTGGCGGAAGACAGAGACAGACCCGTCCGTTTCGTCCCAGCGCAGGATGCGGTTGTTGGGGATGTCCGACCAGATGAGATAGCGCCCGGCCGGAAAATACGCCGGCCCCTCGGCCCAGCGGCACCCAGTGTAGAGCTTTTCGAGATGGACATTGCCGAGGACAAGGCGCGTGAAGCGCGGATCGATCACCTCGAAATCATTGCTCAGCATGGGCATTCTCTCCCGGATCGCCATTGTTCTTGGGAAGGCGCCCGGGCCGCCGTCAAACTGCGACGATCGCCGCACCGGACGCATAAGGCATGAACGAGGCGAGATTGGGAGACTTGCCGGCAGAAAGCAAGGCCGGCAGCCACCATGCGGCGCCGGCCTGAACGGTCTGTCCGGAGGCTAGACGTCGACGATCGCCTCGAAGCCGCCGAAGATCATGCGCTTGCCGTCGAACGGCATCTGCTCGCCCATGGCACGCATGCGCGGATCTGTCATGATCTTCTCGTTGGCGGCGTCGCGCACCGCCCGCGACGGATATTCCACCCAGCTGAAGACGACGACTTCGCCCTCCTTCGCCTGCACGGCCCGACGGAAGTCAGTGAGCCTGCCGTCAGGCACGTCATCCTCCCAGCACTCGACCATGCGGGTGGCGCCAAACTCCTTGAACAGCACCGCGGCTTCCGCCGCATGCCTGCGATAGACCTCCCTGTTCTCGGCTGGCACGGCGGCAACGAACCCTTCCACATAGGGCATGACGCATCCTCCTTGCACGGGGGGTGCGCAGCCTGCGCTGCGCTTCAATATTATGTTGATATCAACATAAATCAGCGGCGTCAAAGCGGGCCTCGTGAACCGGCAGGCGCAGGCGGCGCCCGGCGCGCTGCGTCAGGACGCCTGCGGCATGTCCGCCGCGCGCCTGTCGCAGCGGCCCTCCTCCGCCCCGGCGCCGGCGGTTTCCTCCCACCAGTTGCCGAGCGCATCGATGAGCGGCACCAGTTTCTGCCCCGCGGGCGTAAGGTCGTACTCGACACGCAGCGGGTAGCCCTCAAACTCCGTACGGCGAACGATGCCAGCCGCCTCCAGCTTGCGCAGTTCGAGTGCCAGCATCTTGTGCGAGATGGTGGGGTTGTCCCGGCGCAGGTCGCTGAAGCGCTTGATGCCGTCCTTCAGGTAGTAGATGAGCAGCGTCGGCCAGCGCCCGCCGAGCACCTGCATCACCTCCTCGATGGGGCAGCGGGAGACCAGGTCCTTCATCGGCGCCTCATGGTTGCAAAAAGGTGCGTAATTTACTCGCCTCCCGCAGCAGGTAGGGTCCGGCTCGCTGCGCAGCGTGATCGCCAGAAATCACGGGAGAAAGACTTTGGAGCCGATCCTACTCTACGGCTTCCCCTCGGGAAGCTCCATGGGCCTCGTCGCGGCGCTCGAATGGCTGGGCAGACCCTACAGGCTGTGCCGCGTCGACATGCTGGGCGAAATGCGCGAGCCGTCCTACGGCCGCATCAACCCGCGCCACGAGACCCCGGTGCTGATCACGGACGCGGGCGAGCCCCTGACGGAGACCATGGCCATCGCCGCCTGGCTCGAGGCGCGGGACGAGGAACGCCGCATCAGCTTCCCGCCCCTGTCGCGCGAGGCGGACCGGATGCACCAGCTCATGGCCTTCATCAACACCGGCTTCACCGGCGCCTTCTCACCTCTGTGGGCCGTCCTCGAAATGGAGGATGCCGACCCGGTCGTGCAGACGACCCTGCGCGACTTCGGCCACCGCGTCGTCATCGAGCGCCACGACAAGCTGGAAGGCATGATCGGGCAGCGCCCGTTCCTCGTCGGCGAGCGGCCGAGCCTCGCGGACGCCATCCTCGTCGGCGTTGCCCGCTGGCGCGACGTCCACGAGGTCGCCGACCGCGAACGCTGGCCGAAGCTCTCCGCCCTGCGCGCGCGGCTGGAAGGCGACCCCGCCGTCATCCACGCCACGAGGCTGGAGAACGGCGAGCCCTCTCCCGGCACCGGCGCCCTCCTCGGCCACGTGCCGCTTGCCGAGGTGATCGAAAGGTTCGGCAGGTAGGCCGACGCGCAGCCCGGATGGGACTGCCGGGCTGCGTTGCCCGCAACCGTGAGGAACAGGCGCGACGTCAGCACATAGTTCATCATGGTTGCGCGTGTGGAGATCCACACTCAGCCTCAAGTCCACCGAGAGATGGCGGGCCATATTACTATGGCGATGCCAAGCCCAAAGGCTGACAGCCCGCCTTCCGAGGCGCGGCTTTTCTGTTGGCCGAGAGGGGCGCGCAATTCCATGTGGCGGATGGGGTGGGACAATCAACGCCAACTCCCATAGGCCATAAAAATCAGATACTTATAAGCGCACTCAGCCCTTGCCATTAGCATCAATCTTTAGCATCCGACGGCGCTGGATCATGTGGCTATCAAGAAGCTAAATGGACCAAACCACGACACCTGCGCCCAGTAAGAACAATCCGTAGCTGCCCCATAGAAGCGCCTCCTGCAAGTTCCGAAGGCTTCCATAAAGCCCAGCGGGCTGCCCTTGGTTCAAACCATCCATATCGGATTTCAGGCGGTCGAGGTCTGCTGCAGCCGTCGCGATAGCGGCGCTCCACTCCCCTGCCGCCAACGCGTCGTTACGGATCTTGTTCAGCCGCCGCTCAAGTTTGCTGAGTTGATCGTTGGCCGCCTCTCGGGCGTTCTCGGCCAAGAAAACGTAGCGGACAAGGAGGTGCAGCCCGCTAGCCATGAGGCCGAAGAAAAAGCACCAAATGGGAAACTTTCCGACAGGTGCACCAACTTGAACTACAGGCGTTTTACCTAGCGTGCTCAACGCCAACACGAGCGCCGTCCCGTTAGCTACCGACGAGTATCGGACAATCTGGGACCATAATTGCTGCGGGCTGCTGTCGCTCATGCTTCATCCGTTTGTTGCGCACCCCGACACGTATCAGATGGTCCCTTGATCCAACTCAGCGAGCCATCGCAGGAACGCAGCACCGGCCCCCACGGTCGCAATCGCCAGCCCTAGCGGGGGCTGCACGACCTTCTCTTGGCCCTGCTCGTGGCGGTAGTAATGGGCTCCGGTCACCCATTCTTTGAACGCCCCCACGAGCTTCTGTGCCGCATGGAGGGCCGCCGTCTGCTCCGCATAGTGTTGATCGATATACGGCTTGAGGTAGGTATCAACCTCCTTTGAGCCCAACCTAATGGCCTTGTCGAACATCAGCTTGAACAGGCCCTCAAGCGCACTGAAGGTAGCCCGAATGGCTTCCTTGCCGTCAGGGGGCGTTTTGTCGAGTTCGCGGTAGGTGCGTTCGTATGCAACAAGAACGTTCGCGTAACGAGGCGCCTGCAGAACCGCCAAGGAGGCTAAGCGCGCACGCTCAAACTCTTCGTCCACTGCGAAATGAACGATGCCCGCCCCGTCAACACGGTAGTACACGTTCTCTTCTTTGAAGATACGACCGACCTGCGCCAGCCACGCTAGCCTAAAATTCTCATAATTGAGGGAATTATATAATATTGTTATAAAATCGAGAGCATCTCTCAGCTCGGATTTAAGGAAAAATTTTTCCCAATTTCGCTCATATCCAAAATAGGGAACCTCCACGCCCAGTTCACTTGCGACAAGTAGGGCCAGATCGTCCTTATCAAGGACTTGATTTTGAAAGGCGGCATAAAGACGCCTTCGCATGCGCTGGCTGTCTGCTGCCGGCTCGCCTCGGGAGCCGTAGAGGAGAGAGAAGCGGGACATGGCGACTCATGCAGATGCGGAATAAACCCGTTATTGGGTAGATATTTAGCAGCACATTTTGTATCTCAAATCCAGTGTAAAACAAGGCTTGCTCTTCATCGCATGCAGGTCTCTAAGTCCGGTGTCTAAACGGCATCGTGAGAACACCATGGACGTTATACCGATAGACTTCGACCTAGGGGCCGTAGGCCGCGAGCTGAACATCCCCATCTTCTCCCGGCAGGCCCGCCTTGAGACGCTGGCGCAGGAAATTAGGACTGGGCATGCCTATTGCATGCAGGTGGGCGATCAAGACCTGACTGCGGAGTCTGGGCCTGCCAACTGGAAGGACCATCCAGAATTCGTGGTGGGCGCCTGTCTCGTCATCGCGCGCTCCCACATGCTTCCCCGTAGATATCGCGATTGGGTAAAGCGGACCGGTCTGCGTGAGTCTGAGGCGTCGCAATATGTGCGGATGCTTCTCGAAACGGTCGGCTCCGCTTACCTGCAAAGCACCGCTTCAAGCAAGAAGCAGAAGGCCAAGGCGCGCCCCTAACCCGCCACCTCGCGTTCCACTTCATCGAACCACTTCGCGCGCTGTTCGGGGGTCATCAGTTCCCACGCGACGATAGCCGCGATGACATGCCTCGGCGTGGCTCCTGAGGACCACTTGCCCCGGAGCTGCCGCGAGATGGTGTTCTCGGCAAAGCCCAAGAGCCGCGCCAAGACCTTCTGCGAGAGCCCTGCGGCCTTTGCCCTCCGCTGCCACTCCGCGTCCTCCATTCACGTCACCCTTTCAACCGAGATTATCAACGCCACGTCGATATTCGCTTGACCCGAAAAATCGACGCCACGTAGATTTATGCGACGGCTGATTTGCCGCAATCGACGAGAGGTAACATGGTTAAGGCGGTCATAAGCTACCTGCGCCGGCACGTGCTGGACTTCTTTTACGAGCCCGAGAGCGTCACCCGTGGGCGCCGCTTCCTCGATGCCGCAGTGATCCCCTACGGGGTCGAACTGTGGGCCGGGCGGAGACATCTCATCGTCGAGCCTATGTGCCTGCGCCCGGCATGGGAGCGCATGCATGAACGGCTCCAGACGCGCCGGGCGAACGGGTGCCGGGTCGCGGCGGCGGTCGTGCTCTGACGAGACGCTACGGGAGACACCCCATGCTCAGGCTCCTCATAGTCCTATCCTCAGCCTCGCTGCTCTCAGCTTGCATGACCGACGATCAATTAGACCGGGCAGCGGCAGCGGCCAACCCACTGGTCGAGGAATGGGGGATGTGCGCGTACAAGGCTGCAGCCTCCATGGCTTATTCACAGACGGCTCCCGAGGTGATTGCCTCCGCGGCCCTCGGCATGTGCAAAATGGAGGAGATTAGGCTCCGGCAGGTGATCACGGACGGCGTGAATAGCGCGACCGCAACGGAGGTCATAACCACGCGCCGAGCACAGCTCTGGGGCAACGTCGTCGCCTTTGTCGTGAAGGTTCGGGCGCGCCGGGCGTAGCCCCAACGGCACCGCCTCATGTGGCCTCTCGGAGAGACCTGAGGGACCACCTTCGCCACGTCTTGGGAGGACAGGCTCCAATGGGAGATGCGACTGACGAAGTGCCACACGCGGCCCGACCTAGGAGCCGCAAGGCGCATTGGCCGGAGGGGGTCTATTCCATTAGCCAAGACGGCCTGGATTGGCTCGGAGTCGACCGTGAGGGACTGCTGTACTGGGACGGTCGCCTCCTCAAGCTGACCCGCAAGGTCACCCTAGCGACACAAGAGCGTGTCCTTGCGTGGATAGTGGCGGGGGCTACAGTCGTCGCCGCGCTCGCCACCGTGGTGCAAGCCTACGCCGCCCTTGCGAAGTAGAGCGCGGAGGATTTCCAAAGGGCCGTTTTGGGGCGGCAAAAATCCGAGCGGGCATCGAGAAATCTGCAAATGCGAAGTTCCCCCCGTGGGGGTCGGTCGCTGCAAATCGGTGCCGGCATCGCGGGGCACCGCATTCATCAGGCGCGCACGGGGGCCGGCCCCCCGACGAGCTTGGTGATGAGCGAGGCGAGGTCCTCCGCAGACACCGTACCCTCTTGGATCTTCGAGCGGTCTGCGTCCTTCAGCATGTAGCCCCCGCTCTTGCGGATGGAGGGGAGAACTTCACGGGTGACCCAATCTTGGTACTGTCGGGCCTGCGGCTTATCGCTTCACATGATCAGTTTGTAGAGGCCGCTCTCGGACAGCACGACCAGTCCGCGCCCCTTGAGTGAGGCTCCACCACACTCACGGATGATCCGCTTTTCGTCAGCGCCGAGGTGGTCGAGCCACTTGCCGTGCCTCGCCATGCCGAGCGTGTTTCTGACGTCTGCAGCGACGAACCACGGCGCGCCGTTGATGGTCACCACGCGAAGCTGATGGCCGGTGAAGTTGAAGGTCTCGATGCTGGACATGGTTGTTCCTTTCGGGGCCACGTCACCCTGTACCGAAAACCCTTGCGAAAGCCGCTCGCCCAAACCCTTGCTCGATAAGGCCCCGGTGAGGCCACTTGACGACGTGCCGAAAACAGATATTTTCGGTACAACTCAGAGCAAGGGGCACATGATGGCCAAGACCAAACGGGTTGCGCTGTACCTTCGGGTTTCGACGGGCGAGCAGACGACGGAGAACCAACGCCGTGAGCTGGAGGCCGTGGCAGAGCGAGCGGGCTGGAACGTCGTGGCCGCGTTCGAAGATGCCGGCATTTCAGGCGCGAAGGGCCGCAACCAACGTCCCGGCTATGATGCCCTGCTGAAGGCCGTCACGCGCCGTGAGGTGGATCTTGTCGCCTCATGGTCGGTGGACCGCCTAGGGCGCTCCCTCACGGACCTTCTGGCCTTCCTCGGTGAGCTTCACGCGAAGGGATGCGACCTCTACCTCCACCAACAAGGGCTCGATACGAGCACCCCAGCGGGCCGCGCCATGTTCCAGATGATGGGCGTCTTCGCGGAGTTTGAGCGCGCCATGATCCAAGAGCGCGTGAAGTCGGGGCTGGCGAGAGCCAAGGCCAACGGCGCCAAGCTCGGGCGCCCCCGCATCGGCAACGATGTGGAGGACCGCATCAGGGAGATGAAGGCGCAAGGCGTCGGCATCAGGAAGATTGCCGCCACTCTCGGCATCGGCGTCTCGGCAGTCCAGCGGGTGACGAAGGCCGCGTAGAATGGCCTGCGGAGTCCGTGCGGGCCCTTCGCCGCCCCACGAGCCCTGCCCTAGCGGCCACGCTGCGGCGAGTCTCTAGGGGCCATTTCTGGCCATTCTCGCCCGTCCCACCAAGCTCACCGCGACGACCTTCAACGGCGCCTCTATCCGGGCTGTCGACCACCCCGAGCACGGACCGCTCCTCATGGCCAAGGACGTGCTGGACGCGAACGGGTAAGCCGCCTCGACCCGCCGCAGCATAGCGGCCTTGATGTCCAAGTTCCCCGCCGGCTCATTCGTCATATTGCTCAAGTCGCAGTTGCAGGGCACTAAGGCGCCTGAGGCACGACTTAGTTCGTCCCCCAACCGTGGCGCCAACTTCCTGACCCGTCTCGGGGTCCGTCTCCTCCTCGCCAAGTCCACCAAGCCGGAAGCGGCGGCGTACATCAGGTGGGCGCTCGGGGACGTTCAGGACGCCATTGAGGATACCGGAGGGTATCTCCTGAACGAGGCCGCGAGGGACCTCAGTTGTGTCGGCGGCAAGCCACAACCCCTGATATTTCCCGACACTCACGGTAACCACAGCGCGCTTGCCGGCGCGGTGATGGTGCCTGCCCGACCACCTACCTGAAGGCGCCAATGAGCATATCCCCACCCCTTCACGGGCCCGTAGCAGTTGCTTCCAGCCCGAAGAAGGAAACGCCATCCCACATATCCCGCTTGCACACCCTGAAGGTCCGCGACGGGACGCGCATCTCCTCCTTTCGCGGCGTTCATTACTCGCCCCTGAAGCGGCCCCACCGCGTCCGCTGGAGCACCAGCATCTGCGAGCATGGTCGGGTGACCTACCTCGGCGCCTACGATGACGAGCGGCTGGCGGCGGTCGCCTATGACCTTGCGCTCATGATCCACGGATACCTACCGGTGAACTTTTCCGAGCAGTTCTACAGCACGGTGCAACATCATCCGGCTTTCCGGGCAGTCCTCCGCAATGTCGAACGGCGCCTCCAGCGCACGCTCACGCCACCACATGACCCTGACCCCGGATCTACATCTTGTGGTCAGTGAAGCGAGAGAGGCCGAAGCCGAGAAGGCGGCGGAAATGGCTCCAGCAGCCCTGCAGATGGCCTTCTCCGATTTGACGCAGGGGCCCGCGCCGCTCCCTGACGGGCCCTGACGCGGCACGGTAAGCGATTCTAGAGGCCAATCGATTAGCCCCCACTCCAGGAGAAGGAACGCCTCGCTCCAGAAGCCGCACCCGAGTTGGTGCCCCGCCTCCCGTCGGCCTACTACATATGGTGTTTTGCGCCTGTGCGAGCGGGGCCGGGCGCAGCTTTCAATCAATCGAGGACAACCATGACAAGGCACTGCAAGGCGCCCGGATGCGGCGCGCCAACGACCCGCTATGGCCACTTCTGCAATCGTCACAAGGCGCACGTTCGGCGGCACGGTGCGGCAGACCAGCGGGCCGTCACCATGAACGAGCTGCGGCCCTTCATCAGGACCGTCCGAGCCCGCATCAAGCGCAACGCCGGCAACCCGCTGTGGGAGCAGGTGGACGCCAACTGGCTGGCCACTGTCGACCACGCCAAGGGCATCCTCACCGAATATCGGCAGGGACGACCCGGCTACCGCTACGAGCGCCTTGCGGCGGTGGAGGTGGTCAAGTTGGCCGACAACGTCACGCCACGCGAGCTGTGCGAGGTCGCCTTCGCCATGTTCCTCATGAGCCACGAGGACCCGCACCGGTTCACCTCAGATGCCGCATTCCGGGTCCAGCTCCTGCGCCGCCTCCGGGGTCTCACGAGGATGAATGCAGAGGAGTGGCGGAATCCCGTCACGGGGCGCGTGAGGCGAGCCTACAGGGAACTGCCGCCGAAAGCCGCTGCGGTGATGGCCGCATGGATTGTCCACGTCTTCGGCGGGGTGGGCATCATTCTGGCGCGGATGGAGCAGCAACAACGGGAAGAGAAGCAGCGGAGAGCCACGGCGATGGCCGAGGCCGTAAAGGAATTGCGATGAAACGACCAAACAAGCCGCAACGGCACCAGTGGTTCGACAGGTGGGCGGTGGCTCGTGGCCAGCGCCTTCAGGCCCTCGCTTACGAGGTACGGGCAGCGCTCGACGCTCACGAACGCGAGACCGTCGCCCGACAGCGCAGGCGGAAGGAAAGCGTCAGAGCAAACCGCGATACGGCCGTCGAGATCATCGTCGCCAATCTCGCCCACGCGGTCCTCATGCCCCCTGAGACGGGCCGGCTCGCTGTTCTCACGGGCAACAACGGCAAGCGGATTCCTCGCTATACAAGCCCGGCGACGGGCAAGGTGCTGCGGGACTTGCTCAACACCATGGACGCTATCGGCCTGACGGACACCAAGCTCCCGCAAGGGCCCGGTGAGGCCTCGTCAGTCGCCCCCTCCGACGACTTCTGCCGCCGTGTGAGACAGGCTGGTATCGAGCTTTCCGATTTCGGGCGCCATGAGCGGGAGGAGGTAATCGTGCTGTCCCGCAAGACGGCCCACAAAGGCCTGCCCGGCCCCAAGGAGATACTGGACTATGTCGAGACCGCGAAGACCACGGCCATGCGGGAGGAGGTGCGGAGCTTCAACGCCTTCATGGAGAGCGCCAGCATCACATTTGAGGACGATGGCGGCGAGCCCGTAGATATCCATAAGAGGACCTTCCGGCGCCACTTCGTCCAACTCGACACGGGCGACCTGTTCGACCACGGGGGGCGGCTCTATGGCGGGTTCTGGCAGAACCTGAAGAGGGAGCGAAGGCCCTTTGTGCGCATCGAGGGGGAGCAGGTCGCGTTGCTGGACTTCTCCTCGATGTTCACCCGGCTCGCCTACGCGAGGATGGGGCTGACGCCCCCGGCAGGAGACCTCTACGCCATTCCCGGCCTTGAAGCGCACCGGCCGGCAGTGAAGGTGTTGGTGAACGCACTGCTATTCGACGGTCACCACCGCACGACTTGGCCAAAGGATGCGGAGGAGGAGATGCCCTTCGGCTGGGACGTACCCGGCATGAAGAAAGCCATCCTCCGTCATCACCCCCACCTTCGGCGGATGTTCGGGAGGCGCATCGGGCACAATCTCATGCACACTGAGAGCGAGGTCATGGTCGAGACGCTGAAGGAACTTCAGTCTCGTCGCATCGTCGCCCTCGGTCTTCACGATGGACTGTTGATCCCCGCTTCAAGGGCTGATGAGGCGAGGGATGTGATGGAGGCGGTGGCCCTCGATACCACCTCAGCCCACCTGCCTGTCGTGTTGAAGGCGGCGTAACCGCTCTCCCTTCCCCCCACCTCCCTACCACTAACAGGACAGCTAAGCCGTCTGGCAGCGAAAGCGTTGCCGGAGCAGCGCCGTGCTGTCCCTTCCCATTCAAGGAACACCATGAGCAGTACACCAGAGGCCTCCTCCGAGGCCCGACCACCTTCGCCCCGAGCAGTCCGTATGCGGACCCGCAACGTTGCCCGAAACCTCTGCCGCTATACCGACGCTTCTGCGCCCTCCTTCGTCGGCGTTCGGGCCGTCCCCAGCGCGGACCCGTCGCGCGCCCCCCGCTGGCGGGCCACCATCCGCGATGCACGGTTGCAGGGCGGTCGCGCCATCAGCCTCGGCATATTCACGGACCAGAGAGGAGCGGCGCACGCCTTCGATATCGCGCTCATGGCTCTTGGGTTTGCCCCGGTGAATTTCGACCGCGCGGGTTACTTCGATTACGCACCTCCCCCGCTCCTTGAGGGTGCATGGGGGGGGGGAGGTCATCTGGCGCCTCGCTGGCCCCTCGGGGAGGCTCCCCGCCTTCGTCCGCACATCCGCCTACCTGCCTATCACGGAGACCCTGCAATGACTCGTGTGCCCGGCCTCACGCTGTTCTCTGAAGACCGCCCCGACGTGGACCGCAAGCGCCCCGGCCGCGTCCCAGTGAGGGACCAAATCCGCGAAGCCCCCGAGCTACGCCCCACTGCCCGCCCCCTCGACACCTACGCTCGTGTCCAGCCGGTGAAGGACGACAATCTTGATGACGTGGTCAACGCCTTCAGCGCCCTGAACCCCGCCATTCTGCGCTTCGGCTCTGCCGTGCAGGAGGACAGGAACAAGCTTGACCCCGAGGTCAACACCATCATCTCCACCGCCCCAACCATCGACGCGGCTCTCCAGCATCCGAAGGTCGCCAGCGCCCTCAGCAACGCCAAGCACCAAGAACTCCTCGCCGCCCGAGTGGCCCGCGAAACGGTCGATATGGCCACCCAAGAATGGGCCTCAGCGAACCGCGAAGGCCTCGACGTCGAGGAGTTCATTCGCCAGAAGAAGGTGGACGTTCTCGGCAAGTACGGGGGCGAGGGTCGGGACTACTTCACCAACGAGTTCCTGCGCCTCGTCGAGCCCGGCCTTCACGGCATCCGTCAGGGGCAGGCGAAGTACAACGTCGACCGCGTGAACGAGGAGAAGGCCCAGGGCGCTGCCTCGCTCATCAGCCTCACCATCGACAACGGGCGCCGTGAAGGCCAGAAGCCCGAGGAGATTGCGGCGGCGGTCTACGGCGAGATCACCGGCAACGCCATCCTCGCCAAGCTCGACCCCGGTCAGCAGAAGGGCGAGGTGATGAACGCCGCCCTGAAGTACGCCGAGGCTGGCGACGTGGACCTCGTGAAGGCCCTCGTCTCCACCAAGGGGCCCAATGGGCTGTCCCTTCTGGAGGACCGCGAGCACGGTCACAAGGCCGTTCAGCTCCTCGAAAAGGCCGATACCGAGCGCCGCAGGAAGGCCCGTGAGGAAGGCTTTGACGCCAACCTCGCGCACTTCGAAGCGGCCCGCTCGGGCTCCCTCGACAAGGAGGCGCTGCTCGCCGAGCACAAGGCCAATCCCGGCCGGATGACGGACGAGTACGTTCAGCGGCTCATCGCGGTCAACGACAGCGAGATAGAGAAGCGGCTCGAGTTGGCCCAGAAGATCCAGCGCGAGAGTGCCTTGAGGGAGGCCGCTGACAGGAATGCTACGGCCATCCGTTCGGAGAACCGTGCGGCCCTCCAGAGCGGCCGGCTGCACTCCCTTGGTGGCGCCACGGTCGTAAAGGAGGATGGCACCACCGAGTGGATGCCGACCGAGAAGCGTATCGAGAAGGCTGCCGAGGAGTGGCTGGAGGACAGCGACAGGTTCGCCCAGGCGCAACAGGAAGCCCCGCAGCAGCGGTTCGCGCGCGAGCTGCCTATCGTGCTGGAGAACGGCATCGTTCATCCCGGCTGGAAGCGGACCCTCGGCATGGGCTATCGCGCTGCCGCTCAGGCCACCATCAGCGGCGGCATGGAGAAGGCACCGCAGGGCCTGCGTGAGGGTCTCGCCATGTACAACGACCTGAAGGACAAGGCGCCGCATCTCCTCGGGGACCTTCTCGGGTCCGAAGCGGAGAAGTTCTACGACTACATGAACGTCGCCACGAGCGAGATGGAGATGGGCCTCGATCAGGCGATGGTGGCCACCCTGAAGCTCACGAGGGACCGTGATGCCCTCGGCAAGATGAACACCTCAGGGACCGTCGACAACATCCGCAGGGAGGCTCAGAGGGCCGCTGGCGGGAAGCTGAACGAGTCCTACGTCATGGACGAGATCAAGGAGCGGGCAACCGTCTTCGCAGGTCTCGGCAACTCCACGGACGATGCCATCCGCATGGCCTGTGAGAGCGTCGAGCGCACCCACGTCGACATCAACGGCCACTATATCCCGCGCCATGACAAGCGCCTTCCGCCGGACTTCAAGGAGCTGGTGGAGGAGCCTCAAGACCTACGCCCAGAAACATGGGAAGGCCGAGGGCATCGACTGGGACGACATCACCATCCAGCCTTCCACCAACGGCTCCCGGCGCGTGGGAAATCGTCTACACGAACGGCCTTCAGGGTGGTCCGATAGGGGATGTTCTCGGCTCATCGCCGGCGGGCGTCCCCTGTTTTTTTCGACACGGTCATTCCTTGTACAGGTGGGACAGATCAAGGCCGCGATAAGCTACTTTCTTGACCTCCCGGTAGAGCGTCTTTGCGCTCAGACCCTTGCCGTACCGGTCTTCTTCTCCGCTGGTCTCCCGCTCCCAGCCGCCCAACGCTCTGACGCGCTCTACGCTGATGTTAGCCTCGCGAAGAGCGTCCCGGTAGTTGTGCCTGAAGCTGTGGAATGAGACACCCGTGCCAGCCATCTCCAGCTTACCGAGAAACCGGCGGGGGTCGTTGAACCACTTCGAGAATGGGCCCGAAAGATAACCCAGCTTATCAGGCTGGATTTCGGGGAAGAGACGCTTACGCCCCTGGGCGCGGGCCTCTCCTACGAACTTGAGAAAGCCTATGCGCTGCAGCTCAGGATGAACGGGGACGAAACGCACGCCCGCCTCGGTCTTGACGCGCTTCCGGTCAGCCTCATCTCCGCCCGGCTCGTTGTTGTCGTTGATGAGGATCACCGGAACGTCGTCGTGCACTGCAATATCCGAGACGTGGAGCTGGCAGCACTCGCCAAGCCGCATCCCCGTCCACAGGGACAGCAGTGGCACCCAGAAGCGGCCTCTACGGGGCACGTTCGGGCCCACCTTGGCGTATCCCTCCTCATCGTCTTGGCATCCAGTATAGAGCGGCGCGTTGAAGATGGCCCTGAGCTGGTCGACCGCAAAGGGCTGTCGCTTGGAGCGGTCGGGCCGGCTGTCCGCTAGGGCTAACCCTTCAGCCGGATTACGCTGAACGCGCCACGTCTTCACGCCCCATTTGAAGAGCGCGGACAGATTGTGGAGGTAGTTGTTGACGGCTCCCACACCAAGCCGCTCGAGGCCCTCTGCATCAGCAGCCGCAGCGGCCTGCTCAAGGGTCAAGTCGCGGAACCGCTGCTTGGCGTTCTTGGGCAGTCGCTGGAGCACCGAGCGAATGCGTTCGCAGTCCACACGGTGGATACTGTCTACGGGCGTGTCACTGCCCAGCAGCTCCCGCATCGCTCGGAACACGGTGTTATAGGTCTTCAGCGTGGATGCTGACCGTTTCTTCGTTGGGTCGGCAAGGTAGTCTTCGATGAGCTGATTGACGCTGCAGGACCGTGGCGCGCTAACCGCAGCGGGCGGCGCAGGGGTGTCCACGAGTTCACCCGCGTCACGCTTCGCCATCGCAGTTGTCATGCGGCTCAGCGCCTTGATGAATTCGTAGTTCAGGAGTCGCCAACTGTCTGAGCCGTGCTCCACATTCAGGTGGACCCCGAGTTGCGGAAGAATGGCGTCAAACCGGAAATCTCCTTGCGGCATCCGTCCACGGGCGAGCGCGTGGCGGCTGTCGAGCAACGTACGGGCTGTGTCCGCGACAGCTTCCCTGAAAACCTCTTCCGGCAACCCCTCGCGCCGAACCTCCTCATCGAACGCAAGCTCACGGCTCTCCCACAGGCGGGCAAGGCGCTCCGCTTCGGCTCGGGAAACCGTGTCATACTGCTTGGTGATCTGACGGCGGGCGGCGGCAATTTGAGCGTCGAACTCTACGGACTTGACCCGCACCCGGCGCTTCGCTTCTGCAAAATCCTTCGTCCGAAGCGAAATCCACTTCTGCCCGCTCCGACCTCCAGGAATCAGGTGGCGCACCTCCTCGGGAACATGGCCGATGAAGTACCATACGCCGCCACGGTCTCGGGGCCGATGAAGGCGGTTATCGTAGGACATTTTGAAGGGCCGCCTTTAGCATTTAACGTTAGCAGTGATGCCCTTCAATCCATTGCCAGTCAACGTCTCTAGAGAAATAAGGCGTTGAGTAAGCTGTGGCGGATGGGGTGGGATTCGAACCCACGGTACGGTTGCCCGCACGGCGGTTTTCAAGACCGCTGCCTTAAACCACTCGGCCACCCATCCTCGCCGGCTGCCTTCTTCTGACGGCAGAGGCCGCTCTTGACAAGGGCCAAGGGCGCATCCGCGGGGGTCGATCCATGCAAGGCGCNCCGACGCACGAGCGGCCCGGCGCAGGGCGAGGCTCTCGGCATCTTCGAGGGCGATCCGCTCTACCACGCGAACCTCGACGGCGCGGAACACGAGGCCCTCCTCGCCGCAGCCAGCTTCCGCGGGCTCGACCATGCGGTGGACGATCCATCCTGCGGCGGCCACACTGCCTGGCTGGCGCGCGCGACTGAAACGGCCGAAGGCGGCAGAAAAGTCTTCAGGCGGCCCTGGAGGCCGGACGCCGGCGGAAGGCAGGACGCTTCGATGGCTCCGGCCGCAACTCGGACGGCACGATCTGCCGCCAGACGACGGGAACGGGGTCCGGTGCGAGCAGCCAGGGCTCGTCGCTGTCCCAGCACCGGCCAAAGGCGCGGCCCGCTGCCTCGGCGGCCCGGTAAAGGTGGGCCTCGTGCATCTCCTCGAGCAGCGCGACAGCGATCATGGCACCCTCCGATTGCCGGTCATGGTACGGTGCTTATGGTTAACNCTCCTTGAATCCCGCTTCCCCTCCCCCGAAGGAGCCGTGGCGGAACGGCGGCGGACGCGGCATTCTGCCACCGGGTCACCGAGGGGAACCACGACCATGACAGCCCGCACCGCCTCCACGAACCCGACGCACGCCGTCGGGCTGCTCTTCCTGCGCACTGCCGTCATCGCGGCCCTCGCCGGCCTCGGCCTCGGCATCTTCATGGGCGCGTCGCACGACCACACGTTCCGCACCGTGCATGTGCACATCAATCTCGTCGGCTGGGTGTCGCTCTTCCTGTTCGGGTTGTTCTACACCCTGGTGGGCGCCGGTTCCGCCCGCCTCGCGAAGGCGCACTACTGTCTGGCGGCGGCCGGGCTCGTGCTCTTCGCCATCGGCCTTCCCGGCATCGTCCTGGGGCACGCCTGGGGCGAGCCGGTCGCCATCGCGGCATCCNTTGCGACGCTGTTCTCCATGGTGATCTTCGCCTGCGTGGTCTTCACCGCCCACGGGCCGTCGGACACGTCTGCAGGCTGACGCCTTTTCCGCGGCATCCGCGCCAGTTTGGGGAAAAACGGCCTTGACCGCGCACCCGCCGCCGTGGTGTTTCCGATCCGTTCCCGTCTGCCCGGCAGCCATGCGATACTGCCGGCAGGACGAATCGTTTTTCCACGAGGGGTTGGACACCGGCAATGANGGATGCGGGCGATCTGTTCGGCAACGGAGGCAGCGCAGCGGCGGCCCGCAAGGCACGCACCTCCGCGAAGCCGCCGGCGGACCAGGCCTCCTCCCCGCGCCGCGCCAACGGCACGCCCTCGGAGGCCGACTATACCGCCGCATCCATCGAGGTGCTGGAGGGACTGGAGCCGGTACGCCGCCGCCCCGGCATGTATATCGGCGGCACGGACGAGAAGGCGCTGCACCACCTCTTTGCGGAGGTGATCGACAACTCGATGGACGAGGCCGTGGCCGGCCACGCGACCTTCATCGAGGTGGAGCTCGAGGAGAGCGGCTTCCTGCGCGTGACCGACAACGGCCGTGGCATCCCCGTCGATCCGCACCCGAAGTTTCCCGAAAAGTCGGCGCTCGAGGTCATCCTCACCACGTTGCATGCCGGCGGCAAGTTCGACTCCAAGGTCTACGAGACTTCGGGCGGCCTGCACGGCGTCGGCGTCTCGGTGGTCAACGCGCTGTCCGAGCGGCTCGAGGTCGAGGTGGCGCGCGGCCAGATGCTTTACCGTCAGGTCTATGCGCGCGGCGTCGCCATGGGGCCGCTCGAGACCGTGGGGCGGGTGCACAACCGGCGCGGCACCACCATCCGCTTCAAGCCCGATCCCACCATCTTCAGGGAGGGCGCCAGCTTCAACCCGCGTCGCCTGTTCAAGATGGCGCGCTCCAAGGCCTACCTCTTCGGCGGCGTGGAGATCCGCTGGCGCTGCGCCCCCTCCCTCGCCGAGAAGCAGGAAGGCGTGCCGGCCGAGGCGACCTTCAAGTTCCCCGGCGGCCTCAAGGACTATCTGGCGCGTGAGATCGAGGGGCGTGAGCTGGTCTGCGACCAGATCTTCGCCGGCCGCATCGACAAGCCGGGGGGGCATGGCTCGCTGGAGTGGGCAATCGCCTGGCTCACGCGCGACGACGGCTTCCTCTCCTCCTACTGCAACACCATCCCGACGCCGGAGGGCGGCACGCACGAGTCGGGCCTGCGCATGGCCCTGCTGCGCGGCCTGCGCGACCATGCCGAGCGTGTCGGCCAGGCCAAGCGCGCCAGCCAGGTCACGACCGACGACGTGATGGCGACCTGTGCCGGCATGCTCTCGGTCTTCATCCGCGAACCGGAGTTCCAGGGCCAGACCAAGGACAAGCTGGCGACGCTGGAAGCTGCCCGTATCGTCGAGAGCGCCGTGCGCGACGCCTTCGACCATTGGCTGGCAGCGGCGCCGCAACAGGCCTCGCGCCTGCTGGACTGGACCATCGAGCGCGCCGAGGAGCGCCTGCGCCGCCGGGCCGAGAAGGAGGTGGCGCGCAAGACGGCGACGCGCAAGCTGCGCCTGCCGGGCAAGCTCGCCGACTGTACCAACGCCGGCGCCGCGGGCTCCGAGCTCTTCATCGTCGAGGGCGACTCGGCCGGCGGCAGCGCCAAGCAGGCGCGCGACCGCGCCACCCAGGCTGTCCTGCCGCTGCGCGGCAAGATCCTCAACGTCGCCTCCGCCGGCCGGGAGAAGCTGGCGCAGAACCAGCAACTTGCCGACCTGGTGCAGGCGCTGGGCTGCGGCACGGGCTCGCACTACCGCGAGGACGACCTGCGCTACGAGAAGATCATCATCATGACGGACGCCGACGTGGACGGCGCCCACATTGCATCGCTGCTGATCACCTTCTTCTGGCAGCAGATGCCCAAGCTCATCGACAACGGCCACCTCTACCTCGCGGTGCCGCCGCTCTACCGCCTGACGCACGGCGGCAAGACGATCTACGCCCGCGACGATGCCCACCGCCAGGAGCTGCTGGACACTGTCTTCAAGGGCAAAAAGGTCGAGATCGGCCGCTTCAAGGGCCTCGGCGAGATGCTGCCGGCCCAGCTGAAAGAGACCACCATGTCTCCCGCCAACCGCCTTCTCTACAAGGTTGTCGTGCTGCCGGAGTCGCGGGGCGACACCACGGAGACGGTGGACCGGCTCATGGGCAACAAGCCGGAGGCGCGCTTCGCCTTCATCCAGGAGCGCGCCCCCTTCGCGCGCGAGCTCGATATCTGNCCCCCGCGTTCAGCCCCGCGCCAGCCAGTGCGCCAGCGCCGCGTTGACCGCCTCCGGCTGCTCCATCGTCGAGAGGTGGCCACAGCGGGGCACGACGACGAGCGTGGATGCGGGGATGGCCGCCGCCATCTCCTCGGCAATGGGCAGCGGCGTGATCTGATCCTCCTCCCCGACGAGGACAAGCGTTGGCACGCCGATGTGAGGCAGCAGCGGCCGCGCGTCCGGCCGCGCCATGATCGCGCGCTGCTGGCGAATGAAGGCCTCGGCGCCCGTCTCCACCATCATGCCGCGCACCTGCCCTTCCAGCGCCCTGTCAGAGAGTCGCTCGCGCGCAACGAGGCGCTGCCACAGCACGGGGTGCACATCCTCGAAACGTCCCTGCTCGGCGAGAGCGATGAGGCGGCGACGGTTGGCGCTTGCCTCCTCGGTGTCGGGGCGCGCCGTTGTGTCAAGCAATGCAAGGCGCGTCACCCGTTCAGGCGCCAGGCGCATAACCGACAGAGCCACGTAGCCGCCNATGGAGAGGCCGCCGAGGGCGAAGCGCTCCGGCGCCTGAGCCAGAAGGCGCCTCGCCATGCCTTCGAGCGTGTCGTCGAGGCGGTTTTCCGCAACGATGACACTCCGCTCCGCCGACAGAGCGCGTATTTGCGCAGCGAAGAGCGTGGCGGTGCAGTTGAGCCCAGGCACAAGAACGAGCGGCTCGGTGCCAATGCTATGCAAGCGTTCGACAAGCAGCCTTTGCGACATTGACTTTGCCCGCGATCCTCTTATGGTCCGCGCAAGCGTAGCGGGCAGTGAGCGGCGACTGACGCGCCGTACGCGTCCAAGGTCTCCCTTGGCCTCAACCCCATCCGCAGACGCATTATCACGGACGTCGATGTCATTTTCTGATCTTGGCCTGAGCGAGAAGGTTCAACAAGCCGTCGCGGCCGCAGGCTACACCACGCCGACACCGATCCAGGCGTCGGCGATCCCGCACGTCTTGCAGCGCCGGGACGTTCTCGGCATCGCCCAGACGGGCACCGGCAAGACAGCGGCGTTCACGCTGCCGATGCTGACACTGCTGGAGCACGGCCGGGCACGCGCCCGCATGCCGCGGACGCTCATCCTCGAGCCGACGCGTGAGCTCGCGGCGCAGGTGCAGGAGAGCTTCGAGAAGTATGGCGTCAATCACAAGCTGTCGGTGGCGCTGCTGATCGGCGGCGTCTCCTTCAGCGACCAGGACGCCAAGATCAGTCGCGGCGTTGACGTGCTCATCGCCACGCCCGGGCGCCTGCTCGACCATTTCGAGCGCGGCAAGCTGCTGCTGACGGGCATTGAGGTTCTCGTCATCGACGAGGCCGACCGCATGCTCGACATGGGCTTCATCCCGGACATCGAGCGCATCTGCCGGCTGGTGCCCTTCACCCGCCAGACGCTGTTCTTCTCGGCCACGATGCCGCCGGAGATCCAGCGCCTGACGGAGACCTTCCTGCACAATCCCGTGAAGGTGGAGGTTGCGCGCGCCTCCTCGACGGCGGCGACCATCACCCAGCGCCTCGTCGCCTCGGGCAGCGAGCAGCACCAGAAGCGCGAGACGCTGCGCCGCCTCATCCGCAGCGCCGGAGACGAGCTCCAGAACGGCATCATCTTCTGCAACCGCAAGCGGGACGTCGCCATCGTCGTGCGCTCGCTGCAGCGCCACGGCTTCAACGCGGTGGCCCTGCACGGCGACATGGACCAGCGCTCGCGCATGCAGGCACTGGACAGCTTCCGCAACGGCAGCGTCAATCTGCTCGTCGCGAGCGACGTCGCGGCGCGCGGCCTCGATATTCCGGCTGTGAGCCACGTCTTCAACTTCGACGTGCCGCACCACGCCGAGGATTACGTGCACCGCATCGGCCGCACGGGCCGCGCCGGCCGTACGGGCTATGCGACAACCATCGTCGCTCCCGGTGACGAGAAGGCACTCGCTGCCATCGAGGCGCTGACGGGCCAGACGATTCCATGGGCCGGCCCGACCCTGGCCGAGTTCATCGCCTCGGTGGGCCAGACCTCGCAGCAGGACGGCGACCATCGCCGCGGACAGCGCGGCAGCCGCGATCGGGACCGTGGCCGCGGAAAGGGCGAGCGTCGGACCGAGGCGCCGGCGCAGCATGCGCCGATCACGCCGGACGGGCGCCCCTCGCAGCGTCAAGAGGAGCGCCGCGGTGACCGCAACCAGCAGCGACACCATGGCGACAGGGACGAGGTCGTCGTCGGCTTTGGCGATCACGTGCCGAGCTTCATTCTGCGGCCGGTGGTCATACCGCCTGCGAGCGACGAGGACAGCGCGGCGGCCCCGGTGGCCGAGGAGGCCGTTGCGCCGGCTGAGACGGCGGCGGAACCGGTGAACGAAAGGTCTTCCGGTCGCCGGCGCCGCGGGCGCAGGCGTGGCGCGCATGCCGTGAGGGAAGCCGCTGCCGAGGCTCCGCCGCCGGCCGAAGCGCCGGTCGAGGCTTCCGCCGTTCCCGCGCCGGAGGCGCCTGCCACCGCCGAGGAGCTGGCGCAGCCCGCGTCGGAGCCCGAGCAGCCGGACGAGCCCCCTGCCCTGGCCGAGGCCGACTCGGAGCGTGACGCGACGGCGGACGAGCCGGCAGCACCGCCTGAGACGGCCCCCAAACCCCGCCGGCGCACCTCGCGTAAGGCGTCGGAGACGGCCGAGAGCGCCGGAGAGCGGCCCGCGCCGAAGAAGCGCAGCCGCAAGGCCACAGCGCAAGACGCCGAACCTGCCGGTGAGACCGAGGCCCCGGCACCGCGCAAGGCGGCCAGCCGCAAGCCGGCCCGCAACGCTGACACCGAGGCGACCGCTGCCGAGGCCGGGATGGCCGACGCACCGCGGACGGCCCGTCGCAAGAAGGCTGCGGCCGATGCCGAGGTGCCTTCCGACGCTGCCAAGCCGAAGAAAGCTTCCTCTCGCAAGGCAAAGGCCGACGAGGCGGCGAGCGAATCCGCTCACGCCACGAAGACGAAGGCGGCATCCCGCAAGACGGCCGGCACAGGCACGAAGAAGTCTTCCGCCAAGGCGGCTTCCAGGAAGACCGCGGCTACGGCCTCGGACGCTCCGGCCGCCAAGAAGCCGCGCAGCCGCAAGGCGGAAGTCGCCGAGGCGGGTGACTGAACCGACGACAGGAGCGCGGCGTCAACGCCGCGCTCCGGCAACGCCCAGGGCACGCGCACAAAAATCCGCCAGCATGTCCGGATCGGCATAGGCCGCCGCGGGCAGCCGCCAGCAGGACCTGTCACGACACGTCCGTTCCTGCGCGAAAAAGCGAACGGTTGTGAGCCGAGGTCGGCGAGTGTTTCGGCAAAGGCGGTGTCCGCCTTGAGGTGGACCTCACCGCCGGCCGCGAGCCCGAACATCGTCCCGTCCGCATAGACGCCGAAACCGCCGAACATGCGACGGACGCGTAGGGGGCGGAACGGCGCGAAGAAAGCGGCTATATCGTCCGCGCCGCGCAGTCAGATGCCTGCGAGCTGCTCCGGCCGCGCCGGCGTGATGGCGACAGATTCGCCGCACCCGCAGGCAGACGTCTGGTTGGGGTTATTGAAGACGAACTGGGCCGACAGCTTGTCGACCCTGTAGTCCATCTCGGTGCCGAGCAGGAAAAGGACAGCCTTGGGATCGACGAGGATGGTGACTCCCTTGTCCTCTATCACCTCGTCACCGGGCTTGATCTCCTCGGCATATTCCATGGTGTATTCCATGCCGGCGCAGCCGCCGTTCTTGACGCCGACGCGCACGCCGACGATCGGCCGGTCGGCATTGGCGATGATCGCCTTGACGCGCTCCGCAGCCGCGTCGCTCAGGCTCATGATCTTAAGGGGGCGAACAGCACCCATTCCGGCGCCTCCTTGCAGGGTTCAAGGCCCTGAGGTCGAGATTCCTGGATAAAAGATAGTAACTGCGACGGCCGGCGTCGAGGTCACGGCTCCCCCGGCCGGTCTCATCCGATGCCGAGCGGCTCAGTAGACCGTCCAGACGCCTGGGGTGAGCAGCTCCACGAGATGCCCGTCCGGGTCGCGGAAATAGATGCTGCGCCCGCCACGCGGCCACTCTGTGCGTCCCTCGATGGGGATGCCGTGTGCGGCGAGCCGCGCCTCCCAGGCGCCCATGTCCTCGGAGGGCACGCCGAGGCCGACATGCAGCGGCCCGTTCCCGTCGTGCGGCGGGATGGTACCGCCCGGAAGCGTCACTGGCGCCAGTGTCTCGCCGCGCTTGAAGAGCAGCAAAACACTCCCCGGCCCGAGCGGATAGGCCGTGAAGCGCCGGTCACTGACCTCGGCCTCGAGCCCGAGCACCGTCTCGTAGAAGCGGCGCGCCCGCGCAAGGTCGTCCACGTACAGCACCGTCTCGACGACGGCGGTGATCCGCGGCGCTGCTGCGTCCGTCACGGCCGCCTCACCACATGTCGAGGGCGATGCGCGCCTCGTCGGACATGCGGCTCTGATCCCACGGCGGATCAAAGACCATGTTGACGACGACGGACTGCACGCCGGGCACGGCAGAGACCGCGCTCTCGACCCAGGCCGGCATCTCGCCGGCCACGGGGCAGCCCGGCGCCGTCAGCGTCATGTCGATGGTCACGTTACGCGCGTCGTCGATGTCGACACGATAGATCAGGCCAAGCTCGTAGATGTCGGCCGGGATCTCGGGGTCGTACACGGTCTTGAGCGCCGCCACGATGTCCGCGGTCAGCCGGTCCACCTCCTCGGGCGGGAGCTGGCTGGGAAGCTCCATGTCGGGCGCGTTCGGCTTCACGTCGCTGCTGTCGGCTTGCGTCACAAATGCCTCCTCAGGCGAACAGCCGTTCTGCCTTGATCAATGCTTCGGCGAGGTTATCGACCTCCTCGAGCGTGTTGTACAGGGCAAATGAGGCGCGGCATGTGGACGTCGTGCCGAAGCGCGAGAGCAGCGGCATGGCGCAGTGCGTGCCGGCGCGGACGGCGACGCCCGCCCGGTCGATGACCGTCGCCACGTCGTGCGCGTGCGCTCCCTTCATCTCGAAGGAGACGATGGCCCCCTTGTTCTCAGCGCGGCCGATGATGCGGATGGAATTCAGGGCGCCGAGCCGTTCGTGCGCATAGTCGCGCAGCTTCTCCTCGTGGGCGAGGATCGCCGCACGGCCGAGCTTCTGGACGAAGCGCACCGCGGCGCCGAGCCCGATGGCCTCGACGATGGGCGGCGTGCCGGCCTCGAAGCGGTGCGGCGGAGCGTTGTAGGTCACGGTGTCCGTCGTCACGGTCTCGATCATCTCGCCCCCACCGTTGAAGGGCGGCATCGCCTCGAGCCACTTGCGCTTGCCGTAGAGCACGCCGATGCCCGTCGGCCCGTAGACCTTGTGCCCGGTGAACACGTAGAAGTCGGCGTCGAGATCGCGCACGTCCACCGGCAGATGCACGGCGCCCTGGCTGCCGTCGACGAGCACGGGAATGCCGCGGGCGTGGGCGATGCGCACGATGTCCTTCACCGGCGTCACTGTGCCCAGCACGTTCGACATGTGCGTGATGGCGACAATCTTCGTGCGCTCCGTGAGCAGCTTCTCGAACTCGTCGAGGAGGAAGTTGCCCTCGTCGTCCACCGGCGCCCACTTGATGACGGCGCCGCTGCGCTCGCGGTGGAAGTGCCAGGGCACGATGTTGGAGTGATGCTCCATGATGGAGATCACGATCTCGTCACCCTCGCCAATTCCCGCGAGCCGTCCGTAAGAGGCAGCGACGAGGTTGATGGCCTCGGTCGCCGAGCGGGTGAAGACGATCTCGTCCGTGCTCTCGGCGTTGAGATAGCCGCGCACGGCCTCCCGTGCGTCCTCGAAGGCCTCGGTCGCCGCATTGGCCATGTAGTGCAGGCCGCGGTGGACATTGGCGTAGGCGTTCTCGAAGGTGTGGGTCATCGCCTCGATGACCGCACGCGGCTTCTGGGCCGAGGCGGCGCTGTCGAGGTAGACGAGCGGCTTGCCGTAGACCTCGCGCGCGAGGATCGGGAACTCGCGGCGCACCGCCGCGACGTCGAAGGCCGGTTCGATCCTGTTCATGGTCGCATCACTCGCAGTGGCACCGCCCGCCGCAGGACGTCGACGCCGTGAAAGAGTGAAGGGCGCGGCGGCGCCGCGCCCCGTCGGTCACGCACGCTCGGCGAGCCAGGCCTCGGCCCGCGCGACGAGCTCCCCGCGCACGGCCTCGTCCTCCACCAGCTCCAGCGCCTCGCCGATGAAGGCCTGGACGAGAAGCGCCTCGGCCGCAGCCCGCGGCAGGCCGCGCGCCATGAGGTAGAACAAGAGGTCATCGTCAAGCGCGCCGCAGGTGGCGCCGTGGGCGCACTGCACGTCGTCAGCGAAGATCTCCAGCTCCGGCTTGTTGTTCATCGTCGCCGTCTCGGAGAGCAGCAGCGCGGCGGACATCATGCGCCCGTCGGTCTTCTGCGCGTCCGGGCGCACGATGATCTTGCCCTGGAAGACGCCGGTCGCCTCCCCGTCCACGACGGTCTTGAACAGCTCGCGGCTCTCGCAGTGAGGCACCGCATGGTCGACGACCAGTGTGGTGTCGGCATGCTGGCGTCCGCGCAGCATCGTCGCCCCGCCCAGCGTCAGGCTGGACTGCTCACCGGAGAAGGCGAGGAACACCTGGTGCCGCGACAGGCCTCCACCCGTCACCACACCGAGCGAGGTCAGCCTGGCCTCGGCGCCCAGCGTCACCGCGAGGGTCGAGAGCGAGATGGCATCGACCTGCTCGGCATTGAGGCGCGTGTGGGCGACCGTCGTGCCCTTGCCGGCAACCAGCTCGACCACGGAGTTGGCCTGGTAGGCCGCCGTGCCGACGCCCTCGTGGCTCTCGAGGATCGTGACCGAAGCCCCGTCCTCGACGAGGATCACGACGCGCGGCGCCGTGGCGAAGGGCGCGGTGCCGCCATTGACGAACCTGAGATGCAGGGCCTTGTCGACGGCCGTGCCGGCGGCGACTTTCACCAGCGCGCCGTCCACCATGAAGGCACTGTTGAGCGCGAGGGCGAAGTTGCCCCTGGCGACGGCCACCTTGCCCATCTCGGCGAGGAGCGGATGCCCCTGCGCCAGCGCCGCGGCGAGCGGCGTCACCGTCACCCCCGCCGGCAGAGCAGCAAGGTCAGAGCGTTCGGCCACAAAATGGCCGTTGGCGAAGGACAGGCGCACCGCATCCACCCCGGCGAAGGCGCTGGCCCTGTCGACGAGCCCGGCCGCATCGGCAGGGCGCTCGGCGAGCGGCGCCGCCTCGCGCACGGCGTTGCGCAGGTCGGTATACTTCCACTCCTCCACCCGGCGGTTGGGGAGGCCCGCGGCGGTGACGAGGGCGAAAGCCTCGTCACGCCTGCGCGCAATGTCTCCCGAGCCGGGAAGACGGTCCTTGAGGCTGGCGAAGCGCTCTACGAGCGCGACCTCGGCGGCGGTCCTGATTGGTGTGATCTCAGCCATGGTGCCGCCCTCACGCAGCCTGCTCGCGGTAATCAGCGTAGCCGCTCGCCTCGAGCTCAAGCGCCAGCTCCTTGCCGCCCGAGCGCACGATGCGGCCGTTGGCCATCACGTGCACAGTGTCCGGCACGATGTGGTTGAGCAGGCGCTGGTAGTGCGTGATGACCAGGAAGGCGCGGGCCGGGTCGCGCAGCGAGTTCACACCGTCGGCGACGATCTTGAGCGCGTCGATGTCGAGGCCGGAGTCGGTCTCGTCAAGGATGCAGAAGCGCGGCTCCAGCAGCGCCATCTGCAGGATTTCCATGCGCTTCTTCTCGCCGCCGGAGAAGCCGACGTTGAGGCCGCGCCGCAGCATTTCCTGATCGATATGAAGCTTTTCAGCAGCGGCCTTCACGCGCTTCATGAACTCGGGCGTCGTCAGCTCCTCCTCCTCACGCGCCTTGCGCTGGGCGTTCATGATCGCCTTGAGGAAGGTCATGGTCGAGACGCCGGGGATCTCAAGCGGGTACTGGAAGGCGAGGAACACGCCCCTGGCCGCGCGCTCGTTGGGTTCCAGCTCGAGGATGTTCTCGCCGTTGATGAGGATCTCACCGTCGAGAACCTCATATTCCTCCTTTCCGGCGATGACATAGGACAGCGTCGACTTGCCCGAGCCGTTCGGGCCCATGATGGCGGCGACCTCGCCCGCCTTCACGGTGAGATCGAGGCCGTTAAGGATGCGCTTGCCCTCGATTTCGACGACGAGGTTGTTGATCTGAAGCATTTTTCCAATTCCGTCCGTTCGTGACGCCGGAGGATGCGGGCGGTAAGGAAGGTTTCCACGTCGCCCGCAGCGCCTCACGGCCTGGGTTGCGTTTGCGCGTCAGCCCACCGAGCCTTCGAGGCTGATGGAGATGAGCTTCTGGGCCTCGACCGCGAATTCCATCGGCAGCTGTTGCAGCACATCCTTGACGAAGCCGTTGACGATGAGCGCCACCGCCTCCTCCTCGTCCAGGCCGCGCTGCAGGCAGTAGAACATCTGGTCGTCCGAGATCTTCGACGTCGTCGCCTCGTGCTCGAAAATCGCCGAGGCGTTCTTCGACTCGATATAGGGCACGGTGTGCGCGCCGCACTTGTCGCCGATCAACAAGGAATCGCAGTTCGTGAAGTTGCGCGCCCCGGTCGCCTTGCGATGTGCCGAGACGAGCCCGCGATAGGTGTTCTCCGAGCGGCCGGCAGCGATGCCCTTGGAGATGATCCGGCTCGTCGTGTTCTTGCCGAGGTGGATCATCTTGGTGCCGCTGTCCACCTGCTGATGGCCGGTGGAGATGGCGATGGAGTAGAACTCCCCGCGGGAATTGTCGCCGCGCAGGATGCAGGACGGGTACTTCCACGTGATGGCGGATCCCGTCTCCACCTGCGTCCACGAGATCTTCGAGTTCGCGCCGCGGCAGTCGCCGCGCTTGGTCACGAAGTTGTAGACACCACCCCTGCCCTCGGCATCTCCGGGGTACCAGTTCTGGACCGTCGAGTACTTGATCTCGGCATCGTCAAGCGCGATCAGCTCGACGACGGCGGCGTGCAGCTGGTTCTCGTCACGCGCCGGCGCCGTGCAGCCCTCGAGGTAGCTCACGTAGGCGCCCTTGTCGGCGATGATCAGCGTGCGCTCAAACTGGCCGGTCTTGCGCTCGTTGATGCGGAAGTAGGTCGACAGCTCCATCGGGCAGCGCACGCCCTCCGGCACGTAGACGAACGAGCCGTCCGTGAACACAGCACTGTTGAGCGTGGCGAAGAAATTGTCCGACACCGGCACAACCGAGCCGAGGTACTTGCGCACCAGGTCAGGATATTCCCGGATCGCCTCGGAGATGGAGCAGAAGATGACGCCCGCCTTCTTCAGCTCCTCCTTGAAGGTGGTGACCACCGACACGGAGTCGAAGACGGCGTCCACCGCCACGCGCGAGCCTGCGCCCTCAACGCCGGCGAGGATCTCCTGCTCGCGCAGCGGGATGCCAAGCTTCTCGTAGGTCTTCAGGATCTCCGGATCGACCTCGTCGAGCGACTTCGGCGCCGGATTCTTCTTCGGCGCGGCGTAGTAGTAGAGATCCTGGTAGTCGATCGGCGGGTAGTTGACGCGCGCCCACCTGGGCTCGCGCATCGTCTGCCAGCGGCGGAACGCCTCGAGGCGCCACTCGGTCATCCACTCAGGCTCGCCCTTCTTGGCCGAGATCAGGCGGACGATGTCCTCGTTGAGCCCCTTGGGGGCCTTGTCCATCTCGATCTGCGTCTCGAAGCCGTACTTGTACTGCTCGACGTCGATCGCCTTTACGCGTTCTACCGTTTCCTGCACCGCAGGCATTGCACTACCTCCTCTCACGGCTTCAAGGGCCGCGGGTTGGTGACCTCGTCTCAGGCGGCGTTGAGCCCCTTGCGACGAGAGATGAGAGCGCCGACCACTTTATGAAAGGCCGTCGCGAAGGATTCCACATCCGCCTCGGTGGAAGCCCAGCCGAAGCTTACGCGCAGCGCCCCCTCGGCGAGCGAGGGCGGAACCCCCATCGCCGTGAGCACGTGCGAGCGGCGCACCTTGCCCGACGAGCAGGCGGAGCCGGACGACACCGCCATGCCCTCGAGGTCGAGCAGCATGAGGAGCGTTTCCGCCTTCAGGCCGTCGATTGCGAAGGCACTCGTGTTCGGCAGCCGCTCGGCCGCGGCGCCGAAGAACACCACTGCGGGTTCGATCGCGCGAAGACGGGCCTCCAGCCCGTCACGCAGCGCACGAGTGGTGGCGGCATAATCCGCAAGCTCTTCGCGCGCAAGCGCGCAAGCCGTCCCGAAGCCGGCTATGCCCGCGACATTCTCCGTGCCCGCGCGGTAGCCGCCCTCCTGGCCGCCGCCGCGCACGAGCCGCTCGCGCACCTCGACGCCGGGACGGGTGACGAATGCACCGACGCCCTTTGGTCCACCGATCTTGTGGGCGGACAGGGTGATGACGTCCGCCCCCCAGGCAGCCATGTCGATGGGCATCTTGCCCGCCGCCTGCACGGCGTCGACATGCAGCAGTCCGCCGTGGCGGTGCACGACCTCCGCCACCGCGGCGAGCGGCTGGATGACACCCGTCTCGCTGTTGGCCGCCTGCAGGCTGACGAGCGCCAGGGCGCCCGCCCTCTCCTGAGCCAGGCGCCGCAGCCGGCCATCGAGACTGTCGAGATCCACGACGCCGTCGGCGCCGACGGGGATCGTCTCGCGTGCCTCCTCCGGAAAGCGGCTGCCCGAAAGCACACTCGCATGCTCGGTGGCGCCCATGAGGTGCAGCGCCAGCATCTCGAAGGACGGCTCGCGCCGCAGCGACGGCGTCATGACTGTATTGTTGGCTTCCGAGCCGCCGCTCGTGAAAATCACGTCGCGGGCCCGGGCTCCGACGAGGGCCGCAACCTGCTCGCGCGCCGTCTCGATCAGCGCATGCGCCCTGCGCCCTTCGGCATGGACGGAGGACGGATTGCCGGCTTCCTCGAAGGCGCGCAGCATCACCTCACGAACGGCCGGCCGCAGGGGCGCCGAGGCGTTGTAGTCGAGGTAATGACGCATGCCCGCCATTCTTCCTGCCGGCCTCCTCGTCTCGCCGATCACAAACCTTGCTTTTTGCCCCAGTTGATGTGGTAGAGAAGAGCGACCATATCACCGGAGCCACCACCCACGCTGTCGGTTGCATATGCAACCCGATGCACGTATAGGTTGGCTCTTAGAACAGTTCTAACCGTGGTTTAGAAGTGCGCGACCGGCATGTCAAGATTCCCACGGCCACTGGCGTGGCCCCCGGTGGCGCCGATTCACTTGCGGTAACGGTGCCGGATCATGCCTGAAGTCATTTTCAACGGCCCTGCCGGGCGTCTTGAAGGCCGCTACCAGCCTGCGAAGAAGAAGGGCGCGCCCATCGCGATCATTCTTCATCCGCACCCGCAGTTTGGCGGCACGATGAACAACCAGATCGTCTACAACCTGTTCTACACCTATGTGAACAGGGGCTTCGCCGTGCTGCGCTTCAACTTCCGTGGTGTGGGGCGCAGCCAGGGCACATTCGATCACGGGCACGGCGAGCTGTCGGATGCGGCGGCGGCACTCGACTGGGTGCAGGCGCTCAATCCCGACGCGCGCAGCTGCTGGATTGCGGGTGTGTCCTTCGGCGCATGGATCGGCATGCAGCTGCTCATGCGCCGGCCGGAGATCGAGGGCTTCCTCTCGATCGCGGCCATGGCCAACCGCTATGATTTCTCCTTCCTCGCGCCCTGCCCGTCCTCCGGCCTCTTCGTCCACGGCTCCGAGGACCGGGTTGCGCCGGCGAAGGAGGTCATCAGCATCATCGAAAAGGTCAAGACCCAGAAGGGTATCGTGCTGGAGCACGCGGTTATCGAGGGTGCCAACCACTTCTTCGACGGCAAGATCGACGAGCTGATGCGGACGGTCGACGCCTATCTCGACAAGCGCATCGGCACGCCGCGGGAAAATGCCGCCTGACGCAGGAGCGCAGACAGGCTCCAGATCGCGGGGCGCCTCAGGGCGCCCCGTCCCATTCCAACGCAAGACAGACTGACATGACGACGTACCGTTCCGAATTCCTGCGCGCGCTGGACGAGCGCGGGCTCATCCACCAGATCTCGGATGCCGAGGCGCTCGACGACCTCGCCACGAAGGAACGGATCGTCGCCTATATCGGCTATGACCTGACCGCGCCGAGCCTGCACGTCGGGCACATGACCAACATCATGATGCTGCGCCGCCTGCAGCAGACGGGCCACAAGCCCATCGTGCTGATGGGCGGGGGCACGACGCGCATCGGCGACCCCTCCTTCCGCAACGAAGCGCGGCCACTCCTCGACGATGCGCAGATCGCTGCCAACAAGGAGGGCATCCGTAAGGTCTTCTCGAAGTTCCTCACCTTCGGCGACGGCCCGACGGATGCCATCATGGTCGACAACGCCGAATGGCTCGACAGGCTCGAGTACATTCCCTTCCTGCGGGATATCGGCCGGCACTTCACCGTCAACCGCATGCTGAGCTTCGAATCGGTGAAGACGCGCCTCGACAAGGAAGAGCCGCTCTCCTTCCTTGAGTTCAACTACATGATCCTGCAGGCGTACGACTTCCTCGAACTCAGCCGCCGCTACGGCTGCCGCCTGCAGATGGGCGGCTCGGACCAGTGGGGCAACATCGTCAACGGCATCGAATTGGCCCGCCGGGTTGATTCCACACAGGTCTTCGCCCTCACCTGCCCGCTGCTGACCACCGCCTCCGGCGCCAAGATGGGCAAGTCGGCCGCCGGCGCCGTGTGGCTAAACGAGNACATGCTGCCGCCCTACGGGCTCTGGCAGTACTGGCGCAACTGCGAGGATGCCGACGTCGGTCGCTTTCTCAGGATCTTCACTGACCTGCCGCTCGACGAGATCGCGCGGCTGGAGCAGCTCCAGGGCGCGGAGCTCAACGAGGCCAAGAAGATCCTCGCCACCGAGATCACCGCGCTCGTCCACGGCCGCGAGGCGGCCGAGACGGCGGCCGAGACGGCGCGGAAGACTTTCGAGGAGGGCGCGCTGGCCGAGAATCTGCCGAGCGTCGAGGTGCCCGCCGACGAGCTCAAGGCCGGCCTCGGCGTGCTGGCCGCCTTCGTCAGGGCCGGCCTCGTTGCCTCCACCAGCGAGGCGCGACGCCAGATCAAGGGCGGCGGCCTCAAGGTGAACGATGTGGTGGTGAGCGACGAGCGCGCCGTCCTCAATCCCGATCAGCTTACCGCCGACGGCGTCATCAAGCTGTCGTTTGGCAAGAAGAAGCACGTGCTGCTGCGGGCGGTCTGACGCATCGGGTCGCACCGGTCCTGTGATGCAGGATCGCAGCGGCGGTCGGCGTCCGCCCGGGCGTCGACCGTCCTCAATTAGGCGGCATGATCGCCCAGCTCGTGGCCCTCGAGCAGCCGCGACGGGTGCGATCGCTGACGCTCATCAGCTCCTGCGCCTTCGACGAGGGTGACCCGGACCTGCCGCCGATGGATCCGGCCCNGCTCGCCCGCTTCGGCCNNGTGGGCGCGAACGGCCGGCCTCACGCTGGCCGCGGCTCATGGGCGCGCCGGGGAGCATGGGCGCGCCGGGGAGCATGGCCGGCGCGCTTCACTGCGGATTCGCGGGCACCGGCGGAAACGGATCGGTGCCGCCCTGGCCGCTGTCTGCCCGCCCGGCGTCGAAGAACTTGCGCAGAAAGCCTGGCGCGATGGCCGAAAGAGGGTTGATCGTCATGGTCGGCCNGGACATCGGGCCNCGGACGCGGAAGTTCACTGCGAACAGTCCCTCGTACTGGCCGCCACCGAGCAGCAGCCCGATCACGGGCAGCTGGCTGAAGATGTTGTTGAGGGCATAGGCCGGCACATAGGTGCCCGAGAGGTCGAGCGTCTCATTGGTGAGATCGAGATGGCCCTCCAGGCTGATGCCGACCTGCGGCCCCCAGATCACCGCCTCGCGCATGTTGATGCGCCCGCCCGCGCGCGTAAAATCCACCTTGAGCTTGGTGAAGGGCACGTCGTTGACGGTCACGCGCTCGCCCTCGCGCGGCTGGGCGGAGACGATGCGGCGCAGGGCCGGCTCGTCGACCAGCGAGAAGTCCCGGATGTTGAGGATGCCGGCAGCGTTGCCGTTTGCCGGCGGCCACTGCAGCACGAGCTGNCCCCCCNCCATGCGCTGGTAGATGTCCACGAAACGCAACGCGGCCCCCGCGTCCGCCGTCTGGACGACCGTGTAGGTTTCACCCCCGCCGCCGCGCGACAGCGAGGCGGTGACCGGCGAGCGCCCGAACGAGCCGCTGAAAGCGAGCCCGGTCACATTGCCGTTGCGCATGGCAAGCTTCAGGACCGCCTTGGAGACGATCTCGTTGTTGAAGCCGCCGAGGATATCCACGGCAACGTCGAGGTCGATGTCCAATGNGTCGTTGCTGCCGCCCCGGGCGAAGACCTTGCGCAGGAACGGCCGCGCGTCGAGTACGTTGCCGCGCACCGTCGCCTTGTAGCCGTCGCGCACGCGGGCAACCTGCAGGCGCACATCATCGCCGGGCGATATCTTGATCTGTGAGAACTCCGCCTCGGTGAAGCTTCCGTCACCACGAAGGACGACGCGGCCGCCCTTCACCGACATACCGGCGCCGTCGAGAGCGAGCTTCTCGAGGACGAAGCCGTCGTCCTTCTCGACCAGATTGAACGTCAGACTCGCCTCGCGGCCCGCCGGCTTTGTCCAGCCCGGCAGCGGCTCGTTGATGGCGGCCCTGGTGAAGTCGATCCCGATGCTCTTCGGCTGCCGGGCAGTGTCACCGAGCGACAGGTCAGCCGTGACGGTGACGGGCCCCGTCAGCTTGCGGCCGAGATCGAAGCCAAGACGGGCGCGGGCCGCNTCGTCGACCGTCAGCCTGATCGCGGCCTGCCCCTCCGCTCCGGCGAGCGGCTGCCTGAGCGTGACGGTCGCCGGCAAGTCCGCGAAACGCCCCTCCCCGTCAAGCGTCAGGAGGTCGCCGTCGAGCGTGAGCGCGAAGCGGCCCTTCTCGAGGCTCTTGTCACCAGCGATGCCTGTGACACCCAGATTGGTCAGCTCTCCGCTTGCCTCTGCCCTGACGTCCTCGGCCTTCAGCTCGTCGATGAGGGGAAGGGACAGCTCGAGCCGGANGTCCGCATTGCCGGTGACGCGCGCCGGGTCGAGATCNACCTCCATCCGCTCGCGGATGGCGTCGCTGCGNACGAGCGCAAGGACAGCGTCCGCCCCGCCCTGGATCCGCAGGCTGATGAGCGCCTGCGCCGGCCTGCGCAGATCGGCGACGGCGAAGAAGCCCTCCGACAGCGCCAACTTGCGGCCACCCTCCAGGACGGCCTCCGAGCGCGGCAGGTAGACGCTGACGCTGTTGCCGTCCACCGTCCCGCGCGCTGCCGTGTCCCTCAGCACCGGCAGTCCCTTCGTCGGCAGGAGATCCACGCCGGTCATGCGGAAGCGGACATCGACCGTCTCGGGCGGCAGCGGCTTCTTCTGACGCGAGGCCACCAGCTCCTCGGCGTCGAGATTGACGTTCACGGACAGCTCGTGGACCGTTCCCGCCCGCATGTTGTCGATGAGGTAACGCCTCACGCCGGAGGCGACGAANGCCGGCCACAGCCTGAGGAGGGCCCGCGCGTCCGATTCCGTACTCGTGAGGGAAACCCGCACGCCTCCTCGATCATCCGGCGTGCCGGCGCTGCCGGAGAGGACGACCGCGAAGTGCTGGCCCGTCACGGAAAGGCGGCGCACGATGACGCCGCCTGCCTCTCCTCCAACGATCTCGGCCGCAATGTCGTCGATCGTGAGCGGCTCTTCAGCGCCTGTCAGGCGCTCGATCACGGCCGCCTTTCCGGCGACGTCGAGCTGCCACGGCACGTCCGGCCCCTCGCCCGCGGAAAGCCGCCCGGTGAGATTGATGCGCGTCTCACCCGCCGTGANGGAGGCCGAGGGCACATCGAACGCCCGGNTCTCAGGATTCCAGCTCAGGCGCAGGCCGACGTCGTCCACNTCGATGGGCGGCTGGTCCGGATCGTCGATGTAGATGATGGCGGCATCCCCGTTGAGACTCGCGTCGAGGGCCCTGAGGTGCCCCTCCCCGTCGACTGCCAGCGATACCTCGCCCGAGAGCGGCATACGCGTCGTCACGAGCGAATGGCTCATCCCGCCGAACAGGAGGAGNTCCGACACCGGCGCGCGCGTCACATGCAGCTGGGCCTCACGGGTGCCGTTGTGCTCGCCACGCACCACGCCGGAGACGCTCCACGGGCCATGCTCGCCCCGAAGGCCGAAATTGAAGCGTGTCAGCCCCGTCTTGCGATTGAACTGGAGCGAGACATCGCCGAAGCGCGCCCGGGGCCGGCGCTGGGCATCGACGATCACGAGCCGGGCGTCGCTCAGCCCGAAATGGTCAATGGAGCCGAAGAGCGTGTCGCGGTCGGTAATGAGGTCGACCAGGGAGACGACAGCGGCGGCGAGCGGCAGCTGCTCCTGCGCTTCCCCTTCGGCCACCACGGGAGGCCACGCTTGCTGCCCCTGCGGCTCTGCCGGCGACGGCGCTGGTTCCTCGTCTGTCGCGGCAAAGGAGAGCTNGCCCGACTGCGAGACGTTGAGACGCAGGTCNAGGCCACTGAAGACCACGGCGCTGGGGCTCATCCGTCCGACGAGAAGGCCGAGGAAGCTGAGCGATATTTCCCCCGCCTTTGCCTTGAGGACGCTCGCCCCCTCGGCATTGCGGATGTCGATGCCGGAGACGCGCAGCGTCGGCCCGTACCGTGTGTAGTCGATGGCGGCGCTCGCGACACCGACGTCCCAGCCCTTGCCCACGCGCTCGGACAGAGCAGCCTCGATGCGGGTCGACAATCCTTCGATCTCGATGGGAGACCAGGCGATTCGCCCCACGAGGCCGCCGGCGAGCAGGATGACGAGGGCAATGAGCGACAGCAGCACGCGGCGCGCCGTGCGGCGACGCGAAGGCAGCACCCGCTGCGCCTGTCCGGTGCCGTCGCCGGCCTCATTCCATCTCCTGGCGAACAGCGTCGTCACTCCGGTCCGGTTCCCCTGGGCGTCTCAATCGTCTCCCACGATTCGTGCGACACGGGAACGCTGATCCGACCACCGGCGTGGCCGCGACGGTCCGCGTGCTTGCATTCGCGGGGTCATTTCCAGCACCGCCCTTGACGAGGCGGGTGGAACGGCCAGCCTGCTCCGCGCAAGCAATCGATGGGCGGGTAGGCGGAGGCTTCGCCGCCTCGCTGGAGGCATAGCGAGCAGAATCGGACGAAAGGAAGGCGAGACGATGGTTCAGGAAGGCGACAAGGCACCCGATTTCTGCCTGCCCGCTGCGGGCGGC
>JGI26049J44785_1000098_pt1 | contig 46862 bp, 45 predicted proteins | sample HigsolmetaGSP11D_FD_44785 | JGI IMG/M metagenome (IMG submission 44785)
CCCTCCGGGGTGCGGGATCCCACCACGGCCCCGAAGGTGATCCCGCGCGGGTACCCCCCGAAGAAAGCCTCGGGGAAGACCACGAGCTTCGCCCCTCCAGCCGCAGCCTTCTCCAGCAGCCTCTCGGCCTTCTCGAGGGTGGCCTCGAGATCGAAGGCTACCGGCGCAGCCTGCACCACGGCCGCACGAAAGGTGGTCTCCGTCCGGGCTCCCACCCGCCTGGATCCGGGCCGCGTCAACATGGTGCCATCCATCATCCTACCCCTCCTCTCCGATGACCCGGGCGGCTTCCCGCAGCCGCTCCGGGGCTCCGTAGCCGCCACCGACGAGCCCGAGAGCTCCAGCCTCGGAGACCGCCGCAGCGAGGCGCCCTCCGGAGACGGCGGCCATCGGGGCGGAGACTATCGGGTATTCGAGGCCGAAGGCCCGGGTGAGTTCGGTAACGAAGGGCAAGTAACCTCCTCGCTCTTCTCCTTCGTTCCCCGTATTACCATCCGGCAGAAGCCGGGGTCAAGGATTGGCGAGGGAAAAACCTTATCCTGCGATGGGGTCCGGAGATGGCCGATGATCCGAAAAATCCTCTGCCCGCTCCCGATCCTGGCGGCAGTGAACGCGCTCCTCGCCCAAACCGGGATCCAGGTGAGAGGCCAGCTCACCGAGCAGAGCTTTTACCGCCTCCCGCTCTAGCGAGTAGAAGCGCCACCTGCCGCGTTTCTCCTCGCGGACGAGTCCCGCCCCCTTGAGCTTCGCGAGATGGTAGGAGACCCTCGACTGCCCCAGCCCGAAGTGCTCCTCGAACTCGCAGACGCAGATGCCCTCCCCATCGCCGTCCGCGGGCACCCCGAGGTCGGGCAGCCCGCAGCAGCCTCTACCCGCCGCGAGCATCCCGAGCATCTTCACCCTCATCGGGTCGGAGAGGGCCTGTCCCAGGGCGGCAAGTCTGGCGGCCCTTCCGGTCTCGGAAGGACGCACGCTCCGCTCCGGTACCCCGGTCTCACTCCCCGGCATCTGAAGCCTCCTCCCGCGCAGGCTTCCTGGCCCGGATGAAGGCGCTCGCCACGGGCACTTTCCTCAAAGCCTCGACCTCCTCGGGCCCCTCGAGCCCTTCCACGGCCTGCGGGTCGTAGACGTTCTGGACTTCCACGGAGACCTCCCCGAATCCGGCTTTCGCGAGCAGCTGCTCGTACTCGGCTTTCTCCAGGGCACCGGCGATACATCCGGTCCAGAGCTCCACCTTCTCGCGCACCGGCTCCGGCAACTCCGCCCTGCTCCCGAGAAACACCACGTCGGAGACCGCAAAGCGCCCGCCGGGCTTCAAGACCCGGTAAGCCTCGGAGAACACTTTAGGCTTGTCGGTGGAGAGGTTTATGACGCAGTTGGAGAGCACGACGTCTACATGCTCGTCGGGCAACGGCAGGTTCTCTATCTCACCTCTCAAGAACTCAGCGTTCTCCAGCCCCGACTTTCGCAGATTCTCCCTGGCGAGCGCAAGCATCTCGTCGGTCATGTCCACCCCGTACGCCTTCCCGCCCGGAGAGACCCTTCTGGCCGAGAGCAGCACATCTATCCCGCCGCCGCTCCCGAGGTCAAGTACTACCTCTCCGGGAGAGAGAGTAGCCAAAGCAACCGGGTTGCCGCACCCCAATGAAGCACCAACCGCCTCCTCCGGAAGCTCCCCGATCTCCTCCGGCGCGTAGCTGCCGCACGCGAAGTTCGTCTCAAGTCCCCCAGAGCCGCAACAGCCTTCGCTCCGCACCCCGAGAGCAGCCCTCGCGTACTTCCGCCGGACCTGCTCCCTCATCTCATCGCCCACGCTCAGCACCTCCACACTTGGATCAAATTTTGTCGATGCAATATACAACAATATTTTTTGATCGGTCAAGCAAGAAACCTGACCCTTCGTCCGGTGTCCGAGCCGCGGAGGTGCGGTAAAAATTATCCAATCATGGAAATTTTTGAGAACCTGCAGGCAAGCTCCCGGCTCCCCCGGCCGGAGCTCGACGCGTACTCGAGGACCGTAAGGTACGTCACCGAGCGTCTCGAGCCCGCGGTCATCGGCGTCGCGACCCCCGATGGGAGGGTCGGTGGTAGCGGCGTGATACTGGGTGTCAGCGGGACCGAGGCCACGGCCGTCACCAACAGCCACGTGGTGCGTGGTCTCTCGCGGCGTGGAGGCGGGGGCTGCTCGCCGTTCTCTCCGACGGTGGCACGGCGCGGGTGCGGACAGCCGGCGACGATCCCGCGAGCGATCTCGCCGTACTGCGGTTCTCTCCTGAAACCGAGCCGAAAGTCGCGGAGCTGGGAGATGCCGGCAACCTCGTCGTCGGACAGCTCGTCGTGGCCATAGGCAACCCCTTGGGGTTCCAGCGGAGCGTGACGGCTGGTGTGGTGAGCGCGCTGGATCGTACGATCACCTCCCAGGAAGGTCGTCCGATCGAGAACGTCATCCAGACGGATGCGGCGGTCAACCCGGGCAACTCGGGAGGGCCGCTGGCCGATTCGACGGGTCATGTCGTGGGGATAAACACCGCGATCATCGGCCGGGCGCAGGGCATAGGGTTCGCGATACCGGTCTCCGCGGCCTTCCGGAGAATAGTGTTCTCGCTGGTCACAGAGGGGCGGGTGAGAAGGGCGTTCCTCGGCGTCACGGTCGGGACGCGCCCCGCCTCCGACGGGAGCCCCGGTGGTGCCGAAGTGACGAGCGTCGCCCCCAACAGCCCGGCGGAGAGAGCCGGGGTGAAGCCCGGCGACCTCATCGTAGGCCTGGGCGAGCATCGAGTGCGTTCGGTCGGCGAGCTACTCGGCCTTTTGGACGACTCGGCCATCGGCAGGGACCTCCCGCTGAGGATACTGAGAAGAAACGCCGAGATGACGCTCACGGTGCGTCCCGTGGAACACTGAAGCCAGGACCAAGGAGTTCGATACCTCACGAATCCAGGGGTATTTCGATTCCCATAATAAGAGGTTGAAAACTTCAGGCTACCAGGAGTATTTACGCGATGGGTCTCCTACACACCTGACGCGAGTACGACAGCGATGCGCGCGGCGAGGCGGGCGTTGTTCCTGACTATCTTCTCGTTCACCTCCAGGCTCCTGCCCCCGGTGACTTTAAGGAAGTGATCCAGCAAGAAAGGCGTGACCTCCCTGCCCCGTATGCCGTGGCGCTCGAGAGCCTCGAGACCGCTCTTCAGCGCCTCGTCGTGTAGCTCCGGGTCGAGCTGGTCCTCGGGAGAAACGGGGTTCGCGATCACCAGCCCGCTGCGCTCGAGGCCGACGGCCGGGAGGTTCTCCATCAGGCGGGCGACCTGCGTCTCGTCGTCCAGAGACCAATCCAGCGAATATCCCGAGTCGGAGAGGTAGAAGCCGGGGAAGCGGTCGGTTCCGAACCCCACCACCGGAACACCGAGCGTCTCCAGATACTCCAGGGTCGCCGGGACGTCGAGGATGGATTTCACGCCCGAGCAGACCACGGCGACCGGCGTCCGGGAGAGGGCGGCGAGGTCGGCCGAGACGTCCCAGGACTCGCGCGCCCCGCGGTGCACCCCGCCGAGCCCCCCGGTGGCGAAGAGCCGTATCCCGAGGCGCGCAGCGAGATGCGCCGTGGCGGCGACGGTCGTCGCCCCGTGGATGCCCTTCGTCGCCGCGATGGGGAGGTCGCGCGCCGAGAGCTTGGCCACCTCCTCCGCGGTTGCGAGAAGCTCTATCTCGTCCGCCCCGAGCCCCACCCTGGGGACGCCATCGACGACGCCCACGGTCGCGGGAATCGCACCCTCATCTCGTACGATCTCCTCCAGCTCGCGGGCGACGCGCAGGTTGTCCGGTCGGGGCAGGCCGTGAGAGATCAGGGTGGACTCCAGCGCGACGACCGGACGGCCCTCCCGCAGGGCCTCCTCCACCTCCGGGCTGGCTTCGATCCTTGCTTTCAATGCATCACTCCTTGCGGTAGGGGCGACCGATCGCCGCCGGGGGGATCGCCCTGCCCCCGACGCCCGCGAGCACCAGGATCGTGAGTACGTAGGGGATCATCTGCGAGAACTCCACCGGGACGAAGCCCTGCCCGTAGCGGGTCGCGACGGCCTCCGCGAAGCCGAACAGGAGCGCGGCCAGGGTGGCGCCTATCGGGTGCCAGCGGCCGAAGATCATCGCCGCGAGCGCGATGAAGCCCCGCCCGCCGGTCATGTTCTCGGTGAACGCCGAGAGGAGCCCGGTCGAGAGGTAGAGCCCTCCGAGCCCGGCCATCAGCCCCGAGATCGCAACACCGTAGTAGCGCATCCGGCTCACGCTGATCCCGGCGACGTCGACCGATTCGGGGGACTCACCGGTCGCCCTGAGCCTGAGCCCGAAGCTGGTCTTGAAGAGCACGAAGTATGCCAGGGGGATGAGCAGGTACATGATGTAGACGATCGCGTCCTGATCGAAGAGGGCGGGGCCTACGAACGGGATCCTGCTAAGGAGCGGGATGCTCAGGTTGTTGAAGTTGGGGACGGTGGGCGTGGTGCCCTTGTGCCCGAAGATGATGAGCATGATGAACCCGGGGGCGGCGAGAGCGAGCAGGTTTATGGCGGTGCCGGAGATAATCTGGTCGGCCTCGAAGGTTACGCACATCAGCGCATGGATGAGCGCGAAGACGAGCCCGGCGAGGAGCGCGAAGAGGAGCCCCACCCACACGCTCCCGGCGAAGTACCCGCCCACGGCCCCGGCGAACGCGCTGATCAGCATCATCCCCTCGAGCCCTATGTTCATCACCCCCGAGCGCTCGCTGAAGACCGCCCCGACGGCCGTGAGGATGAGCGGTGTGGCGTTGCTGATGGTCCCCGAGAGGAGCGGCGTGATCTGACCCACAAAATCCGCCACTCAGGCCTCCTTCCCTCTCCTGCCCGAGAGCATCGCCCTGAGGCGTTTTCTGCCTATAAGGAGCTCGACGAGCCCCACCGCCGTGACGAAGAGCAGTATGATCGCGATGATCACGTTCGCGAGATCCAGCGGCACCTGCGTCGCGAACTGCATCTGCTGCGCCCCGCCCTGCAGCGCCCCGAGCAGGAGCGCCCCGAGTACGATCCCGGCCGGGTGGTTGCGCCCGAGCATCGCGACCCCGATGCCGTTGAACCCGAGGTTCGAGACGAACGGCACGCTCATGCTCCCGAACGTCCCGATCACCTCGATCCCGCCACCCACGGCCGCGAACGCCCCGCCTATGGCCATCGCGAGCGTCGTGCTCAGCCCGAGGCTCATCCCCGCGTAGCGGGCGGCCTCCGGGGAGTGCCCCACGGCGCGCAGCACGTAGCCGAGGGTGGTGCGCCACAGCAAGAGGTACGCCGCCACCGCGGCCAGTATGGCGACGAGCGAGCCGTAGTTGGCCTGCCCGAGCCCGCCCCCGAGGTAGGCGAGCCGGGCGCTCACGAAACCGGTGCCCGGCACCGTGCCGTGCCCGGAGAACGGGTGTTGCGCCAGCCAGTAGGCGAGGTTTATGCCCACGTAGTTGAGCATGATCGTGGTTATCACCTCGTGCGCCCCGAAGCGGGCCTTGAGAAGGCCGGGGATGGCCCCCCACAAAAACCCCGCCGCGAGACAGGCCAGGATGATGATCGCCACCCACACCACCCCGCTCCCCGCGACGGTGGTGCCGAGCGCGGCCGCGGTGATCGCCCCGATGAAGAGCTGTCCCTCACCCCCGATGTTGAACATCGAGGCCCGGAAGGGGATCGCGAAGGCGAGCCCGGTGAGGACCAGCGGCGTGGCGTTTACGAGCGTCCGGCCCACCGCCGGCGCCGAGCCGAACGCCCCGTCGAGCAGCGCCCCGTAGGCCGCNGCCGGGTTGTTGCCGGTCGCCGCGACGATGATCGCCCCTATCACGAGCGCGAGCACTATCGCGACGACCGGGAAAAGGAGCGCCCGGATGCTCCCGACGAGCAGCCGGCGGGCAAAAGAGCCGGTGACTCCGGCCGCGCTCACCTGAGGCCCGCCTCCTCGGGGCTGTGACCGGCCATCAGCAACCCCAGCTGTTCGTCGGTCGCCTCATCGGCCTCCAGCTCGCCCACTATCCTGCCGTCGTAGATCACCGCGATCCTGTCGGAGAGCGAGCGCACCTCTTCGAGCTCCATCGAGATCAGGAGCACCGCCTTGCCCGCCTCCCGCTGCTTCAGCAGCATCTCGTGCACGAACTCTATCGCCCCCACGTCCAGACCCCGGGTGGGCTGGGAGGCGATGATGACCCCGGGCTCCCCGGAGAGCTCGCGCGCCAGGATCACCTTCTGCTGGTTGCCCCCGGAGAGGGTCCGGGCCGGCGCGTCCGGGTCGAGCGGCCTCACGTCGAAGGCCCGAAGCTGCTTCTCCGCCTCCCGGCGCATCCGGCCCGGGAAGAGCCATCCCCACCGCGAGAACGGCGCCTTCGCGTAGGATTTCAGCGCGTAGTTCTCGGCCAGCGTGAACTCCTGCACGAGCCCTTTCTCCCTGCGGTCCTCCGGGATGTACGCGAGCCCCCGCTCGTGGCGCTCCCGCGCGCCGAGGTGCGTCACCTCCTCCCCGTCGAGGTAGACCCCGCCGGAGTCCACGGGACGCATCCCGGCGAGCGCCTCGGCGAGCTCGGTCTGCCCGTTGCCGTCGACCCCGGCTATCCCGAGGATCTCCCCGGCACGCACCGCGAGGTCTACGCCCCTGACCCCCACCCCGAACTCCGACTCGACGACGAGCCCCCTCGCCTCCAGCCGGAGGGCCTCCCCCTTCACCTCCGGCTTCTTCTCCACCTGCAGGACCACGTCCCGCCCGACCATGAGCCGGGCGAGCTGCCGGGCGTCGGAGTCGGAGGTGCGCACGGTGTCCACGACCCTCCCGTCGCGGATGACCGTTATGTTGTCGCTCACCCCGAAGAGCTCCTCGAGCTTGTGGGTGATGAAGATGATCGAGAGCCCGTCGGCGACGAGCTCCTTCAGGACCCCGAAGAGGTCCCGCGTCTCCTGCGGCGTGAGCACGGCCGTGGGCTCGTCCAGGACCAGGATGCGAGCCTCCCGGTAGAGCGCCTTGAGGATCTCGACCCGCTGCTGCAGCCCCACCGAGAGGTCCGACACCCGGGCCCTCGGGTCCACCCGGAGCCCGTAGCGCCGGCTGAGCTCCTCGGTGGCCCGGATCGCCCCGCTCATGTCCAGCGTCCCACCCCTCCCGCGCGGCTCCGAGCCGAGCACGATGTTCTCCGCCACGGTGAGCCGCGGGATGAGCGTGAAGTGCTGGTGGACCATCCCGATCCCGAGCCGGACCGCATCCGCCGGGGTCCGGATCTCGACCCGCTCCCCGTCGACGAAGATCTCACCCTCGTCCGGGCTGTAGAGCCCGTAGAGGATCTTCATCAGCGTGGACTTGCCCGCCCCGTTCTCCCCCAGAAGTCCCAGGACCTCACCGCGGTGCAGCACGAGCGAGATGTGGTCGTTGGCCACGACGGACCCGAAGGTCTTCGTCACCCCCCGCATCTCGAGCACGACCGGAGGACCGGAGGATCGCCGCTCCGTGTCCCTGTCCACGCTCATCCGGCTCTACCCGGACTACTTAGAAGGCGTGGTGGGCACCTTTATCTTGCCCGAGATTATCCCCTCGCGCGCCTTCTTCAGGTCGTTCTTGACCTTCTGGGGGACGAGGTTCGAGAAGCGGTGGAACGGCGCCAGCTTGTAGCCTCCGTTCTTGAGCCCGAACTCTATGGTCTTCCCGGCGGGGAACTTGCCCTTCGCCGCATCCTCTATCGTCTGGAAGACCGCGTTGTCCACGCCCTTGACCGTCGAGGTCAGGATCGGATCCTTCGGGAACTGCGGGGCCTGGTCCTGGTCCACCCCGATGGCGAAGACGTGCTTCTCACGTGCCGCCTCGAAAGCCCCCGAGGCGCTGTTGCCGGCCGCCGGGTAGACGATGTCCGCCCCCTGGCTGATCTGGTTGAGCGCGATCTGCTTGGCCGTCGCCGGGTCGTTGAACGCATCCGGGGTCGAACCCACGTACTGGTCTATGACCTTGCAGTCCGGGCACACGGACTTCACCCCGGCGTCGAACCCGGCCTGGAAGCTGCGGATCAGGGGCGAGTTCTGCCCTCCTATGAAACCGACGACCTTGGTCTTGGGGTTGGTGTAGGGCGTCTTGATCTGGGTCATGTCCCCCGCGACCACGCCCGCGAGGTAGGCCCCCTGGTTGTCGCTGAAGATGAGGCTAGCAACGTTCGGGGCCTTCACCACCGAGTCGACGATCGCGAAGTTGGTGTCGGGGTACTGCTGGGCGACCTGCTTCAAAGCGTCGGACTGCAAGAACCCGATGGCGTACACCGGCTTGTAGCCGGAGCTGGCGAGCTGGGAGAGGTTGCTCTGGTAGTCGGTCGGCGAGCTGGACTGCAGGACCTCTATCTTCACCCCGAGCTTCTTCCTGGCCTCCTTGAGGCCCTTGTACGCCGCGTTGTTGAATCCTTTGTCCCCGAGCCCGCCGACGTCGGTGTTCATCGCCGGCTTGACCTTGCTGTTGCCGCCGGCGCTCGCCTGCTTGCCGCCCGAGCCGGCCTTGCTGCCACCGCCGCTTGAGCCCCCGTTCGCCGAGCCGCCGGAGCCGCATCCGGCAAGGACCAACGCGAGTAGCACCACCACTGCCAGTAACCCGACGCGTTTGATCACCCTTAAAACCCCGCTTCGAAGAGACGCCTAGACCGTTCGCTCAATTCTATATATCCGGGGAACTTCTCCGCAACCCCCCTCACCTCACCTCCTCGTCCGCGAGAGCCGGGATCACCTCGCGCCCGTACGCCTCCAGCGTCTGCTCCATCGCGTCGTGCATGAGGTAGAGGTTGAACTGATCCGCACCGAGGTCTCTCAGGGTCTTCAACTTCTCGACGTGCTCCTCCGCCGTGCCGAGCACGCAGAACCGCTCGACGATCTCGTCCGGCACGAACTCCGTGGTCGGGTTGTCCGCCCGTCCGTGGTGGGAGTAGTCGTAGCCTTCACGGGCCTTTATGTAATCGGTGAGCTCGCGGGGCACCTCCCCGTCCTCTCCGTAACGGGCGACCAGGTCCGCCACGTGGTTGCCGACCATCCCGCCGAACCACCGGCACTGGTCGCGCTGGTGGGAGATATCCCCCCCGACGTAGGCCGGGGCGGCGACGCAGATGGTTATCTCGTCCGGATCACGCCCTGCCGCCTCCGCCGACTCCCTCACCCGCGAGAGGGTCCAGCGCAGGATCACCGGATCCGCGAGCTGCAGGATGAACCCGTCGGCGACCCGCCCGATGAGGTCGAGCGCCTTCGGCCCGTAGCCCGCTACCCACACCTCCAGGCGCCCATCCCTCACCCAGGGGATGCGCACCCTGCCCCCCGGCATCTCGACCTCCCGTCCCTCGGCGAGCTCCTTTATGACGTGGATCGCCTCCTCGAGCTGCCTGAGCGTCGTCGGCTTCCTCCCGAGCACCCGCTGCGCCGAGTCCCCGCGCCCGATGCCGCAGACCGTGCGTCCTCCGAACATGTCGTTCAACGTGGCGAAGATAGAGGCCGTAACCGTGGTGTCGCGGGTCGCCGGGTTGGTGACGAACGGACCTACCTTGATCCTCTCCGTCGCCGAGAGCATCTGCGAGTGGATCACGTAGGGTTCCTGCCAGAGGATGTGCGAGTCGAAGGTCCAGGCGTGGGTGAACCCGAGCTCCTCGGCGCGCCTGGTCAGCTCGACGATGCGCCAGGCCGGGGGGTCCGTCTGGAACGTTACGCCGAAGTCCATCTCTCAGGTGGCCTCCGGCTCCCGCCCGGACTCCGCGGCGGGCTCGCGGGCACCCCCGGTGGCGTAGCTCAGCACCACGTAGACGAGCCCGGCGGCGAAGAAAGTGAAGAAGAGACCGTAGTTGTAGAGGCTCTCGACCAGGCTCGGGTTCTGGAAGACGCCGCCGAAGTTCGGGGTGGTCGCGGCCTTGACGAAGCCGGGGATGACCGGCACCACACCGACCAGCACCGCGACGATGGCCCGCCAGTTCCACCCGCCGGAGTACGCGTAGCGCCCGTCGGTCTTGTAGAGGTCGGGGACGGAGAGGTTGCGGCGGCGTACGATCCAGTAGTCCGAGATCATCACCGCAGCTATCGCCCCGAGCAGGCTGCTGTAGCCGACGAGCCAGGTGAAGATGTAGGCGCTCGCGCTCTCGTAGAGCACCCAGGGGAACGAGATGATCCCGATGACCGCCGTTATGAGCCCGCCGGTCCGGAAAGAGATGTACTTCGGCAGCAGGTTCGAGAAGTCGAAGGAGGGCGAGACGACGTTGGCGGCCATGTTCGTCGAGATCTGAGCGATGGCGACGATTATCATCGCGGCGATCAGGACCACCGGCAGCCCCCCGGCGATCTTGGTGGTGAGCGCGACCGGGTCCCAGATGGGCTTGCCGAAGATGACCACGGTCGCGGCGGTGACCGCTATCCCGAGGAAGCTGAAGGCGGTCATCGTCGGCGGGAGCCCGATGACCTGCCCCAAAACCTGCGCCCGCTGGCTTTTGGCGTAGCGGGTGAAGTCCGGGATGTTCAGAGACAGCGTGATCCAGTAACCCACGTTCGCGGCGAGCCCGGTCCAGAAGAGCGACCAGAAGGGGGCATTCCCCTGTTGCAGCCTAGCCGAGGCGGTGAAGACGTGCCCCACCCCGCCACCGGCGACGAATCCCCAGACGAGGAGCACCACACCGCCCATCAGAAGAAGAGGGGCGGCGAACGACTCGAACCTCCTCACACCCTCGACCCCGAACATGATCACCGCGACCTGCACACCCCAGAAGACGAAGAACGTGATGAAGCGGTGCCCGGGGACGTCCTGCCAGCCGCCGTAGGCCGCGGTGGCGAGGGCGTCCACGGCGAGCCCCCCGATCCAGGTCTGTATCCCGAACCAGCCGCAGGCGACGAGCGCCCGGGCTATCGCGGCGAAGTTCGCCCCCCGCACCCCGAACGACGAGCGCACGAAGACCGGGAAGGGCACCCCGTACTTGGTCCCGGCGTGGGCGTTCAAGAGCATCGGGATCAGGACGAGCACGTTCCCCAACGCGACCGTGAGCAGCGCCTGCCACCAGTTCATCCCGGCGACCATGAGCCCGGAGGCCAGGGTGTAGGTGGTGATGACGACGCTCATCCCGACCCAGAGCGCCGCGATGTTGTAGGTCGTCCAGGTCCTCTGCTCCGCCCCCGTGGGAGCGAGGTCCTCGTTGTAGAGCGGTGAGGAGCCGACCTCCTCTTCGAGCCGCTCCACCTCGCGCCTTCCTACCGCCACGTCCCGTTCCACTCTCTCCTCCTTTACTCCGGCACGGCTCCTTCTTCTCCACGAAAGAGCCTAGTGCCTCCCCACCCGAAACTTCCTCGGCCCGCCGGACGGATCAGCCCCACCCGTCTCCCATCCCGCCTGGCCGGATGTACAGCCCCCGTTCAGGCTCCCCCGAAACCTCTCCCTTCCAGGGGCGACCCGGCGCTCACCGCCGCCCGCCTCCACCGGCGACCCAGCCCACCGTCTTGACCGCGAGGCGGTAGAACGCCTGCACCGCGAGCGCGATGTCTTCCTCGGGGGTGTCCTCCTCTTTGGTGTGGCTGAGACCCCCGAGGGATTTGACGAAGAGCATCACCGTAGGCATCAGCGGGGCCATCTCCGCCGCGTCGTGCAGCGGCCCCGATGGGAGCCGGTGCGAGGTGCCGGTGACCTCCCGCACGGCCTCCTCGGCCATCTCGATGAGGTGTTCGTCGAACGGACGGGGCTCGATGCGCCAGAGCCTCTCCCAACGCACCTCACAGCCCTCCTCGCGCGCGATGCGTTCGCTGTTCTCTTTTGCCACGGCGAGCATGTCCGACAGCACCCCGGCGTCGAGGGCCCGCTGGTCGAGCGACATCTCGCACCACCCGTTGAACGCGGTGACGATGCCGGGCGAGACGTTGACGAAGCCGGTGGTGGCGCGCACGTCGTCGCGGCGGGCGGCGTCGTCCCGGAAGGCTACGGCCGAACGCGCGGCGGCGATGAACGCATCCTTCCTCACGTCCATCGGGGTCGACCCGGAGTGGGCGTGTTGCCCCGTGAAGCTGATCGCGTGCCGCTCGACCCCGAAGGTCCCGAGCACCACCCCGACCGGGATGTCCAGCCTCTCGAGCACCGGCCCCTGCTCGATGTGCAGCTCGAGGTAGGCTGCGGCGTTCTCGAGCTGCCGGTGCGACTCGTTCATCTTCTCGAGTTCGACGCCGTGCTCCCTGAGCGCGTCGGGGAGCGCGATACCGTCCTTGTCCTTCAGGTTGCGCACCTCGTCGGGGTCGAGCGTCCCCGAGCAGGCGCTCGATCCCAGAAGGCTCCTCCCGAAGCGTGCTCCCTCCTCGTCGGCCCAGTCCACGAGCCGCACGGTCACGGGGAGCTCGTCCCGCCGCGCCAGCACCCGCAGCGTCTCCATCGCGGCGATGGTGTTCAGGCAGCCGTCGAGCCAGCCACCGTTCGGGACGGAGTCTATGTGCCCGCCGAGCAGGACGGCCCTCTCCGAGGCCCCACGCACGGTGGCCCAGAGGTTGCCGGCTTCGTCCGTCTCGACCTCGCAGCCGATCTCATCGAGCTTCTCCCTCAGCCACCGGCGGGCCTTCGCCCACTCGTCGGTCCAGCAGACCCTGCGCGCCCCTCCGGGACCACCGGTGAGCTCCGCGAGCTCCTTCAGCTCGGCTATAGCGCGCCCGTGGTCGACGTTCTCCGTTATCTCCATCTCTTCACCCCACCCTCTCCTTCGATTCCACCTCGGTGAGCGCCTCATCGAAGACCTCGGCCGCCCTCCCGGCCGCCTCGCGGGTTATGGTGAGCGGCGGCGCTATGCGGATGGCGTTGCCCCTCAGACCCCCCTTGCCGACGAGCACCCCGCGCTCCCGGCAGGCCTCGAGGAAGCGGGCCGCCGCATCACCGTCGGGCTCACCGCCGGGTCCGACGATCTCGATGGCGAGCATCAGGCCCCTGCCGCGCACCTCGCCCACGCAACGGTGCTCTCCGGCGAGCGCGACGAGCCGCTCTTTCAGGTAGCCGCCGACTTCGTCGGCGTTCTTCTGCAGGTCGTTCTTGAGGATGTACTCCAGGTTGGCGAGCGCCCCGGCGGTCGAGATCGGGTTGCCGCCGAAGGTGGAGATGTGCTGCTTGGGGGAGAGGGAGTCGATGACCTCGGCTCTGCCCATCACCGCCCCGATGGCCAGCCCGTTTCCGAGCCCTTTCGCCATGGTGATGAGGTCCGGTTCCACCCCGGACTGCTCGATGCCCCAGAAGTGGCTCCCGGTGCGGCCGAAAGCGGTCTGTACCTCGTCGGAGACGAACAGGACGCCGTACTCGTCCAGGATCTCCTTCACCCGCGATAGGTAGGCGGGGGGCAGCTCCACGAACCCCCCCACGCCCTGTATCGGCTCGGCGATGAAGGCCGCCACCCGCCCGGTGGTGGAGGTCTCGATCAGGCTCCGCACGTCCTCGGCGCACGCCCGGGCCAGCTCTTCCGGGTCGTCGTGGCGCCCGTAGAGCGGGCTGTATGAGCGGTGCGGGGGCATGGCGTAGGAGACGTCCAGCGCGGTGCGCGGGGTGGGCCTCCAGCTCCCCTGACCGGTTATCCCCATGGTGCCGAAGGATCCACCGTGGTAGGAGCCGCGGAGGGCTATCACCTCGCTCGAGGAGCGGTAGGTCGTCGCGAAGAGCAGCGCCGCCTCGTTCGCCTCCGAGCCGCTGCCGACGAAGAAGACCTTCTGCTCCCCCGAGATGGGGGAGAGCGAGATCAGCTTCTCCGCCAGCCTGACCTGGCTCTCGATCAGGTAGAGGGTCGAGGAGTGGAAGATCTTCTGCGCCTGCTCCTTCACGGCCTCGACGATCTCCGGGACGGCGTGCCCGCTTATGGTGGTGACGATCCCGCCGAAGAAGTCCAGGTACTCGTTGCCCTCGGAATCCCAGACCCTGTAGCCCTCCCCGCGCACGAGCTCGATGGGCTTCTCGTAGTAGAGCGAGATCCAATCCGGCAGCACCGCCCGGTGCCGCTCGTACAGCTCCTCCGGCTTCATACGATCACCAGCCTTCTGCTCCTCCAGACGATGAGACCTACCAACTCCACGCATGCAAGGTTGTCCTACAGATTACACCTCGTGAGGTTCCTTTGTAAACAAGGGAAGGCAGGTGCTGCGCCCGCGGAAGGTCACCCTCACCTCGTCGCCGAACTCCAGATCCACCGAATCCAGGTAATCCGGCTCACCGGGATCCCGACCGTCCAGATACCGCCGGAGGAAGGCGCGCAGAAGAGGTGAATGGGTCACGCAGACGTACCTTCTAGAAGGAGCCCCCGAGCGAAGGTCGCGCAGGCTCGAAGAGAATGCCAAGACCCGCCGGGCGACGGCATCGCCATCCTCACCCGGCGGGTCCCGACGTTCCAGCCAGAAACCGATGCGGTCGGGTGAACGCCAGAACTCTCCGAAGAAATGATGTTCGGTGAGGTCCTTTACGGAGGGCCCGGTCTTACCGAGCTGGGCGGCGAGCGCCTCGGGTGAGCTCCCTATCTCCACCCGGACCCCGGCCACGTAAAGGTCGGGGTTGCGCAACGCCCACTCCTCCGTGGGAGGGTGCAGCTCGATCCCCGCCCCCTGATCGTCTGCAGCCCGAAGGCACCTCTCCACACCACGGCGGATGGCGCAGGCGGTCTGGCGCGTTCGCCGCGTCGGCGCGTACAGGAAGAAGACGCTCTCGTCACGCCCCAGCTTCCTGCCGAGCCGGACGCCGGCCTCGACCGCCTGCGCGAGTCCCCTCTCGGTGAGAGGAACGTCGCCTTTGTGCGAGGAGATCTCCCCGTGTCGGATCAGATGCACCCTGAGAAGAGAGACGCTCATCCTTCGACGATCGCGAAGGCGCGGGCCGGGGCGCTCTCGACACCGGCGAATTTGTAGAACGGGGCGAAGAACCTGCAGCGCGGGGGCAGGCTCCCTAGGTTGACCAGCCCCTCCACCAGCGGTATCCCGGCGCCCAGTATCACGTTGTGCACCACGAACTCCTCGGGTTTCCAGCCTGGCTCGCGGGCGGCGGGCTCTTCGAAGAAGTCACAGCCGATGCACTTTGGCTCTCTCCTGACCAGCCAGCGGGCGGCACCCTCCGTCAGACCCGGCGAACGGCGGAAGTATTCGCGTTGGCCGATGGCACGCTCGGCCCAGCCGGTGCACAGCAGCAGGATGTCCCCCGGCCTGATGGATTCCCCGGCCGATTCCAGACGTGCAAGGGCACCTTCGAGATCGGGGACGTCTATCAGATCCATGGCCTCCACGGGCCTCATGTCCAGCAACACCGCCTCCCCCATCACCCGCTCCAGCGCCACCTCGTCGATGCTCTCCCCTCCCTCCACGACGTGCAACGCCGATTCCACGTGGCACCCGGTGTGCAGGCTCATCAGGGTAGTCTGGGCGGACTGCCAGTAACCGGGCTTGGTACGGACCTCGAGCTGCACCCCGAGATCCGTCGAAGGAGGCCCCTTGAAGCCGTGGGGGACCGCCGGGCTGAGATCCACTATCTTCTCCACCACATATCCCCTAAACGTCCATCGTCTCGTAAAATTCCCGCTCCCGGCTCTCGAGCAGCGGTATCGCCTCTCCGAAGCCGTACTTCTGGAAGTGCTCGGAATTCACATGAGCCTGATAGGCCTCCTCGTCCTCGTACTGCTCGTAGAAGTAGAAGAGGTTGGGGTTCCCAGGATCCCGATGAGGCTGGTAGAAGAGGTTGCCCGGCTCCCGCCGCGAAGGCTCCACGAGCTTCCGGATCGCCTCCTCGACCCTCTGCGCCTCCCCTTCCTTCGCCGTCCATTTCGCGCTGACCACGTAGGCCATCTTCAGCCTCCCTTTCTTCCGACGCGGTTTCTCAATACTCCTATGCCTTCGATCTCCATCTCTACGAGGTCTCCCTCCTCCAGCCAGCGGTCCAGCTCCAGCCCGGATCCGCCGGCGGCCGTCCCAGACCCGAACACCTCGCCGGGGTAGATGGTCTGGGCCAATGAAGCGTAGGCGATGAGGTCCGCGAACCCGTGATGCATGTTAGCGGAGCTGTCCTCGCCCCACACCTCGCCGTTGACCCGCACGCGCATCAACAGGTCGCTCGCGTCCAGCTCGTCCGCCGTAACTATGCATGGTCCCAGCACGTTGGATCCATCCCAGTCCTTGGCCTTGGACGGGCCCATGCCCACCGGGAGCTCGCGGGCCTGCACGTCGCGCGCCGAGAGGTCATTCCAGATGGTATAGCCGAAGATGTACTCCCGGGCTTCCTCTCTGGGAATGTCCTTGCCCTCGCGCCCGATGATCGCCGCGAGCTCCAGCTCGTGGTCGAGGCGGTCCGTGTAGTGGGGCCAGGGGATTTCCTCCTCGGGCCCGATCACGGTATCCGGCATGCCTTTGTAGAAGGCGGGGACCTCGTACCACTCTTCTGGGATGGGCCTCCCGAGACGACCCAGCGCGTTCCTCATGTGTCCCTCGAAGGTCAGGAAGTCGCGCATCGAACGCGGCCTCAAAGGGGCGAGCAACCGTGCATCCGGCACTGGCTCTCGACCGGAAACCGGCGCTCCCGCCTCTATGAACGCGACCATGTCGCCGTCGAACCCGACGTCCACGACACGCCCGTCCTCGAGCAGGCCCACCCTGGGTCTGCCACCGGCCACGTACGTCACCAGCCTCACGTCCTTCCCCTCCTCGCAACGGAACGCAGCTCGCTCGCCGCGAGCTTCACCGCCTCCACGATCTTCACGTAGCAACCACAGCGGCACAAATTCCCACCGAGATAACGCCGGATCTCGTCCTCCTCGGGGTCAGGGATCTCCTCGAGCAACCGAATCACGGTGAGTATCATGCCCGGCGTGCAGTAGCCGCATTGGAAAGCCTGCACCTCTTCGAACGCCCTCTGGACCGGGTGCTCCCCGCCGAGCCCCTCGACGGTCGTGACACTGCGCCCCCCCGCGAGCGGGGCCAGAAGCAGGCAGGAAGAGACCGGTTCACCGTCGAGAAGCACCGTGCATGCCCCGCACACCCCGATGCCGCAGGTCTCCCGCACGCTCAGGAGACCGAGCTCGCGGCGCAGCACCCCGAGCAACATCTCGTCCGGCCCGGCTTCCACCACTTCCCTCTCACCGTTGACCTCGAACGCAAGCCTCACCGCAAGATCCTCCTCTGCACACGCGCCCTGCCGAAGGCGTCCCGGCGCGAGCGCAGGATCAACCCCGCCAGAAGGACCCCTGCCGAGATCCCGAAAGCCAGAACGCAAAACTTCCTGCCGGCCCCCTCTCTACCCGGAGGTTCTCTCCTGCAACGCGAAGATTCCCTCCGGTCTAAAGCATCCAGGACAGCCTCGGCGGTCATGGGCAGGTCGGTCACGTTGATCCCTAAAGAATGCAGGGCGTTGCCCAAAGCGGGAGGGACCGGCGGCAGCGCGGTCTCTCCGAGACCGTGCACCTCGGCCCCCTCGCGCTCTACCAGCTCGTGGGTGAACACATCGGGCAGGTCATCCGCGGCCGGCAAGCAGTAATCGGAGAGGTTGGCGTTGCTCACCTGCCCCTCCGAGAAGGAGATGCTCTCGAAGAGCGCCGTCCCGAGCCCCATTATCATGGAGCCTTCGTTCTGCAGCTCCGCCCCCGGCCGGTTCACCACCCTGCCAGCGTACACCGGCGCGTGCAGCCTCTTCACCCGGAACTTCCCCGTCTCCTCGTCCACCTCTACTTCGGCCGCGGCGGCCCCCTGGTGCCAGTGCGAGGAGGCCACTCCCTGTCCGGTGTCCGGATCAAGCCCTCCTTCGTCCGCCACCTCGCCGAATCCGCGCCGCCCGTTCTTCTTCAGATCCTCCACGGCCTTCTCGAGGGCCCGTCCCATCATGTGCGTCGAGCGGCTGGAGGTGGTACGGGTGTCGTACGGTACGGCGTCCGTGTCTGGGTCGGGGAAGCTTATCCTCTCCACCTCGGCTCCGAGGAGGTCGGCGGCCATCAGCCGGATGGCCCGCTTCGCTCCCTGCCCCATCTCGGCTGTGGCGCAGTAGATGGTGTAGTTCCCTTCGCCGTCGTGTTCCACGGCGATCGAAGCCCGGCTCGGGGTCTGCATGCCCTTGAGCATCACGCACAGGCCCTTGCCGCGTCGTCCCTCCTGCCAGCCCACCGCATCCGCCGCTTTCCGCAACAGTTCCTCGAAATGGACATCGTGCATGACCTCGCCGGTGCAGTAGCGATCGCCATTCCGGATGATGTTCTTCAACCTCAGCTCGAGCGGGTCCATCCCCAGACGCTCCGCGAGCAGGTCCATCGTCCGCTCGGAGGCCCAGGTGCACTGCATCTGACCGTAGCCCCGGTAAGCGCCGTTGGGCGGCAGGTTGGTATAGACGGCGTGGGAGTCGACCCATACGTTGGGTATGCGGTAGGGACCGGGAGAGGCGAATCCCATCTTCTGGGCTACCCCGGGTCCGCAGTCGGCGTAAGCGCCGGTGTCGGCCCAGCACTCCACCTGCTTGGCCACCAGCGTCCCGTCGCGCTTCGCACCCAGCCTGACCCTGATGGTGGATGGATGGCGGTTGAGGGTGAGCCACTCCTCGTCACGCTCCAGTACCAGCTTGACGGGGCGGCCCGCCTTGCGCGCCAGACAGGCGGCGATGGCCTCCAGCCGCACGAAGGTCTTGGCCCCGAAGGACCCGCCCATCGGGGGGCAGACGATGCGCACCTGCTCCTCCGGGATGCCGAACAGCCCGGCCAGATCCATGCGGGTGTTAAACGGCGTCTGCGATCCGGTCCAGACCTCGAGCCGACCATCGCTCCAGCGTGCGAGCGCCGCATGGGGTTCCATCGGGGCGTGCTGGGCGCCCGCGGTGGTGTAGGTCTCCTCTACGACTACATCTGCCTCCTCGAAACCCTTTCGCACGTCCCCGTGCCGGATGCGGAAGCGGTGGCAGACGTTGGTGCCCGGCTGGGGCCGCAACCCGAAGTAAGCCGCGTCGTTGTCGGAGATCGCGATCTCCTCGTGGATCAGTGGAGCCCCCTCCTCGGCGGCTTCTACGGCGTCGAAGACGGCCGGGAGCTCCTCGTAGTCCACCTCGATCAGATCCAGCACTTCCCCGGCTCGCTCCACGCTGGGGGCGGCAACCGCGGCCACGGGATCTCCGGCGTAGCGGGCCTTGTCCAGCGCCAGCACGGTCTGGTCCTTTATCTGGCACCCGTAGCGGTTCAGCTCCCGCACGTCGCCGGGTACGAGGACGACCACGTCGTCCGGAACCGCCGAGGCGTCCACCCGCAGGATACGCGCATGAGGATGCGGGGAACGCAATATGCGCGCGTGGAGCATCCCCTCGATCTCGACGTCCCGCGAATAGCGGGTCTGGCCGGTAACACGCGGATCAGACACCGTACAACTCCTCCAGGGCACGACGCACCTCGACTTCCATCACGCGGCGCCGGTAACGCGCGGAACCGCGTGCATCCGATAGGGGATGGATGTTCTCGGCGTACCTCCGGGCGATCTCCCTGATGATCCCTGCGTCGACTTCTCCTCCCGCCAGCGCGCAGACATCGGGGAAATACTGGGGTCTGCCGGCGACGGCTCCCACGACGACCCGCAGGGTCTTCCCCCCGTACCTTGCGGCCGCCACCGAGACACAGGGACGATCCTCGCTGGAGCGAGAGCGGAACTTGCGGTACACCGCCTGTCGAACTCCATCGGGCACCCTGACCCCCACGACCAGTTCGTCCTCTTTCAGAGCGGTCGTGTAGTGGTCGAGAATGAAGTCCTCGACGGGCACCTCCCGCTCACCGTTCTTTCCCGCGATCACGACGCGGGCAGCGAGCGCGGCGAGCATCGCCGGGGGATCCGAGGCATAATCGGCGTCTGCGAGCACCCCTCCGACGGTGGCCTGGTTGCGCACCCGGGGACTGGCCACGAGCGAGAAGGTGCGGGCGAGCGCGGGCCACTTCCGGCGCACCAGCTCCGATCTTTCCACCGATCTATGCGTCACCATCGCACCGAGGAGAAGCACGCCGTCTTCTTCTCTTATGGAGTCCAGTCCAGGGACGCCACGCAGGGATATCAAACGCGCGGGCCGGAGGAACCCCTGGTTCATGAGGATGCCGACGAAGGTTCCGCCTGCGACCACGACCGCATCCTCCCCGTAGGACGAGCGAAGCTCCAGCGCTTCGTCCAGGGAACGAGGCTGGTGCCATTCGACGTGGCGCATCTCAATCACAGGGTAGTGACGGGCCGGCACTGCAGCAGGTAGAGCTCACCACCAGAGATGTCCCACTCCACGTCCTGAGGCGCACCCGCCTTCTCTTCGAGCAACCTCCCGAGCTCGGCGAGGCGCCGGAGTTCTTCCTCGTCCAGCACCCTCTCGTCGCCCGTCTTACCACGCTTGAGCGTGCCGGAACGGTCGAGCACGTAATGGTCCGGTGTCACCTCTCCGGAGACGACCGCCTCACCCAGCCCGAAGGCACCCTCGACGATCATCCTGTCCCGCCTCCTCCTCACCGGGTCAACGGTGAACAGCACGCCTGCCTTCTCCGGTTGCACCATCTTCTGCACCACGACCGCCATCCGCAGATCCTCCAGCGAGCCTTTCTGCTGCCGGTAGAAAAGGGCCCGCTCGGAGAAAAAGGAGGCCCAGCAGTCGACCACGCGCCGGCAGACCTCATCCTCTCCTTCCACGTTGAGGTAGGTTTCCTGCTGGCCGGCGTAGCTCGCGGCCTCGGAGTCTTCGGCACAGGCCGAGGAGCGTACCGCCACCCTGCCGTCACCCAGGCGCTTGTGCGTTGCGGTGGTCCTCACGCCAGTGAGCCGCCGGTATGCGACGGAGATCTCTTCGCGCGGGGGATCGACCTCCTGCAGCGCGGCCGCGAGCCCCACGTGGTCACGCTCCCGAACCAGCTCCAGGACGCGCTCCACGTCCACCGAACTCTCCAGCACCCACGACGGAACGACGAAGCCGGGCGGTACGTGCAGGCCCTCGGAAGCCATCCTCGCTAGGCTTGCTCCCTTCCCCCCGGCGAGCGAGACGTCCCTGCACTCCTCGTCCGAGAACCAGAGTATGGTTCTCTCCCGAACCCTATTCATCGAGGATCGCCACCGCTCGCAAGGGGGCCCCGGTGGTTCCGGTCCACTTGATGGGAAAGGCGGAGAGCTTGAACCCGTAGGGGGGTAGCTGATCGAGGTTGGTCAGGTTCTCTATGTGCCAGTAATCTTCCTCCCACATTACCCGGTGCGCCTCCCAGAACTTCTTGCGCTCGAACATCGCCCACACCGGCGGATCGAAGGTGGGAGCATCGGTCCCCATGAGCCGTATCCCCCGGGAGATCAGGTACTTCGTGGCCTCGGCGGTCATCCCACAGTGGTCGGTGAGATACCTTTCCTGGTCGTTGTACGCCGAAGCACCGGTCTGGATGAGGACTATGTCCCGTTCCTTGAGCTCGTATCCGATCTTCTCCAGCGCCTGGTCTATGTCCGAAGGGGTGATGCCGGCCCCCTTCTCCAGGTGCCGGAAGTCGAGGACGACGCCGTCGGAGTAGCAGTACTCGAGCGGTATCTCTTCTGCGGCCGGTCCGTCGGGACGTATGTGTTTGAGGGCGTCCATGTGGGTCCCGGCGTGGTCGCTCTGGATCACGAGGTAAGAGGCGGTGAGCGAGTCTACGCCGTACTTGTCCGCTCCGACTCCTTCGGCGAACTCCTGCCAGGTCTCGTACATCAGGAGGCTCGGCGCAGGTATCCTGGGGAAGGTGATCATGTCCTTGTGTACCGGCATCGACAGGTCTACCAGGCGGCTCATTCGGGTCGGGCTCCTTTCATCATCTTCTCGAAGGCCGTGAAGTGCCAGCGCAACGCTGCCCCTGCCTTCTCCGGGTCCTTCTCTTCCAGCGCGTCCAGCAGCGGCCGGTGCATCTCGGCCAGCTCATGCAGGTCTATATCGGTCTTGACGACGGTGATTATCGTGCGCGCCCCGATCCTGAGCGAATCCCAGACCTCTTTGAGCGTCCGGTTGCCCGAGGACTCCACGATGAGCCTGTGGAAGCTCACGTCGTGGCGGACGAGCTCGTGCAGGTCTCCGGCCCCGGCGGCTTCCTTCATCGCTTCGAACTCTTTTTCGAAGGCCCCGATCGCCCCACCCAGTCGGGCGGCCGCCAGACGCGCGGCGAGCTCCTCCAGGGCGGCGCGGACGGGGTATATCTCGAGCAACTCCTCGAGGGTGACCTCCCGTACGCGCGCCCCCCGGAAAGGCTCTGACTCCACGAAGCGCAGCAGCTCGAGCTCCCTGAGGGCCTCCCTCACGGGGGCCTGGCTGGTACCGAACTCCCGAGCGAGCTGGGTCTCCACCAGACGCTCGCCAGGAGCGTACTCGCCGCTCAGCAGGCGTGCTATGAGCTCCTCTTTGATTTGCTCGCGCAGCACGGTGCGGTTGAGCTTCAAGAGAGGATCTCCACGATGTCCGTCGTACCGTTGACCCGCACGCGGTCTCCGGTCTTTATCCGCTCCGTCGCCTCGGACGTGCCCACCACCGCCGGGATGCCGAACTCGCGCGAGACGACCGCCGGGTGGGAGACGGTCCCGCCGGCATCGGTCACGAGCGCGCTTATCTTGGTGAAGAGCACGACCCAGGCGGGGTTGGTCATCCGACAGACGAGCACGTCCCCCTCTCTGACCTCATCGAACTCTTCCGTGGAGGTGACCACCTTCGCGGTCCCCTCCACGACTCCGGCGGAGGCGGCGAGTCCTCTAATCTCTGCGGTGGTCTCCGAGGGCTTCCGGTAGAACTTCTCCGGGAACCCCCAGAGCGCAGCGTACGGGAACTCCAGCGCTTCCCGGGTAGCGGTCCCCACCCAGTCGCGGGGCCTCATCTCGTACGCTTCCTCGTGCTCGTCCCTCCGGTCGGAGACCAGGGCCCGCGCGTCGATTCTTCCCGGGTCCGTCATGAGCACCCGGAGTTCGTTGTAGCGGAGGAACATGACGTCTTCCGGATCGTCCAAGACACCGGCCTCGACGAGCTTCTTTCCGATGGCAATGAGAACCAGACGCAGCCGGGCATTGGTGCCCTGGTCTATGTAGAAGTGGTGGTCGGGGGTGAGGGGGTTCATCCGCAGAGAAAGGTCCAGCGCCCGCTGCAGTTTGCGCCTCCCTTCTCCTTCGGGCACGTCGTCCATCAACTCATGGATGGCATCCTCCAGATCCTGCTTCACCGCCTCGAGCGCCTTCGGATAGTCATAGTCGCTCTCCAGATAACCCCTTATCGCTTCCAGAATGGGCGCGGGATCCTCCTTCCAGGTCTTGAAAGAAAACTCGTGCGCCCAGATCGCCTTGTATCCGAACTCCTGCTGGTAGGGTTCGAGCCGCTCGGAGATGAACCTCCTCCCACGCTCCGAGCCCCGCAGGGCCTCCAGCACTTCCGCCGCCGCATTGGCTCGGAACGCTCCGCGGAGGTCGGGATCTCTTTTGATCTCTTCTTTCATCCTCCACAGGGCTTCCACGGAATCCCAGTTCTTGTCTTCGGTAGAGCTCTGCAGCCTGCCCACGAGCCCGGGATCCACCTCCCCCTTGACCTCCGCAATGGTCGCGCTCAGGTTCTGCGTGGAGGTGAACTGAGCGAAGTTGAGCATCCAGTGGATCTTCCAGTGGCGGTCGTGGATGTCTATGGCGTCCTCGAGCAGCACGGCTAGCTCCACCAGATCCGCGCTCTCGGTATCGTACTCATCGAGATACGCAAAGTTGCGTTTTATCTCGGGCACCAGACGATCGCGCCACCAGTCCAGGAAATTCCAGGCGTAGTGGGGAAGCACCGCATCCATGTATACGCCTATCTTGGAGGCATAGTCTGGATCGCGCGGCACCCGCGGCACGTAGCGGCTCTGATACTCCACGGCCTCGGCTCGTACCGAAGGGTCGGCCGGGACCGCCGCCGTGTACACATACCCGTTTATCCTCTTGGCTACCCAGTCGGAGGCGAAGGGCGTCCCGAAACGCCTGAACATGTGGTCGCAGGTGAGCCACCACCCCCCGATGTCGAAGAACATCGGAGAGACCGGGTTCGGACAGTGCAGATCGTCGTAGATCCAGAAAAGCTCCTTCTCCCCCTCCTCCCACTCTATCGGAAAATCTTCGTCGCCGTAATAACTGCCGAGCACCCGGCCAGTGTCTGTCTCCACGATACTCCTCCTCGTGAGGTCAATCCTTTCCCCGGCAGAAGTATATATAATCGATTATCGAGAGAAATGCAAGATACGAGATGAGATCCGTCCGGCGACGTCTAGAGCACCAAGACTTCGGCCCCGGGAGCAGGAAGAAACCGGTAGAAGAGGGGCTCGCGGAAGCCGCAGGCCGAGAACCGCTCGCGCGCCCGCCGCGCGAGCGCTTCCGCCCGTCCGGCTTCGACGAGCGCCATCGCGCATCCCCCGAAGCCCGCGCCGGTGAGCCGCGCGCCGGGGGCGCCGATCTCTCTTGCGCACTCGACGAAGGCGTCGAGCTGTGGGGTAGAGACCTCGTAGTCGTCCCGGAGGGAGGCGTGGGAGGCGTACATCAACCGGCCGAAGGAGGCGTAATCCCCGGCGCGCAGCGCCCTCGCGGCTTCGAGTACCCGCCCGTTCTCGGTGACGACGTGGCGGGCACGGCGCAGGAGCTCGCCGGAGAGCTTCGGCAGATCGTCTTCCGTCGCGTCCCGCAGTTCTCGCACCCCGAGGCGGCGGGCGGCCTCCTCGCAGCTCCTCCGGCGCTCGTTGTAGCCCGTTCCGGCGAGGCCCCGCTCGACCCGGGTGTCGCACACCAGGAGCACGAGCCCCGCCCCCTCGAGGTCGAGCGGCACGTCCTCCGCCTCGAGCGTGCGGCAGTCGACGAGCAGGGCTGCACCTTCATGGCACAATAACGAGGCGTACTGGTCCATTATGCCGCTCTGGACGCCGACGTATTCGTTCTCTGCCCGCTGACAGATCCGGGCCAGGTCTTTCCTGTCTACCTCCAGACCGAAGAGGGCGCCGAGGGCGAGGGCGGTGGCGGCTTCGATCGCGGCGGAGGAAGAGAGGCCCGAGCCGCGGGGCACCTCACCGGCGAAGGCGGCCCGGAAAGGCCCGATAGCACACCCGGCCTCGCCGAGGGCCCACGCCACCCCGCGCGGGTAGTCGGCCCAGGAGTTTTTCTCTTCTGGAGTGAGCGGGCGGGTCTCGTCGAAGTCCGCGGAGTAGAGAATCCCCTCCCCTCTGCCGGCGGCGACGGCCACCCGGCGGTCTATCGCGCAGGGCAGGACGAAGCCGCCGTTGTAGTCGGTGTGCTCCCCGATCAGGTTTACACGCCCGGGAGCGCTCGCGACGACTTCGGGATCGGCGTCGAATCGCTTCCGGTAGGCTTCGGCGGCGCGTCCCTCGACTTCTCTCATCCCCCGTAGCCCCCCGGGTGGGAGAGCATCCACTCCCAGGCGTCGGAGATCATGGCCGCGAGCTCCGGTTTCTCGGGTTTCCAGCCGAGCTCCCGGCGTATCTTCCCGCTCGATGCGACCAGGACCGGCGGGTCGCCGGGGCGGCGCGGGGCCTCTTTTGCCTCTATCTCCCTCTCCGTCACCTCGCGCGCCGTCTCTATGACCTGACGCACCGAGAAGCCCTCGCCGTTACCCAGGTTGTAGATGCGATGCTCGCCCTCGCGTGCGGCCTCGAGCGCCAGGAGGTGTGCGCGGGCGAGGTCTTCGACGTGGATGTAGTCCCGGATCGCGGTGCCGTCGGGGGTGGGGTAGTCGGTGCCGTAGACCTCGACGTACTCCCGCTCGCCGAGCGCGGTCCGCAGCACGAGCGGGATGAGGTGCGTCTCCGGGCGGTGGTCCTCCCCGAAGCGCCCGCTCGCCCCGGCGACGTTGAAGTAGCGCAGGCTCACCGCAGCGAGCCCGCGGGCGCGGGCGACGAAGGAGATCATGCGGTCCACGGCCAGCTTCGATCCCCCGTACGGGTTGGTCGGGAGCGGCGGGTCGTCCTCCTCTATCGGCACCTTCCGCGGCTCCCCGTAGACCGCCGCGGTCGAGGAGAAGACGAGCCTCGATGCTCCACCCTCGACCATCGCCTCAAGCAGTTCGAGCGTCCCTAGCACGTTGTTGCGGTAGTAGCGCTCGGGCTCTTCGACCGACTCGCCCACGAGCGAGAGCGCCGCGAAGTGGAGGACCCCCTCGAAGCCCTCATGCAGCACCTCTCTGGTCCGCTCCGCGTCGAGGAGGTCGCCCTCGACGAATCGTGCCCCCCCGGGGATCGCCCGCCGGTGTCCTCTCGAGAGGTTGTCGAAGATGGTGACCTCGTGCCCGGCCTTGAGGAGCTGTCCGGCGACGACGCTCCCGATGTAGCCGGCCCCACCGGTGACGAGCAGCCTCACGCCCGCGCCACCGCCGCCCTGAGGTGACCCGCCGTCTCCTCCGGCAGGGCGTCCATGATGAACGCCCCAGCCCCGGTCTCGCTCCCGGCCAGGTACTTGAGCTTGTCCGCCGTACGGTTCGGCGGGTAGAACTCTATGTGGAAGTGGGCCACCCCCTCGTAGTCGCCGCCGTCGGTGGGGGCCTGGTGCATGACCATCATGTACGGCAGCGAGAACCCGAAGAGCTCGTCGTAGCCGACGAGAAGCCGCTTGAGGGTGCGTGCAAGATCCCTGCGCTCCTCCGCATCGAGCCCGGCTATGGAGCCGACACACCTCCTGGAGTAGACGTGCACCTCGTAGGGAAAGTGCGCGTAGAAAGGGACGAAGGCGGAGAAGTGATCGCCCTTGACCACTATCCTCCGCCCTTCTTCGTGCTCCTGCGCGAGCAGGTCGCAGTGCAAACACCCCCCGGTCTTCTCGCGGTGGGCGCGGGCGGCCTCGAGTTCCCGCTTCGGACGCGGCGGGACGAAGGGATAGCCGTAGATCTGACCGTGCGGATGGTGCAGCGTGACCCCTATCGCCTCGCCCTTGTTCTCGAAGATGAATACGTAATCGACGAAATCCAGCGTGCCGAGCTCCCGGTAGCGGTCCGCCCACACCTCCACCAGCTGACGGATGCGCCGCTCCGGGAGCTGCGCCAGCGTCGCGTCGTGCTCGTCGGTGTAGAGGACCACCTCGCACACCCCGCGCCCGGCGGCCTTCGGGGTCAGCCCGTTCCCAGACCCCTCCGGCTCCGGTGCATCGGGCACGAACGAGGGGAAGCGGTTCTCGAAGACGACTATCTCATAAGACTCCCGGGGCACCTCGGTCGGGAACCCGCCCGGCTTCGTCGGACACAGCGGACAGTACTCCGCCGGGGGCAGAAAAGTCCTCTCCTGACGGTGGGTGGCGTACGCCACCCACTCACCGAGCGTCGGGTCCCAGCGCAGCTCGTTCAAGCGTCCTCATCCTCTTCTTCATCCTCCTCGAAGGAGTAGAAGATGATGTACCGGCCGTCCTCCTTCAGCAGCCTCTCCTTGCGCATGTTACACCAGCCTCCACTCCGGCTCTCTGCCATCGACAACAATATCTTACATCCAACAACAAATTCCGGTTATCTTCGTGTGTCTCCGGAGGTATGTTCGGTGGGCTCCGGCACACCCTCTGGCAGGGCGTTGCGGTGGGCTTCGATCAGGTCGTCGACGAGGTTGTGGATCTCGTCGAGGGAGAGGACGCTCGGGGCGTGGCGGTCGAGCATCGCGGCGTGGTAGACGTGATCTCGCCTCCCCTCGAGCGCGGCCCGCACGGTGAGCTCCTGCACCGAGACGTGCGGCAGGCACATCCCGGCGAGCTGCGGCGGGAGGGAACCTGCGTGGCAGGGGTGTATACCGGCGCCGTCCACCGCGACCGGCACCTCGACACAGCAGCCTCCGGGAAGGTTGTCTATCAGGTGGTCGTTGCGGACGTTGCCGTAGACGAGGCGCGGCGTGCCGGTGGTCATAGAGTGAATGATCAAAGAACCGTACTCCACGCTGCGCTCGAGCTCGAAGCTCTCCCCGGCGAGGAGTTTCTTCCTGGTCTCCTCGTACTCGCGGAGGTTCTCCTCGCTGCGCCGGATGTACTCGTCTATGGGGATGTCGAGCTTCTCGATCAGAGAATCGTCCTTTATGAAGTACGGGGTGTACTCGGCGTTGTGCTCGCTCGACTCGGTCACGAAGTAACCAAGGTGGCGCATCAGCTCGAAGCGCACCCTGTCTCTGGCGTAGACCTCAGGGTCCTCCATCGCCTCGAAGAGCAGGGGATAGATATCTTCGCCGTCCACCTCCAGGCGGGTCATCCAGGCGATGTGGTTGATCCCGGCGCACTCGAAGGTGATCCTCTCGTGTGGGATGTCCACGTACGAGGCGATCTCGCGCACCGTGTAGGGTACGCTGTGGCACAGCCCTACGGCCCGTATCTCTGGGAAGGACTCGTAGAACGCCCACACGAGCATGCTCATCGGGTTCGTGTAGTTAAGGAGAATCGCCTTCGGGCACATCTCCCTCATGTCGCGACCGAGCTCGAGCATGAACGGGATCGTGCGGAGGCCCCGGAAGATGCCCCCGATCCCCAAAGTGTCCGCGATAGTCTGCTTGAGACCGTACTTCTTCGGGATCTCGAAGTCCAGTAGGGTCGCCTCGTGCATCCCGATCTGGACCATGTTTATGACGAAGTCCGCCTCCTCGAGGGCACCGCGCCTGTCTAGGTGTTCCTCGACCCTCGCCCCAGCCCCGAGCGCGTCCGAGGTCCAGCGGGCCATCATCCCCGCGGTCTCGAGGCGTTCGGGATCTATGTCGTGCAGGGCGATCGTCGAGCCGTGCAGCTCCTCGAAGGAGAGTATGTCGGTGAGCAGGTGTCTGGTGAAGACCACGCTGCCCGCGCCGATGAACGCTATCCTGGTCGTTTCTGACCCCCTCTCCAGCCCGGCCATCTCGCCGGGGTCACCTCTACAACTACTTCAGGCCCGTGCTCGCGATCCCCTGGATGAAGTAGCGCTGGAAGAAGACGAACACCAGCAGTATCGGGATGATCGAGAGCAGCCCCATGCTCATAATCCCGGTCCAGTCGGTAAAATACTGACCTTTCATAAGGTTGAGACCGAGCGGCACCGTGTAAGAAGACTGGTTCTGCAAGATTACCAGCGGCCAGGCGAAGTCGTTCCAGCGCCACATGAACGTCATGATCACGAGGACCGCCACCACCGGCCCCGAGAGCGGCAGGATCACCCGGCGGAAGATGCCGAACTCGCTCGCCCCGTCGAGCCTCGCTGCCTCGATCAGTTCGTCCGGGATGCTCACCATGAACTGGCGCACCATGAAGAGCCCGAACGCCTCGGCCGCACGCGGCAGGATCACTCCCCACCAGCTGTTCACGAGCCCGAGCTTCGAGGTGATGATGAACTCGGGGACCATGATCACCTGTATCGGGACCATGAGCGTGCTGATCATCGCGAGGAAGATGATGTCGCGTCCCGGGAAGCGGTACTTGGCGAAGGTATAGCCCGCAAGCAGGTTTATGAACACCGTTGCCACGACCGCGATGAGCGCTATTGCGATCGAGTTTATGTAGAAGCGTGTCCAGGGGAGCTTGTTCCAGGCATGCGTGAAGTTACTCCACGCCAGGTGCGAAGGGAACAGGCTGAAATGCCCGTTGAACAGCTCATCCTGGGGCCTGACGGCGGTCACGAACATCCAGTAGAGCGGGAAGACCATCACGATAGCCCCAAGGACGAGCAGAACCCAGATGACCGCATCCTTGCCCCTGGGCAGCCGGGACAGCCGCCGCCCCTTCGTCTTCGCTTCGGTTGCCGTGTAGAGCGTGTTCTCCATTCTCTAGCACCAGCCTCTCAAGACGCCTGCTCACCCTGCCGGGTGACCCGCCACTGGAACAGGGTGAAGACCATCAGCAGTACGTAGAGGAAGACGCCGATCGCGCTCGCGTAGCCCATATCGCCCTGCTGGAACGCCTCCTGGTAGACGTACTGCACCAGCACCGTCGTCGAAAACCCGGGGCCGCCGCCGGTCATCACGTAGATCAGATCGAAGACGTAGGTCGAATAGATTATGTTGATGATGAGCACGAGAAACGTCGTCGGGGCGAGAAGCGGCCAGGTCACATACCGGAAGAGCTTCCAACCCTTGGCCCCGTCTATGTTGGCCGCGTCGTACACCTCCGGGGAGATCCCCTGCAAAGCGGCCAGGTAGATGACCATGTTGAACCCGAGCCTTATCCACAACGTCGTGATGATGAGCGAAGGCATGGCCCACGTGGCCGAAGAGAGCCAGTGTACGCTCTTCAACCCCACCGCGTTGAGCAAACTGTTGATGACGCCGTAGTTGTCGTTGAACATCCAGGCTGCGATCAGGGCTGCGGCGACCAGCGAGATGATGACCGGCACGAAGTAGATGCTCCTCAGAAGCGTCCTTCCCGGCAGCCGGCGGTTGAGCCCCATCGCGACCAGAAGCCCGAGCGCGATGCTGGTAGGCACCGTGCCCACCGTATAGATAAAGGTGTTGTAGAACGCCTTCCAGAAGTTCGGGTCGGTGAACATCTGGACGTAGTTCTCGATCCCGATGAAGGTGGGCGATCCGATCAGGGACCACTTCGTCAGGCTGACGTAAAAAGCTCCGATTATCGGTATGAACATGAAGAGGGTAAAAACCACGAGGTTTGGAGTGATGAAGAGATAAGGTACTATCTTCCTCTGGTTCCTGCCCCACCAGCTCCGGAAACCTCCGCCTCCGGCGGCCCTCCTGGTAGCGGGAGCCCGTCGTACCTGCTCTACATTCATCTTCCCATCAGTCCCATCTCTTCTAGCTACCGAGTGCCTGCTTGATACCGCTAGAGATGTTCTTCGCGGTGGCCTTGGCTGACTGACCGGTCTTGAACGCCGCCTCGAGCTGATCTTCGAGCACCTGGTTTATATCTCCGAACTTCGGGATCGTCTGTTCTGCAGCCATCTTGGGTGGCACCGTCGAAGATTGCTTGACGAACACGTCCATGTCCTTCGGGCGAAGCTTGTAGTCGAGGCCTTCCTGAACGAGCTTTTTGCGAGAGGGGATGAACTGGGCCGTGACACAGAACTGCTTTATCTGCTCCGGGCTCGCCAGGAACTTCAGGAAGTCCGCCGCAAGCTCCGGGTTCTTGGTGTCCTTGGTTACCGCAACCGCGTTTCCCCCGAGGTCTGAGGCGGTCTGTTTGTCCCGGATCATGTAGGTGACCGCCCACGGATCTTTCAGATGATCCTGCACGAAGGGCATGAGCCAGTCCCCGTTGAGCATCATCGCGATCGTGCCGTTCGAGAAAAGGCTCTCTATCTTCTCGTTGCTCTTTATCGAGGTCGAGGGCGGAACCAGATTCTCTTTAAAGAAGTTCTGGGTAAACTCGATCGTCTGCACTCCAATGGGGTTGTCGATCATCGGCCCCTTCAGGTTGTTCGTCAGGAGCTGGCCCCCGTGCTGGAAGAGGAACCACATCCACCGGTAGGCCGAAGTCTGCCAACCGACTGCAAAAGGATAAGGTGCCACCCGGGCTTTCTTGAGCTTGCGGGCAAGGTTCATGAACTGGCTCCAGGTCCATGCCTTCTCCGGGCTGTCCGGGAAGCTCGTCACCCCTACCTTCTTGAGCATGTTGACGTTGTAGAAGATCGCCATCGTGTCGGTGTGTTGCGGTACCCCGTAAGGTTTCCCCTGGTAGTTGACCGCTTTCCAGAGATCCGGGGTGAATGCATCCCCGTAGTTCTTCGGCAGATAGCTAGAGAGATCGACCAAAGCCCCCTGGGAACTGAACCTCCCCATCTCCTGGTACTGGATCCGTGCAAGGTCTGGAGCGTTGCCCGCCGCGAGCCGCGTCGTCAACGTCTGGTAGTTATCGAAAGGCTTGACCTGAAGGTCGATCTTGGCCTTGGGGTTCTTCTTCTCGTAGGCTTTGATTATGTCGCGAAAACCCTTCTCCTCCGCAGGTTCGGCCCATACCAGAAAGCTCAGCGTCCCGGACTTCGATCCGCCAGAAGAACCCGACTTCGAAGCCGAGTTGCTACCACAACCGGCAAGTCCCAGGACCGAAGCCCCGGCCAGAGCACCACCCCCGGCCTTGAGAAAGGCTCGCCTGCTGTACTTTCGTCCCTCCGTAGGATGTCGCAAGGTTGCCCCTTTCCTCAACTTCTCAGAAGCAGGATATAGGTACTTATGTTCTGAAACTTCCGACCAGTGATCCAATTTTTACCGAATACTAAGCCAGACAACGGACAGCCTACGCCAAAAGTGATTTTCACCTCTTTGTTTTGGAAAATAGCAAGGTCTTTTCCCGTATAATAGTGTAGTGGGAATTTCTAGCATAAAGACGGACTTGGATGCGACTCCGGGTTTTCGCATCTGGCGCGGGCAGCCATACTCCTCGATGCCGCCGCACTGGCACGACCAGGTGGAGATCAACTACGCTGTCGGGGGCAGCCTTACATATCTGCTGGCGGGGTCTGCCGCGCAGGTTCCATCGGGCAGGCTCTCGATGTTCTGGGCCGGGGTGCCACACGGGGTGATCGAGAAGTCGGGTATCGAGAGGTTCTACTGGATCTACGTGCCGCTCGTGTGGGTCCTGCGGCTGGGACTACCCGGAACGTTCATGCGCCGGCTGATGAGTGGGGCGCTGATCGTGGACGAGGACCCGCTGGAGTACGATCAGGCCATGCTCGACCGCTGGAGCGAGGAACTGCCACACGCCGAAGATTCGGTGCGCAGGCTCGTCATCCGGGAGGTGGAGGACAGGATCCTGCGCTTCGCGCTGGCCCAGCCACACGATGCAAGGCTCGCCCCGGCCCCCGTGGAAGACGGACCGGTAAAGAAGGTCGTCGAGATGGCCCGCTTCATGGCCGAGAACTACGCAAAGCCCATTCAACTCAAGGAGGTCGCCGCCCACGTCGGGCTGCACCCCAACTACGCGATGACGCTCTTCCGCCGCTACTACGGGATGACGCTCAACACCTACCTCGCCCGGCTGCGCATCTGCCAGGCGCAGTACCTCTTGATCTCGGGCGACCGGGACATCTCGCGCATCGCCTTCGACACCGGCTTCGGCTCGATAAGCCGCTTCTACGAAACCTTCAAGGAGATAAGCGGCTGCACTCCCCGCCAGTACCGCCTGAAATCCGGTCTGATAGAGTTCGGCCCGGAATCACCATTCAACCCCTGCGCCTCCGGCTGGGGCGGTTCTGTGAGACAAACCGAAACCTGCCCCTGATCCACTCCCGGAACCCGCCTCAACGTAATGCTTTCACCTCGCTTGTTTGAAAGCTGTTGCATACAGAGATACGGTTTTTTGGAGCAAAACGGAAGAGGGAGGTATACACGCATGCCGGAGCGGGTGAGATCGTATTTGAGGGAGCATACGAACCCGCCGGTTTTCGTGACGTCAGGGCTCATCGCGATAATCCTGGTAGCGCTCGGCGCAGTCTTTCCTGGAAGGTTCGGCGCGGCGGCGGAAGATTTCCAGAAGTTCATAACCACGTACTTCGGGTGGCTCTACATCCTGAGCGCGACGTTTTTCCTGGTCTTCGCTGGCGCGATCACGTGCAGCAGGTGGGGAAGGATCAGGCTGGGTCCCGACGATGCCCGGGAGGAGTACGGCACCTGGTCCTGGATCTCGATGATGTTCACCGCCGGGATGGGCATTGGTCTAGTCTATTATGGGGTGGCGGAGCCGCTGAACGACTTCATGCACCCTCCGGTCGGCGAAGGAGGTACGAGGGGGGCCGCAGAGCAGGCGATGAACTACACGTTCTTCCACTGGGGCCTCCATCCCTGGGCCATCTACGTCGTTCTGGGGTTGGCGCTGGGATACTTTTCATACCGCAAGGGCCTTCCGCTTCGCCCCGCCTCGGCGCTCTATCCCCTGATCGGGGAGAGGATCAACGGCCCGGTGGGGCATCTCATAGACATTCTGGCGGTGTTCGGGACGCTCTTCGGGCTGGCGACATCGATCGGCATTGGGGCCACCCAGATAGGTGCGGGTCTACAGACGCTCTTCGGCATCCCCAACGACACGCTGGTCGAGGTGTTGATAATCGCGGCGGTCGAGGTGGTCGCGATCACGTCGGTGATGCTCGGTATAAACGCCGGGATAAGGCGTCTGTCGGTGATAAACATGTGGCTCGCCCTGGCTCTGTGCGCGTTCGTCTTCGTGGCGGGGCCGACCCTGTTCCTGCTCGACTCGATGGCCACCGATACCGGTTATTACCTGCAGCACCTCCCGCAGACCAGCCTCACCATCTTCACCACCAGGCAGGGACATGACTTTCAGGCCGCCTGGACCCTGTTCTATTGGGGGTGGTGGATCTCATGGTCCCCCTTCGTAGGCATGTTCATAGCCCGCATCTCCTACGGATACACGATCCGCAAGTTCATCCTCGGCACGCTCCTCATCCCCACCGGTTTCTCGATCGTGTGGTTCGTGGTCTTCGGGGAATCCGCCCTGCACCGGGTGCTCACCGGCAGCGACCGGGTGCTGGCAGACGCGAGCGCGCCCACCGCGCTCTTCGTCCTGCTCGAGCAACTCCCCACAGGCAAAGTGATCAGCCTGATCTTCTCGGTGATCGCCATAGTCGTCGTCACCCTGTTCTTCGCCACCTCTTCGGACTCCGGCTCCCTGGTGGTGGACATCCTTACCAACGGCGGAGACCCGCACCCCATCTGGCAACAGAGGATGTTCTGGGCCATCACCGAGGGCGTGATCGCCGCGGTGCTGTTGGTCGCCGGGGCGGCCACCGGCGGGGACCCGCTGAGCGCGTTGCAGACGGCAGCCATAACCTCCGGTCTCCCCTTCTGCGTGGTCCTGCTCCTCATGTGCCTCTCGCTGTTCCTCTCCTTCACAGGCGAACGCGTGCCCCGCATCCCGGGCGAGGTGGTCGTCGCTCCGCAGCCGGACCGCATCGTGCCCGTCACCGACGGGGCTGCACAGGAGCCCGGGCGCACCAACGGGGGAGTTCCAGCCCCGCAACAGGTACACACCGGAGGCCTCCAGGGACACGAGAGCTGACGAGGCAAGCACCGAGAAAACCCGCACGACTGAACGAGGAGGTACGGCAAGTGCAGGAGAGCATACCGAGATCCTGGGTAGGGAAGGACGTGATACTAGCCCGCTCGGGGGCCTCAGATTCTGAGCTCGTGGTCCTCAGGGAAGTGAACGACCTGGGTCTCGCCTACGCCTACAAAGCGGGCGAGGTGGAGGGAGAACCCGTCTTCGTCCCCTGGACCGCGGTGAGCTGGATGCGTCCCCCCGTGCCCGCGGACCTGCAAGGAGCCCGGGACGATGGGTAGACAGCGCCGAAACCCCTTCCGGGGCTTCCTGGACGTGATGAGCGAGATGAACCGGGCCCAGCAAAAGTGGATCTCCCTGAACGACCAGGGACGGGCCGGAGCACACGGAACCCCGGCCACGGCTTGGATCCCTGACGCAGACATCTACGCCCTCGAGAACGACCTGGTGATCCGGTGCGCCCTGGCCGGCGTGCGGCGGGAGGACGTGGAGATCTCACTCTCCGGCGGGGTGTTGATGATCTCCGGCGAGCGCAGAGGGGAACCCAAGAACCCCCGCCCGATCCACTACACCAGAGAGCTGCGCTACGGGATCTTCCGCAGGGTCATGAGCCTCCCCGAAGGCATCACCAAGAGCGATATAAGCGCGCGCTTCGAGAACGGCCTCCTCGAGATAATCGTGCGTGGTGGAGCCTCAGCCACCGAGCCGGAGCGGATCGAGATCGGCTGACGGCCGCCCTCTCCAGCCGCCTCAGCCCTTCTGAGCCTTCTTCGCGGCCTCGATCCAGGGATCGACGACGCTCTGGTTCTTCTTCAGCCAGCTGCGTGCCCCCTTCGCGGGGCTGCTCTTTCGGATCTCGAGCTCCAGCTCACCAAGCTGCCCGGGCGTGAGCCGGACGGCTTTGATCATGGCGTACGCCTCCGGCTTGTCTTTATGCAGGTTCTTGCTGACTATCGCCGAGAGCTCCTCGCCCTTGCCCATGAGCCCTTTCGGATCCTCCAGGTACCTTATGGGATAGGCCGTGAAGGCCCAGTGCGGTTTCCACAGCGTGACGACTATGGGCTTGCGGTTCGCTATCGCCTTCTTGAGCGCCGAGAGCATCGCCGGGGTGCTCGAAGCCTGCAGCGTGTAGTCCAGATGGTACCCGGGGATGACCTTCGTCTTGACCACGTTCATCTCGCCAGCCCCGGCCTCGATGCCCGTGATATGTCCGCCGAACTGACTCCTGTATTTGTTCAGGTCGGCTATGCTCTTCGCCTCAACGTAGTCGGGGACCGCGAGCCCGATGGTCGCCTTTCCTTCGTACCACGGCGCGAGTTTCTCGACCTTCCCCTTGTACTTCTGCCAGTAGACCTTCTGCGTGTAGGGAAGCCAGGTGTCCATGAACGCGTCTATCTGACCCGTCGAGACCCCCTGATACAGAGGCCCGGCATCGGCAAGCTGTAGCTTAACGTCGTACCCGAACCTGTCCCCGAGCAACGCCTTGAGCACGTTGTTCAGCGCCACGTCCTCGTCCCAGCCGATGTCACCCAGCGTTAGCGCCTTCTTGCCCCCGGTGGAGGAGCCTCCCCCACCACACCCTCCCGCTCCCACCAACGCTACGCCTGCTACCCCCGCCCCACCTACCTTCAGGAAATCTCGACGACTAAACTTCCTCTCCATCACCCTCTCCAATCCCACCAGACAACTTGTTTTGTATGAAGAAACGGTTTTGTGAAATGCCAGTTTAGTGTCATGCACGGGTTGCGGTCAAGGACGGCACCGTTTGGATTATGCTATCCGACATGGAAGGTGTACGAGCCGAGAGACGGGCTCACGAGGTATAGTCCGCGCCATGAAGCGTGACGAAAGGCAGCATCCAAGCCCCGTAAAGGAACGACTGAGATCCGAGATCCTGCGACGCCGGGATGGGCTCCCTACTTCAGATCGTCTCCGGCTCAGCGCCGACATCATGCGCAGGATCACCGCCCTCGCCCCCTACCACCACGCCAGAACGGTCCTCGCCTACAGCAGCTTCGGCAGTGAGCCGGATACCTCTCCGCTGCTGCAGAAAGCGCTCGAAGAAGGCAAGATTCTGCTCCTGCCAAGGGTAGAACGCGCCTCCAGACGCCTCACCCTCCATCGCGTGCACAACCCGGAGAAAGAACTCGTCCCCGGAACGTGGGGCATCCGTGAACCAGACCCGGACCTCTGCCCGGAGATACCCCCCTCCTCGGTGGAGTTCGTGCTCGTCCCCGGCGTCGCCTTCGACCCCGGCGGCGGCCGCCTCGGCTACGGCGGTGGCTTCTACGATCACCTAATCTCAGAGGAGCTCACCCACCACCCCCCTCTCGTCGCCGCCGCCTTCGAAGTCCAGATGGTCCCCGAGATCCCTCGCGACGAACACGATGTCCCAATAGACCTCGTCGTCACCGAAAAACATGTGTACAGCCAGCCCTCCGCCCCTTGACCTTCCCTTACAACACATGTTACGGTTTTGTATGGAGGAGTGGGTTGCGCAAAAAGAAACAAAATTGAGAAGTACGCCGTACGGGGTCGCATCGGGGGCGAAGGAAGGTGAGAAGCCGGGCTGAGGTCGTGATCGTGGGGGCCGGCATCGTCGGGTGCGGCATCGCGGAGAGCCTGACGAGGCTGGGCTGGCGGGATGTGGTGGTCCTGGATCAGGGGCCGCTGCCGCGGGCCGGGGGGTCGACGTCGCACGCGCCGGGGTTGATGTTCCAGACCAACCCCTCGAAGACGATGACGGAGTTTGCTAAGCGCAGCGTGGCCCGCTACCGGGCGCTCGAGCTCGACGGGGAGCCGTGCTGTCTGCAGGTGGGGGGGATGGAGGTCGCGGCCACGCCCGAGCGGTGGGAGGATCTAAAGCGCAAGCACGGTCTCGCCACCTCCTGGGGTGTGGAGTCGTATCTTCTCTCCCCCTCCGAGTGCGTCGAGAAGGTGCCGCTCCTGGACGGGAGCAGGATCCACGGCGGGTTCTACGTTCCGACCGACGGGCTCGCCAAAGCGGTGCGGGCGTGCGCGGCGCTCAGGAGGCTGGCAGAGGGGCGTGGGGCCGAGTTCTGCGGCGAGACGGAGGTCACCGGTATCGAGGTGAGGGGCGGCCGGGTCGCCGCCGTCGAGACCGACCGCGGGAGGATCGAGACCCCGCTCGTGGTGAGCTGCGCCGGGATGTGGGGGCCACGGCTCGGGCGGATGGTCGGGGTCACGGTCCCGCTCGTCCCGATGCAGCACCAGCTCGTCTGGACCACACCCGTAGAAGAGCTCACGGGCGAGAGCGAAGAGGCCCGGCATCCGATCCTGAGGCACCAGGACTTCTCGATGTACTTCCGTCAGCGGCACGAGCGCTACGGGATCGGCACCTACCGCCACCGGCCGATGCCCGTCTCCCCCGAGGAGATCCCGCGCAGCAGGCCCTCCGGCGGGATGCCTTCGGTCATGCCGTTCACCCCGGAGGACTTCGAACCCTCCTGGCGGGAGGCGCGGAGGATGCTCCCCGCGCTCGAAGGCGCCCGGATAGAGGAGGGGATCAACGGCCTCTTCTCGTTCACGCCGGACGGAATGCCGCTCCTCGGGGAGGCGCAGGAGGTCAGGGGATTCTGGGTCGCCGAAGCCATCTGGATCACCCACGCCCTGGGAATCGCGGAGGTGATGGCCGCCTGGATCACCGGGAGCGATCCGGGGATGGACGTGAGCGGTTGCGAGCTCTCCCGCTTCGAGGCGCACGAGCTCTCCCCCTCCTACGTCCTCGCCCGCAGCTGCCAGTCCTTCCGCGAGGTCTACGACATCATCCACCCCCTGCAGCCGATGGAGGAGCCGCGCCCGCTGCGCACCAGCCCCTTCTACCCGCGGCAGAAAGAGCTCGGGGCGTACTTCCTCGAGGCCCACGGGTGGGAGCGCCCGCAGTGGTTCGAGTCCAACAGGGAGCTTCTTAAGGGGCGGGAGATCCCGGAGCGCGATCCGTGGTCCGCCCGCTACTGGTCGCCGGTGGTCGGAGCGGAACATCAGGTCACCCGCGAGCGAGTCGCGCTCTACGACATGAGCCCGCTGAAGCGGGTCGAGGTGACGGGACCGGGCGCGCTGGAGTTCCTGCAGCGCCTCACGACGAACGACCTGGACAAACCGCCCGGCAGGATCACCTACACCCTCATGCTCGACAACCGGGGCGGCATCCGCAGCGACATCACCGTGGCCCGGCTCGGCGAGGAGCGCTTCCAGCTCGGGCTCAACGGCCCCCGCGACGTCGAGTGGATGGGGAGACACCTGCCCAAAGGAGGCTCCGTCAGCGTGCGCGACATCACCGGCGGGACCTGCTGCGTCGGCGTGTGGGGCCCGCGGGCGCGCGAGGTCGTCCAGTCGCTCTCCGAAGACGACCTCTCGAACGAGGCCTTCCCCTTCTACCACGCCCGGCGAACCTGCCTGCGGGAGGTACCCGTCCTCGCGCTGCGCCTCTCGTATGTCGGCGAGCTCGGCTACGAGCTGTACACCACGTCGGACATGGGCCTGAGGCTCTGGGACCTCCTCTGGGAGGCCGGCAAGCCTTACGGGATCATCGCCGCCGGCAGGGGCGCGTTCGAGTCCCTCCGGCTCGAGAAGGGCTACAGGATGTGGGGCAGGGACATGACCTGTGAGCACGACCCCTACGAGGCCGGGCTCTCCTTCGCCGTCAGGCCCGGCAAGGGAGACTTCATCGGCCGCGAGGCGCTGCTGCGGCGCCGGGAGGAGGGGCCGCGCCGGAGGCTCTCCTGCCTGGTCCTCGACGACCCGGAGAGGGTGGTCATGGGGGCGGAGCCCGTCTACCACGAAGGTTCCGCCGTCGGGTACGTCACCAGCGCCGCCTACGGTCACTCGATCGGGCGCGGGATAGCCTACGCCTGGCTCCCACCGGGGATCGCCCGGTCCGCAACCCGGGTACAGATAGAGTACTTCGGGGAGCGGCTCGGGGCGGAGGTCGCCGAAGAACCGCTCTTCGACCCCGCGATGAAGCGGATGCGGAGCTAGCGGCGAGGAGGAGAAGATGAGGCAGGAGCAGAGTCCGGTCCAGAGCAAAACACCCACCGTACTCGACGCGATCGGCGACACCCCGCTCGTGCCGGTGGAGGAGGGCATCTGGGCCAAGCTGGAGTACCTCAACCCCTCCGGTTCGATCAAGGCGCGCATCGCCAGGTACATGGTCGAGAAGGCGGAGCAGGAGGGGTTGCTGAAGCCGGGGGACACCATCGTCGAGGCCTCGAGCGGCAACACCGGCAACGCCCTCTCGATGGTCGCCGCGGCCAAGGGGTACCGGATGGTCGTCGTCATGCCCGAAGGGATGAGCAAAGAGAGGGTCGCGATCAGCCGGGCCTTCGGCGCCGAGGTGATGGAGGTGGGGCACTTCCACGTCAACGAGGCGCTCGCAAAAGCGAAGGAGCTCGGGCAGAAGGAGGGCTACTACTGTCCCTCGCAGTTCGACAACGAGTACAACGTCGAGGAGAACCGCGAGTGGCTCGGGCGTGAGATCCTCGAGCAGTTACCGGACGGGGTCGTCCCCGATGCCCTGGTCATGGGCGTCGGGACCGGGGGCACACTCATCGGGGTGGGGCAGGCCTTCCGGGAGGTCAATCCGAAGGCGCTGCTCGTGGCCGTGGAGCCGGATGAGTCGTGCACTATCCTCTGCGGCGAGACCGGACGGCATCTCATCGAGGGCATCTCCGACGGGTTCATCCCCGGCATCTACCAGCGCCACGGCGGGATGGTGGACGAAGTCCGGCCGGTCGGCAGCGAGGAGGCCGTCTCGGCGATGCGTGAGATCGCCCGCCGGTGGGGGATGTTCGTCGGGCCCTCGAGCGGCGCGCACCTCGCGGTCGCGCGCAGGCTGAAGGAGGAGCGCCCCGAACTCAAGACCATCGTCACCCTCTTCTGCGACGAGGGGGAGAAGTATCTGAGCGAGCACTTCTCGGGGAGGGGGTGAGGCCACAGAAAAAAGAGCGCCGCATCGAAGAGCGTTCGTAAGAGAGGACCTTTCGGAGGAGAAGATGACCCGGGTGCAGACGCCTCAGGAGAGCCGTACGGCACAGGCCCCGCANATACTGCTGTACACCAGGATAAAGAAGAGCCCCTACTTCTATGCTTCACGCCGGCATGGGCCCGTGATGTACAGCACCTACAACCACCACTACCACCCCCGCCACTACGGAGACCCGGTGCAGGAGTACTGGGAGCTTCTGAACGGGGTGACGCTGTGGGACGTCGGCGGGGCCGAGCGGCAGGTCGAGATCACCGGCCCCGACGCCTTCGAGTTCACCAACATGCTCGTCCCGCGAGATCTGGGCAAGTGTGCCGTCGGGCAGTGCAAGTACGTCTTCCTCACCGCCGAGGACGGGGGCATCGTCAACGACCCGGTGCTGCTGCGGCTCGGGGAGAACCACTTCTGGCTCTCCCTGGCCGACAGCGACGTCCTGCTGTGGTGCCGGGCGCTCGCCTACAACTCCCGCTTCGACGTAAAGATAGAGGAGCCGGACGTGGGTCCGGTGCAGGTGCAGGGGCCGAAGTCCCGCGAGGTGATGGTCGAGCTCTTCGGGGAGAAGATCCTCGAGATCCCCTACTACCACCTCTCGCACGAGGAGCTCGACGGGATGGAGGTCGTCGTCTCGCGCACCGGCTACACCTCGGAGCTCGGGTTCGAGATCTACCTGAAGAACGCCAGCCGCGACGGCGAGAAGCTGTGGGACGCGATCCTGGAGGCAGGCGAGCCGCACGGCCTGAAGGTCACCGGGCCCTGCCACATCCGCCGCATCGAAGGCGGCATCCTCGCCTACGGCTGTGACATGGACCTCTCGACCAACCCCTACGAGGTGGACTACGGCTACGAGTGGATGGTCGACCTCGAGCAGGAGGCCGACTTCATCGGCAAGGAGGCTCTGAAGAAGATCAGGGAGGAGGGCGTGCGGCGCAAGCTGGTCGGGGTCGAGATCGCAGGAGAGCCGCTCGGCTCCTACAACGACGGCTCGATGATAGACTTCTTCCCCGTCTACGACGGCGAGAGGCGCATCGGCGAGGTCACCTCGGCCTGCCATTCCCCGCGCCTGCAGAAGAACATAGGCTACGCGATGGTCCCGATAGAGTACGCCGGGCTGGGCACCGTCCTCACCGTCGAGACCCCGCGCGGCCGGGAGCGGGCCACGGTGGTCCGGCGGCCGTTCATAGACCCGCAGAAGGAGATCCCGAAGCAGGATCTCACGGCGTCGTAGAGGTTCGGGCCCGGATGACGAGCGGTTTCTCCTACACCGGCAGCTACGACGTGATCGTCGCCGGGGTGGGGGCCATGGGCAGCGCCACCTCCTACCACCTGGCCAGGAGGGGCAGAAAAGTCCTCGCCCTGGAGCGATTCGGTATCCCGCATGCGATGGGCTCCTACCACGGGCACACCCGCATCATCCGCCTCGCCTACTACGAGGACCCATCCTACGTGGTGCTCCTCAGGCGCGCCTACGAGCTCTGGCGCGAGATACAGGACGTGCTCGGCGAGCAGCTCCTGTACATCACCGGCTCCGTGGACGCGGGGCCGGAGGACTCGTGGGTGTTCCGGGGCTCGTGGGAGTCGTGCCGGCTGCACGATCTGCCGCACGAGGTGCTCACCGGCGCAGAGCTCAACAGGCGCTACCCCGGCTACCGCCTGCCCAGGGACCATCTGGCCCTCTTGCAGCCCGAGGGGGGATTTCTGGCCCCCGAGCGGTGCATCGTCTCGCACGTGATGGCCGCCCAGGCCCATGGAGCCGAGGTGCACGCCCACGAGAAGGTTCTGGAGTGGCAGCCGCTGCAGGACGGCGTCAGGGTGCGCACCGAGCGCGGCAGCTACGAGGCGGAGAAGCTCGTCATCACCGCCGGGGCGTGGGATGCAGAGCTACTGGATGTACTCGACGGGCTCGCCGTCCCCGAGCGGCAGGTTCTGGCCTGGCTGCAGCCCACCCGCCCCGAGTACTTCCGCCCGCAGAACTTTCCGGTGTTCAACGTGCTGGTGGAAGAGGGGCGCTTCTACGGCTTTCCGGTCTTCGGGGTGCCGGGCTTCAAGTTCGGGAAGTACCACCACCTGCAGGAGACGGTCGACCCCGACACCCTGGACCGCGAGGCGCGCCGCGAAGACGAGGAGCTCCTGAGGAGCTTTGCGGAGAGGTACTTCCCGGAGGGGTGCGGGCCGACGATGAGCCTTGCGACCTGCATGTTCACCAACACGCCGGACAACCACTTCATCATCGACCTGCATCCTGAGTACCCTCAGGTTGTCGTGGCCTCGCCATGCTCGGGGCACGGCTTCAAGTTTGCGAGCGTGGTGGGTGAGATCCTGGCGGACCTCGCCGAGAGCGGCACGACCCGCCACGACATAAGCCTCTTCCGGCTCGAGAGGTTCGCCCGGGAAAGAGCGGGGCGCGCCTCCCCCTAGGAGGCGCGCGCCCTGCGGTACTCCTCCACCACCAGCTCGGTCAGCTCCTCCATCGAGGTCTCGGCGGTGGGCTTGTCGTAGGTGATCTCGCCGTGCTGGATCAGGTTGACCCGGTCGCAGATCCCGAAGATGTGCGCGTAGTTGTGGTCGATCATGATGATCGAGACCTCCCCGTCGCGCCGGAGGCGCTGGATGAGGTCCATGATCATCGTCGCCTCCTTCGCGCCCATCGCGGCCAGCGGCTCGTCCAAAAGCAGGATCTTCGGGTTCGCCGAGTAGACGGCCCGGGCGACGGCGATCGCCTGGCGCTGGCCGCCCGAGAGGCGGGCGACCGGCTCGTCTATCGAGGGGATGTTCACCCCGATGTCGTCCAGGTACTGGCGGGTCTTCCGCTTCATCTCCCGCTTGTTCAAGAAGCGGAAGGGCCGGTGGGTGATCTCGCGGTTCAGGAACATGTTCTCGTAGACGGTCATGTCGTTGGCGAGCGCGAGATCCTGGTAGACCACCTGGATGCCGAGCGACTGGGCGTGAGAGACGCTTTTGAGCTCGATCTCCTGGCCCTCGAGGAAGATCTTCCCCTCATCCGGTTTGTGGAAGCCGGTGAGGATCTTCATCAGGGTGGACTTGCCCGCCCCGTTGTCCCCGACGATGCCGAGCACCTCACCCTTCTTGAGGTGCATCGTGATCCCGCGCAGCGCGACCACCGAGCCGAACCGCTTGACGATGCCCTCGGCCCTCAGGATGTCTTCGCTCGTTGCACCGTTCTCGCTCATGTCGATCCTTTCTTCTCGGGCCGGCTGAACCAACGGAAGCCGCCGCGCTCACGCACGGTTCCGAGGTAGATGTTGAAGATCATCAGGATCAGGATCGCCACGCCCAGGATCACGTCGAAGGTGTTGGCGCTCACCCCGAGGAGGGTGAACCCCTGCCGGAGCTCGGCCAGGACCACGGAGCCCAGGAAAGCCCCGATCATCGTCCCGACCCCGCCGGTGAGCGCCGTCCCCCCGATGACCCCGGCCGAGATCGCGAGGAACATGATGTTCGCTCCGCCGGCCAGCGGGTCCACGGAGCCGACGCGCATCGCCTCGAGGATACCGGCGAACCCGGCGAGCGTGGCGGCGATCATGAAGTTGACGACCCGTATCCTGTTGACCCTGATCCCGGCCTCCCGCGCCCCGATGAGGTTGCCGCCGGTGGCGAAGGTGTGCATCCCCCAGCGGGTGTTCTTGAGCAAAAGGTGCATCATGACGAGGATGATGAACGCCCAGACTATCTCCGAGTAGGGGTAGCTTCCGAGCCACTGCTGAACGGTCCCGCCCGGCGCGTTCTTCGGGAAGCCGTTGAGGAGGATAACGTTCAGCCCGCCGAGCAGGAAGAAGGTGCCCAGCGTGACCACGAACGAGGGCACCCTGAAGTAGACGTGCACCACCCCGTTGACGAGCCCGACCGCCGCGCAGGCCAGGAGCCCTATGGCGACGGAGATCGGGAGGATCAGGCGCAGATCCGCGTAGGCGAGCCACATTATTATCGGGGCGAACCCGAACGTGGAGCCGACCGAAAGGTCTATCTCACCCAGGATCATCACCATCACCAGCCCCGTCGCCATGATCACGTACGGGGCCACCGTCTGCGAGAGGGTGGTCAGGTTGCTCTGGCTCCAGAAGCCCTGGTTGGTGAACTGGAAGTAGAAGAACAGCACCACCGCGATGACGAAGATGCCGATCTCGCGTTGCATGAGCAGCCTGCGGGCTCCCTGCAGCAGGCCGCCTCCTCCCGCGCTTTCTCGCCTGCTGGCCGCGTTATCCGTCATTGGTCCTCACCTCTTTGTCTTTGCCTCAAGCGGTGGGTGGGGTGATCTTCGAGGGCGGCTTGATGAGCTTCTCCTTCTTGGANCTNCCCTCGTAGCGGGACTTGGTGGTCAGGTAGGGCTTGACGTTCTCTTTGGTGACGAACTTCAGACCCGTGCTGGTCGAGGAGGGGCTCATCAGACCACCCGAGATCCTCCACAGATAGAGCTGCATCACCGGCCAGAATCCCTGCTCGTAGGGCTGCTGGTCTATCGTGAAGTCGAGGATGCCCTCGTCGATGTACTGCAGCGTCTTGGGCAGGAGGTCGTACCCCCCACCCTTCACCCCCTTCTTGTGCAGCCCGTACTTCTTCATGACCTGCCCGACGCTCTGGGTCGAGCCGGCGTCGACGGCGAACATGCCGTTTACGTCCTTGTGCCCCTGGTAGTAGGCGTCGATCCTGTTGAGCTCNTCGTTGACCTGCGCGCCGGTGGCGACCTCCGAAACCTGTATCGGCGCGCCGGACTGCTTTATACCGGCCTTCGCCCCGTCTATCCTCGGCTGGATGTTGAGCTGACCCGGCGTGGCGATGAAGAGCGCGACCTTGCCCTTCTTGACGAGCTTGGCGATCCTCTTGCCCATCTCCACCCCGGACTCGTAGAGATCCTGCCCGATGTACGCGAGCGCCGGGTTGGGCTTGCCCGGAGCACCGTTGGCGTTGTAGGCGACGACGGGGATGCCCTTCTGGTAAGCCTTGAGGATGGGCTCGTTGAACGCCTTGGGGTCGACGATCGAGACGGCGATCCCGTCGGCGTTGCCGTCTATGGCGGTGTTCATCGCGTTGACCATCTCGGAGACGATCGAGTTCTCCGAGCCGGTCCACTGGTACTTGCAGTTCAGGATCGCGCAGGCGTCCTGGATGCCGTACTGGGTGGCGGTGAAGAACGGGTTGGTGGTCACGTGGTTGACGAACACGAAGTTGTACTGCGGGGTCTTGGGGAAGTTGCCCACGCCGCCACCGCCGCCACCGCCGCCGGTCGCGCCGCCCTGCCCGCCGCCGCGGCAACCGGCCAGAAGCAACGCCGTCGCCGCCGCGGCACCACCACCGAGGAACTTGCGCCGCGAGATCCCCTGTCCTTCCGGATTGCCGGTGCTCATCTGCTTTTCTCCTCCTTACCCACCAAGTTTCCTTCGACCTGCATGATCAACCCACGCCAGGAATCTGTCAACGACTACACGGCTCTTCCTCCGATCACCTCCCGTAGTTCCTCCGGGGCACCGCCGCGAAAGAGCCGGCTGAGCACCAGAGAGGCGGCGCCTATGGCCCCGGCGTCGTCCCCGAGCTCCCCCTCGACGATGCGTACCCTGCGCGCCATCTCGGAGAGCACCCGACGCTCGAAGGTCCTGCGGGCGGGCTCCAGTATGAGGGACCCGGCCTTCATCGTAGCCCCACCCACGACGACGAGCTCGGGGTCGAGCAGGTTGACCGCGTTGGCGATGCCGATCCCGAGATACCTGCCGGCCTCCTCGAGCACCCCGCGCGCCAGCCCGTCGCCCGCGCGGGCGGCCTCTATCACGTCGCCGGCCGTCACCTGCTCGGGTTCTTTTCCCGCCAGCTCTCTCCCTCCCGCCAGCTTGAGCGCCCGTGCGGCCCGCCGGGCTATCGCGGCCCTCCCCACCAGAGCCTCCAGACACCCGTACCGGCCACAACCGCACCTGGGCCCATCGATGTCCACGAGCGTGTGTCCGAGCTCCCCC
>JGI26049J44785_1000100_pt1 | contig 46541 bp, 52 predicted proteins | sample HigsolmetaGSP11D_FD_44785 | JGI IMG/M metagenome (IMG submission 44785)
CCTTTGAAATATTGCAAGAAGCAGGGATCCGGCTTCCGAAACCGATCGGCCAGACCGTCGGCATCGTTGGAGGGGTGGTCATCGGCGATGTTGCAGTCAGTGCGGGGATTGTCGGTCCGGCATTGGTGATTATTACATCCCTTACCGCCATGAGTTCCTTTACGATTCCGAACTACAGCACGTCCATCAGTTTCCGTATTTTAAGATTCATTTTTGTCATTGCGGCATCCATTTTAGGACTATATGGAATTATTCTTGTTTTCATTATGCTCTGCATCCATGTCGTCAATCTAAAAAGTATGGGCATACCTTACTCAGCGCCGATTGCTCCATATTTCCTTGACAGTTTAAATAACCTTGTTATCCGCACACCTATTACGACACTCAAAAGACGGCCGCCGTATTTGGAGCCATTGGATTTGCAAAAAGTGAACAGTGGGGGTCAAAGGCAATGAATCGATCGCCCGATACGGTAGGAATCATTAGCGACCGGGATCTTTTCATTTCTATCATAACCAATATTATTGGAGTGTTGACACTGACCTTTCCAAGGGTGATTGCACAAGATACGTCCGGCTCGGATGGCTGGATTTCCATCTTGATGGGTGGGCTGATTGCCAGCCTTTTTGCCTGGATTGTTTCGAAAATTGCCATTTCCTTTCCGAATCAATCTTTTTATTCCTATGCTACCTACTTGCTTTCCAAGCCGGTTGCTTTTGTGATTACATTTATTTTTTCACTGCTGTTTACTGCGGTTTCCGCATTTAATGTAAGTGAAATCGTCTTCCTTTCCCATCAATACTTGTTTGACCGGACTCCCGAGGAAATCATTGCACTTACATTTTTGCTTGTTGTCGTCTATGCGGTGTCCGGTTCCCAGGCCGCCATTTTCCGTTTGAATATTCTTTTTTTCCCGATTTTACTTGTCGGGTTGTTATTGGTCATTTTTCTGCCAATCAGTATTGTGCAATTGAAAGAATTGTTTCCCATCTTCCAAACGGATTTTACGGGATATATAAAATCGACCGGTACAAGCACCATTTGTTTTTTAGGTTTTATCATCAACTTTTTTTATATCGCTCTTGTGAAAAATCCGAAAAAAATTCCAAAATTGTCTGTCATGGCGGTTTCGATTTCCACTTTTTGTTATCTCATTATTTTTCTTGTTTGCATATCCGTTTTTGGAAATGTCACAACAGGCAATTTGTTTTATCCGACATTTGATTTGTCGAGAACGGTTGAAATTCCCGGCGGTTTTTTCGACCGTTTTGACGCGATTTTATTTGTGTTTTGGACAATCATTTTTTTTACATCTGCAATGATGGGCTTTGATACTGCCGTGATGGCCCTCCGGATGCTTTTTCGTAGATTGAAAAAAATGACCGCCATCTTGATCCTGTCGCCCATCATTTTCTATATCAGCATGTTGCCAAAAAGTTATTTGGAATTAATTTATTATAACAAAGGTCTTGGCTATTTTACGTTGTTCTATTTGATCATTGTAACGATTTTATTGGGTGTGGCATTTAAAATCAAAGGTGGGAAGTCCGGTGGGGAATAGAGCTCCGGTATGGATTTTCATCATTTCAGCAATCCTTTTATCCGGTTGTTGGGATCAAATTGAAATTGAACAACGGGCATTCATATCGGTAGTGGCGATTGATGCCACGGATAATCCGGGGGAAGTCAAATTTACAGAACAACTGGTGAACCCTGAGAATATTTCCACCATAGCGGCTGGCGGCGGGCAAGGGAAAGCCTTCAGAAATCTTTCAGGCACTGGAAGGTCCCTTTTTGAAATCAATCAGGAAATTGCGAAAAAGTCCAGCCGGGTGTTGGATACAACCCATTTAGACGCCATTATTTTTTCTGAAGAAATCATGAAACAACCCGGTGCGTTTAAAGATTATTTTGATCTGTTTTTCCGTTCCAAAACCATGCGGAGGGGAATCAAGATTGCCGTTTCCAGCGGAGATGCGTGGGAATTGTTGGAGGTTGAGGCGGAACACGAGAAAATACCGGGCGAATACATTATCGAACTGCTGGAAAATAAAGAGGATTTGAATGTGGTGGATTTAATCAGAATCGGGGATATTGATGAAAAGCTTTATTCAAAAATGAGTTTTCCGATGGCACAAATCAAAAAGAAGAGTGACAGGGAGATTGACTATAGTGAAATAGCCATTTATAACGGCCCTCAGGAGCGGATGATCGGCACGTTGAAGGATGATGAAGCAAAAGGGTTGAGTTTTATTCGGGGAATGAAAAACAATGGCGCAATAACAGGAACATTGGATAATGAAGAAATTACGGTTGAAATAGGAAGTATTAAAAGTAAATTTACTCTTGTAAATCCGGATCCGAAACAAATGAAGTTTGCCCTGGATATAAAAATGACCGCGAGTCTTGCTGAACAGGCCGGATGGAACGATATTTTCAAACGTGAAGTATTGACGGAATTGGAACGTGCTTCAAAGAGAAAAGTGGAAGAAATGGTGAAGAGCGCAATCAAACGTCTACAGGAAGACTTCCGAACAGATGCGATGGGGTTGGGTGAATATTTGCATCATTACCATCCAAAATTATGGAAAAAGGTTAAGGAGGATTGGGAGGAAGGAGCGAATTATTTCTCCAATAGCGAAATTGATCTTAATGTGAAGCTCACAATTGCGGAACCGGGAAGTATTAACCGGACAACTACTCCAAGAGGTGAGTGAGATGGACTTTATTGTTAAATTGGTGCCGGATATGCCTACGATTTTGGGCATGATTGCGGCTTTCATTGTTCCACTGTTGGTTTACAAAGTCAACGAGAAAATCCATCAGAAGATAGACCCTCCTTGGAAACAGGAAGACCGTCAAAAAATTAAAAATCAACAATCGTGAAAATCGTCGAAACTGAAAGAAAAGGTGTATCCCATGATTTACTACATCGGTATTACAAAGGAAGGCCATTTGGAAAAAGGGGATTCCTTAAATCAGATTCTCTTTTCAGGTTTCAAATGGTTTTGGGTGGATTTCAGCGAACCGACGGAAGAAGAAATCCGGTATTTATCAGACACGTTTCATTTTCATCCTTTGGCGATTGAGGATTGTGTGCAGGACCTTCAAAGACCGAAGCTGGATTATTTTAACCATTATACGTTTTTTATAACCCATACCCTTCGTGAAGAGAATGGTGAACTGATTAAGGAAGAGCTGGATTTTTTTGTAGGGGAAACGTTCATTGTCACTTTTCATAAACAACCTTCAGTGGAGGTGATCAAAGTATGGAATGAATTGATTGCGGCAACTTCCGTACAACAATGGGATCCCTATTACGTTTTTTACGAAATTTTAGATAAAATTGTCGATAATTATTTTCCCATTGTTTACAAAATAGAGGATGAACTTGCAAAGATCATTATGCAGCAAACGGGTATCCAGCCGATGAACGACTTGATGGAAACAAGAAATATGTTGCTAAAATTGTTGCATTCCGTGAACCCGATGAGGGATTTGCTATATCGCATGTTGAATTCCCATCATTTAAACCTGAATCAGATTGATGAAAGGAGAGAATATTTTTCCAATATCCATGACCATCTATTAAAATTGTCGGAAATGGTCATGTCCAATCGTGAAGTGACGGCGGATATCCGGGACAACTATATATCATTGAACGCCCATCAAACCAACAATGTCATGAAGGTGCTTACGATTATCACCTCCATTTTTGCCCCATTAACATTCATTGCCGGAATCTATGGAATGAACTTTCGAAACATACCTGAATTGTCCTGGAAGTATGGTTATTTTGCGACCCTTTTCGTCATGTTTCTCATTGGTGCATCAATGCTTTTGTGGTTCAAAAGAAAAGGCTGGTTTTAATCATTTGATTCTCATTCCGATAATAATGAACACAATGCCTGCGAAGAGAAAGAGCATTTTCAAGAAAGAGATTTGCCCGGAAAGTCCGCTGATGCCGATGCCGGTAGTCACAATCAAGATCGTCGGACCAACCAACGCCAACATGGAATTGATCATCAGGGCTTTTTCCAAATCATTGAATTTCCACATGAGGGTCGCTGCGGATAATTCGATGCTGCCGGATAAAAATCTTAATAACACCATGTAGAGCAATGCACTTTCCAATCCTTCATCCTTCCGCTGTTTCTTGGAACATGATATGCTTGTCCATGAAAAAATATTAATGGTTTGGTGAGTCAATTGATTAAATTATCTTCTTTGGATGAAGCGAATTCATTTATTGAACAAAATCCGCTTGCTTTTCTTTTTATCTCAAGAACGGATTGTGGGGTTTGCCATGCGCTGCTTCCGCAAGTGGAGAAGCTGTTGGAAAGCGATCACCGCATTGCTTTGGGATCTATCGATGCGGAAGAGGTGAAGGAAATCGCGGGCCGTTTTTCGGTCTTTTCGGTTCCGGCATTATTGTTCTTTGTGGAAGGAAAGGAATATTTCCGGGAAGCCGGAATTGTGCATATGGACTTGTTGAAAGAGAAAATCGGCAAAATTTCCAGGCTGTATGAGGGATAAGAAAAAGGAGGCGTTCTGAACGGACGTCTCCTTTTCATCATTATAATTCGTTTACTAGTGCGTGTAATGTTTCTTTTAACTCTTCGTCATGTTCTGAAAGTTGAATTAGGTTTGCAAGGCGTTCTTTTAAAATATGGCGTTCAATAATTTGTTTTTCGTCAAGAACGCTCACAAATAGTTTAATAATTAAACTGTCTAGAATTTTTAACGCTTCTTCTTTGCGTTCAGGTACAATTTTTGCATCTGTTCTTAAAGCTTTACTACCCATATTTCATTCCCCCTAAAAGTTTTCCTATGTTCCATAGTACCATAATATTATATATTTTTGGATATTGAAATACAGACGTGAAATGGAATTTTTTATTCAAAGAGGAGGGATTATAAAAATTTTTCCCTTTTTAAAGGATTTTAAAAGATGTATTTAGAATATATATTTAAGGAAAGGGGATGAGTGAAGTGAGAGGAATCATTCACAATAAAAAAAGAGAAATTTCTGTCGAAGATGCATATGATTTTTTAAGAAAGGCGAAAGTGGCCCATGTGGCAACGGTGGGCGAAGATGGCTATCCTTACGTGATTCCATTTGTTTTTGTCTATGAAGAGGGAACAAAATTATATTTGCATATAGGAAATTTGAGAGAAAGCCATTTTTGGGAAAATATTAAAAAGAATCCGCGGATTTGTATTGAAGTGTGCGAGATGGGAGAAATCGTTCCAGGAAAAAAATATGCCTGCCAATCGGCTTTGGCATATATAAGCGTCGTCGTGTTTGGAAAGATTCATCGCATTGAAGATGAGCAAAAGAAAGAATGGTTTTATGATTGTCTTTGGAAAAAATATGGAGACCCAAATTGGCAATTTGAAAATGGCGGATATCCTATATTGCCAAAGACGGAGGTATTCGAAGTGGAGATTGAGGACATCACAGGGAAATTGAGCGATGCCATCAGCCATTAAAAAAATGGGCGACTTAATTTGTTAAGTCGCTTTTCTATTTTGTCTATTACTCAATATCCCCGCATTGTTTCGCCAATTCTTGCAGTTTGTTTTTCATGTATTCCCCGATCCGTTTTTGACCGCTTGAAAAATCTTCGCCTTCCTGAAAAGCGATGGGCTCATCCGAAATAATGAGCCGATTGTTTTTGCTGACGTATAACGGCACAAAATGAACATGTTTGCCTGTTTCTTTAAAATAATATTTTTCGATAAAAAGATAGCCTTCATACATATCCTTCGCTTCATTGGAAGTGTTCGTATAGTCGATTGTTGGATAAATGGCGATGCTTTCCCCTCTTTTTAACGCTTCCACCGATAAGCGGAAAGTCTCCAGAATTTTTCTTGACTCCCTGTATACAGGTATCCCTTTCCCGGATTTTAAAAGGGCTGAAATAATAAACGAAACGGGATATGCGCAAATTTTAGCGATAGTCCGATTCATGCCAAACCGTTTTGTAAAGGTATAATCCACATATTGCCGAAAGCACATTTTCCGGTCAAGAAATACATGCAGAATCCAGGTTCTCAAACTCTTTGGAAACCATAAATAAATAACAAAAGGATTGAAAAGGTTTTGATGATGGGAAATGTACACAACAGGATCTTTTACTTTTTCATGGATTTGGACGCGATAGGAAGGATATATTTTTCGGACGATCCATTGGGACAACAGGAAGAACTTGCCGTAAATATTAGACATGCTCTTCACCTTCGTTCAGCTTTTTATTGGCGACGCTTCCGGAAATGATGATTGAAAAGATTTTTAATGAGTCTTTGAACGGATGGTAATAGGAGCTTTTATTCTTGTTGATGTAAATGGTTTGAATCGGAATTTGATGGATTGGGATTTTTCTTTTGGCAGCCGCAATCAGCATGTTCATTTCATATTCATACCTTTCCCCCTCCAAAGAAAGAAGGAAAGGAAGCATTTTGATCGGAATGCCTCTAAGGCCTGTTTGTGTATCTTGAAGTTTGATTTTAAATAATAATTGGAATAAAAAACTTGTAATTTTATTGCCTGCATAGCTTCTGGCAGGGACGTGATCCTGGTCGAAATCCCGGACACCGAGGAGAATTCCGTTCTGAACATCGGCCATTTTTTTGGCGATGTTGATTACATCCTCGACGGAATGTTGACCATCCGCGTCAGCAGTTATCACTCCATGCACATTTCGGTTTTTCAGGATGTATTCGAAGGCGGTTTTTAATGCACGTCCTTTTCCTTTGTTCCTTTCATGTGTCAGCACTGTGCAATTTTGGATCAGTTGAATTTGATGGAAAATGGGTTTGCAGCTTTCCATGCTTCCGTCATTAACAACCACAATTTCCGTAACATTAAAATTTAATAATTCGTAAATATAGTCGATCAATTCACGAGTCGGATTCAAGGCAGGAATGATAACGCAGACTTTGTTCATAGCGTCCCTTCCTTTCTCAACTTTTAAGTCGGCCTTACAATAGATTGATAGTATTATAGCATAAAACAGACAATTTGAAATATTTTGAATTTATGGGAATGATGAAATCGATGCCGAAGAATCTTTTATTCATATATATTCAAAAATAGAAATTTCATTACAGTCGGGAAGGTATTTAAATATATACTATTTTAATAAAATTTTATTTTCCCTTAAGAAAACATTTTTATGTTCATTTTTCACAATTGATATAGCATAAAATTATGATGAAAACAGTCAATTCCTATGAGGTTTATTTTCTATCAAGTTGGATTCCGTTATCGAGGGTGATATTGTGGAGAAGGATTTGAAGATTCTTCTTTTGACGGGGAGCTATGGGAACGGCCATTTAAAAGTTTCAAATACTTTAAAAAAAACGTTTTCCAAAATGGGAAAGAACGATGTAATAGAATCGGATCTTTACCATGTCTCCCATCCGTTATTGACGAGAGCTTCAAAATATTTATATATAAAAAGTTTCAATTACGGGAAAAAACTATATGGATTAATTTATTACGGAGGAAGCAGAAACAAAAGGTTTTTCGATATAAAATTCCTGAACTATTATGGAATGAGAAAACTGAAGGGGATGGTGGAGGATGTACAGCCGGATGTGATCATTAACACCTTTCCCATGCCGGTTGTGCCAGAATTGAAAAGAAGAACAGGAATTCAAATTCCCATTGTTCATGTCATTACAGATTTCCGGGCCCATAAAAATTGGGTTCACGATTCCGTTGACCGATATTATGTTGCCACGGAAGAGCTGAAAGAAAATTTGGTAAGCGTTGGCATTCACGTCAACAAAATAAAAGTGTCAGGCATTCCGATCGATCCCCGGTTTGAACAGCCGGTGGATCGGAAACGGTTGTTGGCTTCTTATGGCTTGGAAGCTGAAAAACCTGTCATTTTAATTGCGACAGGGGCTTATGGAGTTTTAAAAGATATGGAAGGCGTCATGAAAAAAATATTGGACCATGGCGAGTATCAAATACTGGTCATTTGCGGAAAGAATGAGGTTTTAAAAAAGCAGTTATTGGATGAATTTTCGCGAAGTCCCAATGTCCGGATATTTGGATTTACAAACAATATGGATGAAATGATGAAAATGGCGACGGTGATGATTTCAAAGCCGGGCGGTATTACGTTGAGCGAAGCGCTTGCCGTTCAAGTGCCGATGTTGCTTTATCGGCCTGTACCCGGCCAGGAGTTGGAAAATGCGAATTATTTTCAATCGAAGGGTGCGGCAATTGTCGCAAATGATCCGGATGAATTGGTTGAACATGCGGTCCGGTTGGCCACGGACGAAGAGCGACGTAACAGAATAATGAAAAACATGAAAAAGATACATTTCCCCAATGCCGCGGAGGTTATTTATGAAGATGTCATGGCTCTGATTGAAAGTAAACATCAAATTATAAGCTAAAAGGAGGTTCGGCAAATGGAGCCTCCTTTTATGCACAAATGATTAAACCATTTTTAATAATGCTTCTTCTCCGATCATGCCTTTGAAAATCCCCAATTTTTCCGCCTCGGTTGTAACGGATTCCAAAGGGGCTTTTAACAATTCGTCAATCGTCCGAACCCCAACCGCACGACCGGCGATGATTTTTCTGTCTGCAAGGCGGGTGTTCAATAATTGTACATCAAGCGCTCCGCACATAATGTATCCAATTTCATTGGAAATCGTTAATAAAGTTGTTTTCGGCAAATGGACAGTGATGGCGGTATACATATGTCCCTGCAATTCAATCGGTTCAATGGAAATCAATCACATCGCTCCTTTCTTTAATAAAATATGGAGCGATGGAAAAAATGTTCTGATAAAGTGCGGGATTTTCCTTTTATTCAAAGTGTGCTTCGAAAAAATGAAAATATAAGGTAAGCATAACTGCCGACGAATATTTCATACTAAGAATACTTTCACAAAACAATCGACCATGATGAAAGAGGTGATTGCCGATGGCTGGTAAAGATGCTTTTCCGAAACTCAGAAACCAAAGCTTGAAACCGAAGTATCAAAAATCGCTGATTAATGGTCAAACGGAAATATCGCTTCATAACCAATTATTGAGAACCGATGCGAAGGCAAGACAATACTAACTCATCATGGCGATTCAGTGAAAGGGCCCGGAACTCAGTTTCCGGGTTTTAAAATTTTAAAAAAATGATTTTTCGTGTATAAATTTTTTTTAAAAAGTCATAATAAATAATGATTTCACAAGACAAAGCGACATGAACAACAGGAGGGATTTCCGATGGACAAAATCACTGAGAATTTTGACTCTGATACTCCACCGAAACTCAAAATGGTGAAGTAAAAGTCCATTGTTCAAGCGCAAATTTGAATATGGATCAAGCACCTTTGAGTTGATTGTTTCATGTCGTAATTTGTGAAATCCGGACCCGGAACTTAGCTTCCGGGTTCTGTTATTTTTTGAATAACGAAACAAATGGAAAACGTCCGCAATTTGACAAATAAATTCCGCACAAATATCCACCTTTTCCATAATCTTTTCTCTAATCCTCAACAACCTGATTTCCACCTCTTTTATTTCCAATGGATTTGAAAATACGACTTAAGACTGAATGGAATTTATTTCTTTAGTCGGTTTATAGGTTGATGCGTTGTCTTTAGAATGGGGGTATATTACAAAGGAGAAAGTCGATATGGAGAAAGTGTATTTATTGTTTACTGATACGGGAACACTTTTTACGAGAATTATCAAACTTTATACGAGAAAAAATTATAATCATGCCTCCATCGCTTTTGATTCGGATTTTCAGGAAGTGTACAGTTTTGGGAGAAAAAATCCCAATAATCCATTTATCGGCGGGTTTGTAAAAGAAGATTTGCGGAATAAACTTTTTTTAAGGAGCAGAGGGGCGATTTACAGTTTTTGGGCAACCGATGAACAAGTTCTTCGCATGAAAGAAATCATAAAAGCCATTGAAACGAATCAACAAAATTATAAATACAATCTGACCGGGCTTATTACATACACGTTCAATAAACCCTCTTATCGGAAAAATGCATATTTCTGCTCGCAATTTGTTGCCCACGTATTAAAAGAAGGGGCAAATTTCAATTTCCGGAAACCCGTTTCCCTTGTATCCCCCCATGATTTGCAATGTTTATCCAATTTACAATTGGAATATGAAGGTCCGTTATTCCATTTGGTGATGAACAAAAAGAGATTGGGCAAGCTCTATCGTTACAATGTCGGATAAAGAATGAAAACTTTGGGAAATGTTGCACCTTTGAATGAAATAGAAAACATGGAGCAAAATAAACAACATAGCAAACGAATGGTTTGAGAGGTGCAACGATGGAAAATATCAATGAAATCCCGAGAGATCAAGGTATCGATCATAGCCTGACCCTGTTGAAAGAAGGATATGAATACATTTTAAACCGCAGAAAAAATTTGCAAACAGACATTTTCGAAACAAGAATATTGGGGAAGAAAGCGGTTTGTTTAGGGGGAAAAGAAGGAGCCCAATTGTTTTATGACCAATCAAAGTTTCAACGGCAAGATGCTTTTCCGAACCGGGTCGTCGAAACATTGTTTGGAAAAAATGCCGTTCAAACTCTTGATGGAGAAGCCCATCGCCATCGGAAAAAAATGTTTTTAAATGTCATGACGAAAGAAAAAGTAGATAATTTCCTGGACATTATGAAAATCGAATGGGAGAGGGCATTGGACGAGTGGAGTAAAAAAAATGAGATTGTCTTTTATGAAGAAATGAAAACTTTATTATGTAAAGCGGCTTTCAAATGGATCGGATATCCGCTTCATGAAGACAATGCAGAGACCTTTATGAATGAATTGGGGGCGATGTTTGAATCACCGGCCGCTTTTGGTCCGGAGCATTGGGCGGGAAGAAACAAAAGAAATCGAATGGAAAAAAAGATGGAGAAATTGGTGAAAAAAATCCGCTCTGACGAAGTGCAAGTACAGCAAGACTCCATCATGCATCAGTTCGTTTTTTATAAAGATTTGGACGGAAACTTGTTGGATGCCGAAACGGCCGCTGTTGAAATCATCAATATTTTACGTCCCGTGATTGCGATTTCCGTCTATATCAATTTCATTGTCATGGCATTGGCACAATATCCTCATGAAAGGGTAAAGCTGAAAAAGCACCCCGGTTATGCCCCGCTTTTTATTCAAGAAGTCAGACGATTTTATCCATTTTTTCCTTTCGCTGTGGCAAAGGCGAAAAGCAGCTTTACATGGAACGGTTACGCAATTCAAGAGGGGACTTTGGTGCTGCTTGACATTTATGGGACAAACCACGATCCAAATTTATGGGACAACCCTGATGAATTTCAACCGGAGCGTTTTGCCAATTGGAAAGATGACCGGTTTAGCCTGATTCCCCAAGGAGGGGGAAATGTTGAAACCACACACCGGTGCCCGGGTGAACAATTGACCATCGAAACGATGGGAATGGCGCTGGATTATTTGATAAATAAAATGGATTATGAAGTGCCGGAACAGGATATGTATATTACAATGAATACGATTCCGAGCATTCCAAAAAGCAAAGTGATTTTGAAAGATGTGAAGCGGGTAAGGGAAAGTATTCATTAAGATGGACTGGGCTGTCTGAAAAGGGCCTTCTTTCAGGCAGCCTATATTTGTGCCATTGGCAATTGGAATCCCAGGAGACCAGGAATCGAGATGATACAGAATAGCCCCACCCGGAGAAAATCCCGGGTGGGACTATCAAAATCAAGTTCGGCCAAAAAGCACAGGGATGGCATGGATAATGTCCATCGGTGTGACTCCATAATTGGATGTTTCTTTTCCTAACTCCTCCGCGGCGGTTGCATGATAGTAGCTTGCGCTCAACATGGCTTTTAATGGATCTTTTTGTTGAGAAACCAGGGAGGCAATCAAACCTGTCAACACGTCCCCGCTGCCGCCTTTCCCTAATGCATCATTTCCATGGGGGTTGATCCAAAGCTCTCCCTTTGGTGTAGCAATGATTGGACGATGCCCTTTCAACAATAGATAAATGCCGTATGTGGATGCCAAATGTTTCGCGGTTTCAAGACGGCCCGCTTCAACTTCGGCAACAGTTTTTCCTGTTAAAGTCGCCATTTCTCCGGGGTGGGGAGTTGCAATAATATCGCCGCTATAATGTTGTAATTGATTCAAATGATTCTTCAGAAAATATAACCCATCCGCATCAACGATCAGCGTTTGCGTTGTCAGCTTTTCCAGCAATATTTGAATCATCGCATCGCCGTCACATTCTCTTCCCAATCCCGGACCGAAGACAATGGTTTTAAATTTGGAATAGTCTATGTTTTCAAGAGCCTTGCAATCTATCGAACCATTGGTATCCGGAAGCGGGAGGAAGAGACTTTCATGGCACGTTCCGGCAACCTGTGAATAAATCGTTTCCGGGATGGCAAGGGTGACAAGGCCGATGCCGGAATGGAAGGCTGCCTTCGCGGTATAAATAGGTGCCCCTACATAATATTTCGAACCGCCAATGATCAAACAATGGCCGAAAGTCCCCTTATGTCCATGTTTTACCCGTTTTGGCAGCGAAGTTTTCGCCGTTTCCGCATCCAACAGTTTTGGCAATGGCAATTGAAGGATTTCAACAATCGAATCGGGAACAGAAATATCAGCCACTTTCCATTCCCCGATCACTTTCGGTCCATCCCCGACGAAAAATCCGATTTTCGGCAGGGCAAAAGTGATGGTTTTTTTTGCTTTGATGGCGATATTCGCCACTTCCCCCGTGTTGCTGTTCAAACCTGAAGGAACATCTACACTGATTACATCTTTATGAGATTCATTCACCGCTTGAATGATTTCGTAAAAAGGGGAACGCACTTCACCCGAAACGCCTGTCCCAAGCATCGCATCAACAATCACATCCGCCGATTGAATATGGAAGAAGATGTCTTCTTCTCCGGCCCGATAAACATAAAGAGGCAACCGGCGATTTTGATACACTTGATAATGAATATGAGCGTCACCTTTCAACTTTTCCTCATTGCCGATAAAGCAAAGCGACACATCATATCCAAAGTCGATCAGACGTCTTGCAATAACAAAACCATCGCCGCCGTTGTTTCCTTGTCCCGATAAAACCAACACACGGGTATAGTTGGGGTAGTCGCGCAAAATCTCCTGCACGACCGCATTTCCCGCGTTCTCCATCAATACAACACCGGGCAGTCCCAACTGTTCCATTGTATAACGGTCCATGATTTGCATCGATTTTTGATCGGCAACATACATAATTTAATCCCCTTTTCATAAGATATTTTGAGATTCTTCCACTTTACTTAATTTTACAATAATCATTTTATCGGTAGTGTGAAACTTATGGGAAAGAACAGGAGTCTTATTATGATAGGTTTGACTAAGTGAAAGAAGAGCTTCATAATGAAAGAGTTAATGTAAAAATCAAGAATGAAGAGAACAAGGGGAAGAAAAAATGGAAACATGGATTCAGGGAATCATGGAGGATTTTGGATATATAGGCGTCTTCTTTTTAATTATGTTGGAAAACTTGTTTCCTCCAATACCATCAGAAGTCATTTTAACCTTTGGCGGCTTTATGACCACTTTTACGGATTTGACGGTGACAGGAGTCATTATCGCTTCAACCCTCGGGTCGGTAGCGGGGGGGATTATTTTATACGGTATTGGTTTGCTATTGGATGTAGAGCGTCTTGTCAAAATCGTTGATAAATACGGGCGCATTCTAAGATTAACAAGAAATGATGTTTATAAAGCGGATGCATGGTTTGACCATTACGGTTTTTGGACAGTCTTTTTCGGCCGGTTTGTGCCGGTCATCCGCAGTTTAATCTCCATTCCGGCTGGGATGAGCAACATGAAATTCTGGCTGTTCCTATTGCTGACGACATTAGGTACATTGATTTGGAACACGGTGCTGGTCCATGTGGGTGCCGCAGTTGGCGACAATTGGACGAAAATTGTTGAAGTGATGGATGTTTATTCAAATATCGCCTATGTTGTGATTGCCATTGCCTTTCTTTTATTTGTCTTCTGGTTCATCAGAAAAAAGCAGTTATTGAAAAAATAAGGATGGGAACGAGTGCCCATCCTTTTTGATTGGAACAAGGAGCTTGCTTTTGTCTTGAAAGCGAATGTCGCTCACCGTTTTTCATCCTTCCTTTTCCACCTGGTCTTTTGGAAGGAAAAATGCAACCAAAAGAATGGCCGGCAAGAGGGAAATAATTTTCATTGTCAAGTTGATTCCAATCGTATCAAGAAGCCAGCCAATCGCAACAGAACCGATTGCGCCCATTCCAAAGGCGAATCCGGTTGTCAGCCCCGCCATTGTTCCGATTTTCGATGGAACGAGTTCTTGTGCATAAACGACCGTAACAGAGAAGCTGATCATAATCAGCGTGCCGATGACAATGAGAAAAACGGGAACAAGCCAAAGGGGCATGTACGGAAGCAGCAAACATAAAGGAATCGGCACGACCACTGAAAGTAGAATCACATTTTTTCGGCCGATGCGATCGGAAAGGGATCCCCCAAAAAATGTCCCGACGACGCCAAAAGCCATAAAAATGAAGATGAAGATTTGTCCGATACGGGTAGTTAAATGATAGTGGTCTATTAAATAGAACACATAGTAATTTTGGATATTTGTTGTGTAAAAAGAACGGGCAAAAATGATGGTAAAGAGCAATAACAGAGCAATTCCCACCTGCTTTTTCGTTAAAGGCGGCAGGGAAGAGACCAGAATTTTCTTTTTCTTTTTATTCAACTTTTCCGCGCGCAATTGGCGTGCATACCATTTTGAAATGTTGAATAATAGAAGTATACCGATGGCTACGAGAAGAAGGAGTACAGCCGCTCCCCGCTGCCCCAAAGCATCCAGAATAAAGGCGCCGATCAAAGGGGCAATGGCTTGTCCCGAATTGCCGCCCACCTGGTAAATGGATTGGGAAAGTCCCCGTTTGTTTCCGGCAGACATAAAGGAAACCCGGGACCCTTCCGGATGGAAAATGGCGGAACCAAATCCTAAAAAGATGGCCGCAATTAAGATGATGTAATATTGACCTGCGAACGCGAACATGCATAAACCGATGAAGACACTTATCATTCCGATCGGCAAAGCGTAAGGCATCGGCTTTTTATCGCTGATGAAGCCGACGATTGGTTGAAGGGTTGAAGAAACCATATTCAAAATGAACGTTATAAGCCCCAACTGTGTAAAAGTAAAACCTAAGTCTCTTGAAAGATAAGGGAACATGGCCGGCGCTATATTTTGGACCGTATCATTGATCAAATGTCCAAATGCGATGGCAATCATAATCGGATAAATGGGTGCTTGAGCATTTTTTTCCGCCAATGTAGTCACACCTTCTATCAAATTTCAAATCCGTTAATTTCCATTTTATATAAAAGTCCGTTCAAATGTGAACAATTTGCTTGCTTCCCAGCGATTTTGCGCTGTTTTGTAGAAAATTATACCGGGTGATGGAATACTTTAGTAAAACAAATCAAACAAAGGGGTACTTACTTGTGACAGCAAACCAGTATATGAATTGGAAACGAAATATCAGCATTTTTCTGGCGAGCCAAACGATATCGCTTTTTGGCTCTTCCATTGTCCAGTACGCCATCATGTGGTATATCACTTTGACGACCCAGTCGGGAATCATGATGACGATTGGGATTCTTTGCGGATTTGTTCCCACCTTTTTATTATCGCCTTTTGCAGGGGTGTGGGCGGATCGGTATAACAGGAAAATATTAATCATCCTGTCCGATTCGGCGATTGCCCTTGCCACACTTATCCTGGCCATTTTCTTCCTGAGCGGTTATAAGTCTCTTTGGATGCTTTTTCTGATGTATATCATCCGATCGATTGGCACGGGTATCCAAACGCCGGCAGTAGGCGCCATATTGCCGCAAATTGTACCGGAAAAACAGTTGACAAAAGTGAACGGAATTAATGGAAGTATCCAGGCATTTGTCATGTTGGTTTCCCCAATGATCAGCGCGGCATTGCTTTCGATCACCACATTGGAAATGTTGTTTTTCATTGATGTGGTAACCGCTGCGATTGCGGTGGCAACATTATTGTTCTTTTTGCGGATCCCGCCGCATGAAAAAGCTTTGGAACAAGGGAAAGTTGGATATTTTGATGACTTTAAAAAAGGATTATCCTATATTAAAGACCATGCCTTTTTAAAAACTTTGTTCACTTTCTTTGCAATCTTTTTCGTTTTGGCGGCGCCGGTTTCCTTCCTTACGCCACTGCAAGTAACCCGCAACTTTGGGGGAGACGTTTGGCGGCTTTCGGCAATCGAAATTGCATTTTCTGTCGGCATGATGATTGGGGGAGCGGTCATTGCCGTATGGGGCGGATTTAAAAACAGAATGCATACCATGGCATTATCGAGCATTTTTCTTGCGGTTTGTACTTTATTGTTAGGGATTGTGCCAAACTTCTGGATTTATTTATGTATTATGGGAATAGCCGGTGTAGGAATGCCCCTGTTTAATACACCTACGACTGTATTGTTGCAGGAAAAAGTGGAGGGGGATTACTTGGGAAGGATATTCGGCGTGTTTTCGATGATTTCAACATCCATGATGCCATTGGGAATGCTTATATTCGGGCCGATAAGCGATTTGATTGACATCGAATTGTTATTAATTGGTACGGGCATTGCCATGCTGATGATCAGCTTCTTTTTAGTGGGCAATAAAGTGTTGGTGGAGGCAGGAAAACCAAAAGAAGAGAAATGAAAAGTGCGGCATTGCGCCGCACTTTTCATATTTATTAATAAGCCAAACCGTATAATGCTTTGATATGTGATAGGTAGCGTACNTGGCTTGCTTCTTTCATTAATGAAGCTGGCAGACCTTTTAATAAAATATTGTTGCTGCCGACTGTCGCTACGCCGTCTTTGCGTCCAAGGCTTGCAAGGGTACCGGAGTTCACTGGGCTGAACTCTTTTAATTTTTGCCCTTTAATTGTGGCATAAATGTTGTAACCTGCAAATTCACCCATTTGCCATGCGTTTTGGGCAGTAGGGGCATATAATGGACGGCCTCCGCCTTCAGGAAGCGCAACGGAAGCGTCACCAACCACGAATACATCCGGATGGGATTTGGAGCGTAAGTATTCGTCAATGATGGCTTTACCGCGGTCGCATTCAAGGCCGGATTCTTGTACAATTGGCAGAGCTGCTACACCGCCTGTCCATACAAACGTATTGGCTGTGATAGTTGAGCCGTCTTTTAATGAAATCACATTGCCTTCCACGCCTGTTACAGGAAGACCTGTCAAGAATTCAACGCCGCGGGCTTCCAAAGATTTTGTTGCACGTTCAATGAGTTCATCAGGCAATACCGGCAAAATTTTTGGACCTGCTTCAATCAATTTGATTTTTAATTCGCCAGGGTCTACGGCGTATTTAGCGCAAATGTTTGGAGCGTTATCGACGATTTCACCGACAAGTTCCACACCTGTTAGACCGCCGCCGCCAATGACGATGGTTGCATCCGCTTCGTCTTTTGTTTTCGCATAAGACGCAATTTTGTTTTCAATATGATTATAGATTTTTTTGGCGTCATCAACGGATTTCAATACCATTGAATTTTCTTCCAAGCCTGGAATGCCGAAGAAACCGGTTTGGCTGCCAAGTGCCACAACTAAGTAGTCATAGGATAAAACAGAACCGTTTGCCAAGAATACTTCTTTATTTTCAACATTGAAGGATTTTACTTCTTGGATTACTGTTTCAATATTTTTGCCTTTAAATAATTTTTTTAATGGAAAGGAGATCGCTTTTTCTGAAATTGTTCCTCCGGCTAGGCGATGCAATTCAGTAATTAATTGATGATCGGGATATTTATTGACAACTGTTATTTTTGCTTCATCTTCATTTGCATATTTACGTAAAGTTAAGGCAGTTAATAAACCACCATAGCCAGCACCTAAGATGACGATGTGTTTTGACATATTATTCCTCCGTCCTTACTTTATTAAATGACAACCATTATTGATTTTTACGTTCAGCTGAAACTTCCAAGAAGGCGTTCGCAAAGCGTAAAAGTTTTTGAACTTCCGGATTTTTTAACAGTTTTAACACGCCGAACAAGCCGATTGATTCACTGGATTCATCAGCACGATCTTTGGCTTCAATGGCAGTCTGTGCCAAGTTTTTGACTGTGCCGACAACAGGTTCGGAAACTTCTTTGATTGCGTTCACTGTATCGCTTTTTAACACTTCATCTGTCGCCACTTGTTGCGCAAAATCGTAAGCTTTTGTAAGAAGTCCCACCAATTCAGCCAGCTTTGGGAGTTGTTCTACTAAATATGTCAAGGACTCTTGCACTTCAGGTTTTAATAACTGATCGAGTAAATCTTGCTTTTCCTTGTTTACAGCGGACTCAACTTGATTCACTAATTCTTCTGACATACCCATTCTCCTTTACTTATCTTTGTGCCCATCTAAAAACAACATTTGGGAAGAAAAAACTCAACATGAAACTATGTGAAACATTTAACAAAGTTTACTACAGTTTAAATATAATACAAAAATCCGTTAAATCAAGTGCTGTTTTTACAGAGGGCAATATTGTCTTCAACAAAAAGAAATGAAAACGTTTTCCTTTTTTATCACCTTTTTATAAAAAAGAAAAGCATATCGTTTTTTGAAAATTTATAAAATTATGCCAATTATATTGCGAAATTGTTGAGTTTTTTTGAACTTTATTTTTTCCATTAATTGAATTATACGCTTTATCTATTTTAATTTCTAATATTATTTTGTTATTTGTTTTTATAAATTGATAAATAACTATCATTTTTTATTATTATGTTTACACCCAAAAAATTTATGTTGTTGAAAAAGGAAAAAATTCAGCTGGGATGCTGAATTTTTTTGTTATAGGTATATTCACCATTGGTCGCTTCTATTAATGCTTTATTTTCAATCGGTATACGTATGGATAACATGATCAAGTTGAGAACGGTGAACACAATGGCTGTGAAGTAGGCTTGGAACATCATCGGCAATAGAATGATTTCACAACATACGACCAGGTAATTCGGGTGTTTGAAAAATGCATATGGTCCCGTTTTAACGGTTTTAGCCCCGGGCAGGACAATGATTTTTGTATTCCAAAACATCCCTAGTGATGATAAACACCAAACTCTCAAAGATTGCACCAGTAAGAAGAGGAACAATAGATAGCCAAAAAAAGGGGATATTGATCGTTCAAATACAATGACTTCCACTATGAGACTGATAAAGAAACCGGCATGGAGCAAGATCATGAACGGATAATGGGAAGCCCCCACTTCGTATGCACCAAGTTTCCGCATTTGTTTTTCATTCCGTTTTGCGATAATCAATTCGCTGATTCTTTGCAAAATGACGAAGGAGATGGTAAAAATAAAAATCTGCAACTTAATCCCTCCATTGGAGCAGTACGGCTTCCCCGCTAAATCCGGGTCCCAGAGCGACCAGTAAACCGTATGCCCCGGCTTTACCCGCAATTTTCATATATTCATCCAAAACGTATAATACGGTCGGTGAAGACATATTGCCGTTTTCTTGCAGAACTTTTTTGGAAAGGGCGGTATGGTTTTCGCTCAGTTGAAGCGCATCCTGATAGGCAAGCAGCACTTTCTTTCCCCCGGGATGAGCGATGAAATGTTCCAGATCTTTTAATGAAACGCCTGCTTCGTTGAAAAATGATTGAATAAACGGCCCAAGCCAATTTGAAATAATCGTCGGGATATCTTTTGAAAAGATGACATGAAATCCATCATTTTTTATATCCCATCCCATTACATTTTCTGAATCGGGCATCCATTTTGAAGCCGTTCGCAGAATATAGGGGATCTGTTTCCGGGTTTCCACTTCCGCTTCATCGCCGCAGACCAAAGCGCAAGCGGCACCGTCCGCAAAAAGGGAAGCTCCGACCAGGTTGCTTTTTGAATAATCATTGCGCTGAAAGGTGAGGCTGCATAATTCGACGCAGACAACGAGCACTTTTTCTTTGGGATGGGCAAGGCAATAATCAAATGCCCTACTGATGCCGGATGCGCCTCCCACACAGCCGAGACCCCAAATCGGTAACCGTTTAATCCGGTCGGAAAATTTCAGTTTGTTCATGATGCGTGCATCAATGCTGGGAGTGGAAATGCCGGTGCTGGATACAAAAAAGATGGCGTCAATTTCTTCCGTCGATATCGGCCGATTCAAAAAGATTTCATTCTGAAGGCAATTTTGAATCGCCTTCACGCTATATTCCACCGCAATTTGAATATATAATTCATTCCGTTCTTCAAAGGTATGTTCTACTTTGTGCCATTCCAACGGCACGCAAAAATGCCGGGTCTTGATTTCCCCATTTTCAAACACTTTTAATAGCCTTTCTAATCGGGGAATTTTATTTTGAAATAATGCCTTTGTAAACTGCTCAATTTCATGCTGATGGAGAGTGTATTGTGGTTTATGGGTGCTGACCGAAACAATTTTAGGCATTTGTGACCTTCCTTTTTTTATCTATCATTTCCAGGCGGTTGACCGGTTATGCAAAATCATGAAGCGCCTTTTTTACGCTTCTTTTTCTTTGCGTTTTTCATTTAATGAAAAAGTTTTTTGCAATAACTCTAAATATAGTAAAAAATAATCGATGCAATCTTTTACGAGTTCAGTATATGAGGAGAATTCCGGTCCCTTTTGATAATGTAGATAGTCATTTTTTAAGACTTCCAATAATTTTTTTGAGAATAAGTGGATATTGGTTGAATGGAATTTTTCCAAGCAGTGGATGAGACTGCTGAACAGCACCGTATCTTCCGAATCCGGGTGCTCAATGATTACAATGTCTTTTACAAGAACTTCAAGGGATTTGATATAACCGAAAAAGGCGATATCATGATTGCCGTGCAATTCCGCATGTACGGATTGGGTATATAAATTTTGAAATTTTTTTGATGTGTTTTGAATCAGGGATTCGTTTCGAAAGGTGTATTCAGGAATCGTAAATAAATATTGATTTTGGGCATTGCTCAATGCCTCGCATTTATTGACGACAAAATAATCGTTTCTGCAGGAAGGGCAAGTCAACGATAACACTTGGATATGAAAACTTTTATTTTCAAACCGGTAAGTGTTTTCGACCGTTGGATGAATATCCAAATTGCAGTGAGGGCATTTGTTCAGGATTATGTATTCTCGATTGTCATAATGGTATTTAGTTTTTGTTAATTTGTTCTCCTTTTTTTGCATCATCAGGGCAAATCTCCTTTATGTGCAGTTGGTGGCATTTTCTTCAACTATTCTTTCCAAATAATTAAAAAATCATTCAAATTTTATAAAAAAATGGAAAAAAACCGCTCCGACTATTCGGAACGGCTTTTCATCAAGTTTATATTAATTTTCCTCCAAATAATGAATAACGGCGTCTCTCAAAAATTCCGCCGCCCCTTCACCTTTTTTGTCGTAGTAGGCTTTAAAACGGTCGTCTGCCACATACATTTCCACCAATCCGCGATGGGCCTCTTTTGAATAAGAGGACCAAGTGTAAGTGAGCCATTGTTTATGTTTTGCGGCCAGTTCCCGGGCAAGAGGGGAAGCAGGGTCACCCGTTCTCTTAGCCTTTTCCAACAGATCAAGAATTTCTTCTGCCAGTTGTTTGAATGCCTCAAAGTCTTCTTTTGACATATTGCGGAATTTATTATTGGACCCGTTGACTGCATCGTCGCCGTACTTTTGACGGATTTCTCCGCCGTATTTTTGTTCATTTTCTTCTATTAACCGCTCTTTGAAAGCTTCAAATTTTTCTTCATTATTCATTGTCATCTCTCCTTTTTCATGGGCGATCGTTTTTTTCACAGAATCGATCAAGTTGTCCAGTCGGGATCTCTTTTTCATCAGCTGTGCCAAGTGGCTTTCCAAAGCTTTGAGTGAATCAAAGTTTGGGTCATTCATGATGGATAAGATTGTTTCAATACTGACGCCCAATTCCCGGAAAAATAAAATTTGTTGCAACCGGTCGACTTCTTCTTGGCCATAAATCCGGTAGCCGGAGCTGTTGATTCTTTTCGGTTTCAATAAGTTGATTTCATCGTAGTATCGCAACGTTCTTGTACTGATTCCTGCCAATTTCGCTAATTGGCTGATCGTGTATTCCATTGAAATCCCTCCTGACAATCTCATCTTAAAGGTTGACGCAACGTAAAGGTCAATAGAAAAATCAAAATAATGAAGAAAAACTGGCTACAAAATTCAGCATGGATTATATTTAAATTTGTAGTGAAGGAATGAAAGGTTGTCGAAAATGGAAAATAAAGATTTAAAAATTGTGAAGCAGCCAAAATATCAAAAGATTGCCGCCGATATCGCCTCCAAAATTGTAGAAGGCAAATATACCATTGGTGAAAAAATTTACGCCAGATCTTCCCTTGCCAGCCAGTACGGGGTTTCAGCGGAGACGGCAAGAAGAGCAATCGCTGTTCTTCAGGATTTGGAGATTGTGGAAGCGACAAAGGGCAGCGGTGTTGTCATCAAGTCTTACGAAAAAGCGGCAAATTTTATTAAACAATTTTTGGATGTCGAATCCATTCATCAAATTCAGTTGGAGATGTTTGAAAGCATTGATCGGCAAAAAGAAGAGCTGGAAAAGTTGAAAGAGATTACCGAAAGATTGGTCAGCCGTACGGAACGATTTCGTTCAATCAATCCTTTTGTTCCTTTCCAAATTGAAATAAAAGGGGATTCTCCGCACTTGTCCAAGACCATTGGAGAAATCAACTTTTGGCACCACACAATGGCAACCATTGTCGGTATCCGCAGAGGGGAAGAATTGATTATTTCCCCAGGCCCCTATGCGACCATCGAGATGGATGATGTAATTTATTTCATTGGTAATGATGAATGCTTGGAAAGGGTTCAAAAATTTCTGTTTCCTAATTAAAAAAGGCTTACAAAAGCAATTTCGAGCTTTTGTGAGCCTTTTCTATTATTTTTTTGCAGTTTTTGAGATTGATAATTTGACTAAAGTAACAACTTCTTGTTAGTATTGAGTTGTTACTTTTTTTCGGGAGCTGGTTTGCAGAGAGGTGATAAACATGGAAAAAATTAAAGTGGAACATGTGACGAAAATATTCGGAAAACATGTAAATGCTGCTCTAAAACTTGTAAAACAGAAAAAGAGCAAGACGGAAATATTGAACGAAACCGGTGCGACAATCGGAGTGTACGATGCAAATTTCACGGTGAATGAAGGTGAGATATTTGTCATCATGGGACTTTCCGGAAGCGGTAAGTCGACATTGATCCGTTTGTTAAACCGGTTGATTGATCCTACAAGCGGGAACATCTATATCGATGGTCAAAATATATCGAAACTGAATAAGAAGGAATTGAGAAACATCCGGAGAGAGAAAATGAGCATGGTATTTCAGAACTTCGGTTTATTTCCCCATCGAACGATCTTGCAAAATACGGAATATGGCCTCGAAGTGAAGGGAGTCCCAAAAGAGGAAAGACGATTGAAAGCAGAAAAGGCTTTGGACAATGCCGGTTTACTGCCTTATAAGGACCAGTATCCAAGCCAATTGTCAGGCGGTATGCAACAGCGTGTCGGTCTTGCAAGAGCCCTTGCAAATGATCCGGACATATTATTGATGGATGAAGCCTTTTCTGCTCTTGATCCACTCATCCGGAAAGAAATGCAGGATGAATTGTTGGAACTGCAACAAAAAATGAAAAAGACGATTGTCTTTATTACCCATGATTTGAACGAAGCCCTCCGTATAGGGGACCGCATTGCATTGATGAAGGATGGACAAATCATTCAAATTGGGAACGGGGAAGAAATATTGACAAATCCGGCAAACGATTACGTTCGAAGTTTCACGGAAGATGTGGACCGTTCAAAAGTGTTGACGGTGGAAAACGCCATGATACGGCCTGTGTCCATCAATATTGAAACGGACGGGCCCAAAGTCGCTTTACAGCTGATGAGGGAAGAAAAAGTGAGCGTCCTTTTGGCTGTCGATAAGCAAAGAAACTTCAAAGGCTATATTACAGCAAGCGATGCCCACGAAGCTTCAAAACGGGGCGAAATGCATCTTCATGGCATATTGAGAGAAGATATGCTGACCGTCCCACCGGATACGTTGATCCAAGATGTATTAGGTCCGATTTCCGATTCTCCGACTCCGATCGCTGTTGTAAAGGACGGCAAACTCTTGGGCGTATTGATAAGAGGCGTCGTGATTGAAGCATTATCTTCATCGAACGGAAGTGGAGGTGTTGATGATGAATAAAATGTTGGATGCGATTCCTTCACTCCCGGTTGCTGATTGGGTGGAAACGTTGATGGATTGGTTGACGGAAGATTTTTCGTCCATGTTCAGTTTCATTCAAAAAGCAGGGAAGAATTCAATGGAATCTTTTACGGACGCATTGTTATATATTCCACCCGTTGTATTTATCTTGATTGTGGCAATCATTGCATTTTTTGCGACGAAAAAGAAATTTGGTTTGGCCGTATTTTCGGTAGTGGGTTTGCTGTTTATTTATAATCAGGGGCTTTGGAAAGAATTGATGAACACCGTTACATTGGTGGTATTTTCAAGTGTGATCGCCATCCTGATAGGCATTCCCATTGGTATTTTAATGTCAAAAAGCAGAGTGGCGGAAAACATCATTAAGCCGATTTTGGATTTCATGCAAACCATGCCGGGGTTTGTATATTTAATCCCGGCTGTCGCCTTTTTCGGCATTGGGGTCGTTCCGGGGGTGTTTGCATCGGTCATATTCGCATTGCCGCCTACCGTAAGATTTACGAATTTAGGAATTCGCCAAGTACCGAAAGAACTGGAAGAAGCGGCGGATTCCTATGGAAGTACAGGATGGCAGAAGCTATTTAAATTAGAGCTTCCATTAGCAAAATCGACCATTATGGCAGGAATCAATCAAACGGTGCTCTTATCATTATCGATGGTTGTGATTGCATCAATGATTGGCGCACCTGGATTGGGACGCGATGTGCTGTCCGCATTGCAAAGGGCACAAGTTGGAAACGGATTTGTTGCGGGGATCAGTCTGGTGATTTTCGCCATAATTATCGACCGTTTAACGCAAAGCTTGAATAAAAAGAAATACTAATCAGGGAGGAAGATTTTCATGAAAATAAGGAAGTTTATGATATTTGTTTTCGTAATAGGCTTAAGTGCCCTATTGGCCGCATGTGGGGGAAATGAGGAAGAAGGGACTGCCAAGAAGGGAGATAAAGCAATCAATTTAGCCTATGTTGAGTGGGATTCGGAAATCGCATCCACCCATGTGATTGGAAAAGTGTTGGAGGATTTAGGTTATGATGTAACACTGACACCATTAGACAACGCCATTATGTGGGAAGCGGTTGCCAATGGGGAAGCCGATGCATCCGTAGCGGCTTGGCTACCGGTGACCCACGGTGCCCAATATGAAGAATATAAAGAGGATATTGTCGACTTGGGGGAAAACTTGACAGGTGCCAAAATCGGATTGGTGGTTCCAACCTATATGGATGATGTCAATTCGATTGAAGATTTATCAAAACATGCAAATATGCAAATCACTGGAATCGAATCGGGTGCCGGTGTGATGCAGGCAACGGAAAGAGCCCTTCAAGAATATGCCAATTTAAAGGACTGGGAATTGGTTCCATCATCATCAGGTGCGATGGCGGTCGCTTTGGGAGAAGCGATCAAAAAGGACGAAGAGATTGTTGTGACTGGATGGACGCCTCACTGGAAATTTGCAAAATACGATTTGAAATATTTGGATGATCCAAAAGGGGTATTTGGCGGGGAAGAATCCATTCATACCTTTGTGAGAAAAGGGTTGGAAGAAGACATGCCGGAAGCTTATCAAGTGTTGGACAAGTTCCACTGGACAACCGATGATATGGAAGCGGTCATGCTTGATATATCGAATGGCATGAGTCCGGAAGAAGCAGCGGGCAAATGGGTGGAAGAAAATGCGGAAAAAGTCGCTGAATGGACGTCAGGAAATAAATAAGGGAAAGAATTTCAAAAAGGGCGGATGAAGCGTTTCATTCGCTCTTTTGTATGGGAGGAAGAATATTTATTTGGGAAGGTTGAGAGTTCCCCACGGATGTTTGGTCCTTATACAAGGAATTCTGCATTCATTGTTGTGAATGAAAAATAAGCAGGCTGCCTGGAAAGCGAATTTTCCGGGCAGCCCGTTTTCATTTTCCGTTTTCATCATATCCAACTACGGTCCAAATGCCTGATTCCTCTTGCCGAATGAGCCTTTTTAAATAAACGGTATGGATATTTGTATCTGGATCATTTACTTCTACAATCGCCACTTCATTATCGCTGTGAAGCAATTTTAAATTGTTCAGTTCAATTGGATACTCCCCTTCAATGCCGCTTGGCGAAATTTGCAGGCTGACGAACACTTGGGTTGTTGCAACAGGATCGAGCCTCCAAGGGGAATGCCCTTTATCGACGCTTTTTTGAGTGTTTTTTTCCACTTCTACATTATATTGAACTTCCACTTGAGGAGAAATTTCCTTCGCTGATACCGGAAACATGATGTTTTCGTATATTCCAACACTTTCCAATTCAAAGGTCAGCTCCGTTGATTCTAAGTAGGCCGGAATTGCATTGTAATCCATGATTTCCACAGTGAAAACCTCCGTCCTTGTATTGGATGATTTCTAGTTTCCAGAGAACGAAACATTGAATAAACATTTTTACATTGATTCTGGATTTTAGCTTTATTATTTACAAATTAGAAAAAAATATTAATTATACTTGTCAAGAATTGTATGAATTTCTTTGTTCAATTCTTCAATGCTGGCATATTCCACCGATGAATGCGTTAGCTGATATTTTTCCTTCAGACGGAGAATCCGAATGACGCTTTCGTTGATTTGTTGCTCGGAAATTTCGCCGCGCTCGACGGCGGAAATAAGCCGGTTAAGAACGGAAGCTATTTTTTCTTCATGATGGGCAATCAATACGATATCACTGCCGGCTTTGACAGAGGATATAGCGGCTTTTTCCAAGGAGTATTGGTTCGTAATGGCTTTCATCGTCAGATCATCCGTGATGACAACTCCGTCAAAGCCGAGGTTTTTTCTCAATAAATCGGTGATGACCGTTTTTGACATGGATGCAGGATAATGCTGATCGATTTGAGGCAGTAAAATATGGGCTATCATTACCGCATCCGCGCCGTTTTCTATTGCGTTTTTAAATGGAAGCAATTCCATTTTTTTTAATTCATTCATCGATTTGTTTACTACAGGAAGTGCCAGATGGGAATCGACGGAAGTATCGCCGTGGCCGGGAAAATGCTTAATGACAGAAATAATATTCTCAGCTTGTATGCCTTTCATGATTTGAATGCCCAAATTTGATACTGTTTCAGGGTCGTTGCTGATAGCGCGGTTGCCAATGACCGGATTATTCGGATTGCTGTTCACGTCCAAAACCGGAGCAAAATCCACGTTAAAGCCGAATGTGGATAATTGTTTTCCCAACAGTCTTCCAAAATCGTAGGCGTAAGCGGCATTGTTCTTTAATCCAATCAAATGATTGGATGGCAAAACGGCCACTTCATCCGGGAGCCGATTGATGCTGCCGCCTTCCTGGTCGATACCCAGAAAAAGCGGATATGGATTGCCGCTGTTCAAATTTTTGACTTCATTTAATAATGAAGTAATTTGACGGCTGGATTTTAAGTTTTCTTTAAGAAAGATGATGCCGCCAATTTTTCTTTCGACAACCAATTGTTTGATATGTTCGTTCGTTTGTTCTCCGGAAAAGCCGGCAAAAACCATTTGCCCGATTTTTTCTTCCAATGACATATTGGCCACTGCATTCGCGATTTTTGATGGATTATCTGCTGTAATGACGGAAATATGATGAACTTCAGGATTTGGCGAAGCTGTTGTCGGTTTCTGTAAAATCCATTTGATCAAATAATCATTATTTACGGTGTAATACAGAATGATTTGAGAAATCGTGCCATCTTCATAGTAAGTTTCCTTCTCCGGCTCTCCCAAAGTATCCAGAATATCTTGCAAATGAATAGCGGATAACCGTTCATCATAGGATCGGACATCAAAAACCAGTGGTCCATCAAATCCAAGGGACAAATGATGGGCTGGATAGTAGGCATATTCACCAACGGACGATTTTTCGGTTTTTTCAGGTGAACCCAAAATGTTTTCCACCTCTTCCCATTTCGTATTTCCTGCAATAACCGGGATATGAAACACTTTGCCCTCTTCCGCATTTTTCATAATTTGCCGGATGAGTTCTTCCGCAGTCTGTTCCTCGTTTTGTGATGGCGGGTTTTTAGGCGAATCTCCATCATTTGGGGTTTTATGGCTTCGATTCAAAGTCAACATAACGCCCAAAGCAACAATCACTATCAGTATCAGAACGGCAATGATCAGTTTCTTCATTTATCATTTTCTCCTTTTTTGTCTCTTCATTGAATTGGTTGTATGGACAAAAGAAAAGTAACAATCGACAAGGAAAGAGTGTAAAGAGATTCAATCGACAATATTTCCAAGGAAATATCAATGATTTTCGACATGTATTGAATGTTTTCATGATAACATAGCCAACATATGGGGTGTTTGGTAGAATAATGAGTAATATATAAGGAGGGACGAATATGGCAATTTTGTTTCTTACTATTTTCATTTTGATAGGAATCTTATTCGCCTTTCGTGTGTATACATATGAAAATAGTGAATTTAGGAAAATGACTGGGTATTCTTTATTTAATATTTGGACAAACCCACACATAAAAAATACATATTTATTAGTGCAATCTTTAAAATATTTACAAGGGGAATATAAATTATTATTAAACTTGGCCTTTCCAACATCGGGCGGAAAAAGAAAATTGGATGCCATTGTCATCCATGAATCGGGCATTTACGTCTTCAATATCCAACATAAAAACGGTTGGATTTATGGACGGGAACAGGATGAGCAATGGGCCCAGGCGACTAATAATAAAAATAAACTGATACCATTCGCTAATCCGATTATTGAAACGAAAAAATCGATCCTTGATTTGCAGGATCAAATCGCGAATGAAAAAAGTGATTTGTTCCACTTAGTCATTCTTTTTACGGACAATTGTTCCTTTAAGAAAATCGTTGTAAAATCAAACAATGTTTCAGTCATGAAGATAAATGAAATGAAACATTTTTGGAAAGCCGGAACGGAACAAAAGATGTCGGCACAAGAAATCGATTCGGTTTATCAAACCTTGAAACAATATACCGGCGGCCAAAACACTTCATTTCATATGAATCATGCTACAAATCATTAGAATCAACAAATTGAAAGGACATGGCAATGGAAAAACGCTCAAAACGGCAAAACAGCATTGATTATATGAAAGAAAATGATAGGCTTTTCAGCTGTCCGATTTGCAACGGAGCAATGGAGGTACTGGAACAAGGAGAAGTGGTTTGCGGCAATCGCCATAGCTTTACCATCGCAAAACAGGGGTACGTCAATTTTTTGACGAAGCCGGTCCGTTCCATGTATACGAAAAATTTGTTTGAATCGAGAAAAATGGTGATAGATGCAGGATTATACAATGAATTGCATAATCAGATTGCAAAAGTCATCGGGGATTCCGTTCAAACCATATTGGATACCGGTTGCGGGGAAGGTTCCCACTTGGTGGGAATCTGCGGGCGATTAAACAACAAAGAAGCGGTTGGTGTAGGGATCGATATTGCAAAGGAAGGGATTATGACCGCGGCAAAGTACTATGAAAAGAAAATTTGGTGTGTTGGGGACTTGGCGAGCAGCCCTTTTCGGGAACGGTCCTTTGATGTCATCCTGAATATTTTGTCACCTGCCAATTACGATGAATTTAAACGATTGCTGAAAAGTGATGGGAAAATCATAAAGGTGGTTCCCCAATCGGGATATTTGATGGAATTGCGGAAGCAAATTTTTGTCGACTCCGAAAAAGAAAACTATACCAATGAACGGACCGTCAAACGTTTTTATGAGCAATTCCCTTATGTGCAAAGACAAAGGATTACGTACAAGATGCCGATTGAAAAGGATCTGGTTCCAAGATTAATTGAAATGACGCCATTGGGATGGCATGCGGAAACAAGAGGGATTGATTTAAATGAAGTGACCATCGATCTGGAATTGCTGGTGGGGGAATGTCAACGGTGATTCGATTGAAAGAACAGGACGTTTTTTTTAAAATAGATTAATAAAACTAGATTAAGGGTAGGAATCTGCTGTGTTATATGATATCGGAGCAAAAATAGTGGGGCCGTTTCTGTCATTGAACGGTTCAAGAGCGAAAGAATTCGGCAAAGAAAATATACCGAAGGATGAAGGGTATGTTTTGGCATGTACCCACAACGGATATATTGATATTTTGAATCTGGGCCTTTCCATTTATCCCAGACAAATTCACTTTATGGCAAAGAAACAGCTGTTTGATATAAAAGGTCTGGGATGGTTGATTACGAAGTTGAACGCTTTTCCCGTTGACCGTGACAATCCGGGGCCAAGCGTCATTAAAATCCCGCTTCAATTATTGAAAAAAGGGGAAATTGTTGGTATTTTTCCGAGCGGCACCCGAACGACGAATAATAGCGAATTGAAACAAGGGGCGATCACCATTGCGCAACTTGCAAAAGCGAAAGTCGTTCCGGCGGCTTATATTGGTCCAAAAAATCTGAAGGAAGTGTTTCAACGGAAAAAAGCGTATTTGATTTATGGAAAGCCTTTTACAGTTCCTGCAGGCAAAGAGGCCAGGGAAGAATATACCGCTTTTTTGGAGAAAGAGTTTCAAAGACTAACGGAAGAACTGAAACAAAAAATAGAAATGAAATAGCACTTTCCGTCTTCGGAAGGTGCTTTTTAAAGGGGGTTATGTGATGAAACGTGTGATATTTGTGTGCTTGGGGAATATCTGCCGCTCACCGATGGCTGAAGCGGTGTTCAGGGACATGTTGAAAAAGAGAGAGTTGGAAGGCAAGATAGAAGTGGATTCGGCAGGTACAAGTTCCTGGCATGTCGGTGAACCGCCCCATTACGGCACGGTAAGTAAATTGAGGGAACATAACATTCCCACGGACGGTATCATTGCCCGTCAGTTGAAAAAAGAGGATTTTGAAAAATTTGATTATATTGTCGGTATGGATGAAAGCAATGTAAGGAATATCCGTCGATTGTTAGGTCAGCCCGACCATCCTAAAATATTCCGCTTTTTGGATTTGACAGAACACAAAAAGGATGTTCCGGATCCATATTATACAGGCGATTTCCAAGAAACATATGAATTGGTGACCGATGGATGTGAAGCATTATTGAATAAAATTTTAGAAGATATGGAAATTGGGGACCAAACATTATAAAGGTATTGCGGAGAAAAATCAAGTAGGGATTATTTTCATAATACAAATCATGTTGTATAATGGTACAGTCATATAAATTGAATGCTGATTAAATTGATATCTTAAACCAGGAAAGAGAGTGAATCCAATGGGTCGTAAATGGAACAATATTAAAGATAAAAAGGCGGAAAAAGATAAAAACACCAGCCGAATTTATGCGAAATTCGGTAAGGAAATTTATGTAGCTGCGAAAAAAGGTGATCCGGACCCAGAGTTGAACCAGGCGTTAAAAGCCGTTCTGGAAAGAGCGAAAACGTATAATGTACCGAGACATATTATTGACCGTGCTATTGAAAAAGCAAAAGGTGCGGGCGGAGAAGATTATGACGAATTGCGTTACGAAGGATTTGGCGTAGGCGGAACAATGGTGATTGTCGACGCTTTAACAAATAACGTGAATCGTACCGTATCTGAAGTGCGTGCCGCTTTCGGGAAAAACGGCGGAAACATGGGAGTGGCAGGATCCGTTTCTTATATGTTCGATCCTACAGCCGTATTTGGAATTGAAGGAAAATCCGTGGATGAAGTGTTGGAAATATTATTGGAAGCGGACATTGATGCACGGGATGTATTTGAGGAAGATGGAATGACCATTGTTTATGCGGAACCAAATCAGTTCCATGCTGCACAAGAAGCGTTCAAAGCGGCGGGAATTGAGGAATTTGCAGTAGCCGAACTTACAATGATTCCTCAAACGGAAGTAAAATTAACTGGGGAAGATAAAGCAAAATTCGAAAAAATGATTGATGCGTTGGAAGATTTGGAAGATGTGCAACGCGTCTACCACAATGCGGATTTGGAAGATTAATATTCCTGAATGTTGGAATTAATATTTCCCAACAAACAAAATTAGCAAAAGTTGCAATCAACGATACGGACTGTCATATACATCTTGATTTTATCTCAATGGATTGCGATATCCTGCCTCCTCAAAAGTATTGTCACGAATGAGGAGGCATTTTTTGTCGCTTGAAAAATTGTAAGAATTGACAGTTGTTGTCTTAGTTACGGTTGGGTAATCGTCATTTTCCGGGGAGCTGGACGATCAAAAAAAGCTTCTAAATCTTCCAATGTTAATACATGCAAAGGAATGATTCGATGGGGAATTTCCGCCATGTCGATTAAGTAATCGTCCTGGATGACTCGCCATATCTCCAATTCTCTCCATAAATTCGCATATTTCAACAAATAATAGGCGACATGTGGAATGATTTCGCTGCTGACATTAGACAGTTTATAGACATATTTTTTGTCCGATAAGTATCGGGCGTAAGGATTATGAGAGTCTTTTTCCACTAGCAGCGGGCTATTCAAAAGTTCATCCGGCAACCGGATCCAGAAAACCTTTTTGTCCCGGTCGATGCCTTTTAAATCCACCCCCCGTATGGCAATTTGCTCTTCCGAAAGCCCCAATGCCAAAAGTTCGTTATAGGATTTCATCTGTTCATCTTCAAGCGCTTCTTGAAAAGTGGGCAATTTTTGATTGCATGCAATAAATTCATAAATCATGACATTCCCTCATTTCCACTGATTCTTCCCCTTTTATCTCAGTTTAGTATATAGATGGAGGGAAAAATATAGATAGCTGGAACTTTTTGTTTAATCTGGCCGTATAAAAAAATAACATTTGTTGTTTATATACATTTTTTGTAAGATAATTTTATTAAGTGAACCCCAATTTGGTACAGGTTGTATAGGGGGTGCTTATAAGTGGGTAGACTTGGATAAGGGAGTGATGGAGCGATGACAAAAAAACTATGGTTTCAAGTGGGCATTGGTATTTTAATTGCTCTACTAATTATTAAATATGTAATAGAAATACACTGGATTTTTAATCCAATTGTGATCATCATAAAAACGATTTTTGTACCTGTATTATTGAGCGGTGTACTTTTTTACATATCAGAACCTCTTCAACGCTGGCTGGAAAAAAAGGGGCTGCCAAGATGGGCAAGCATATCTACAATTGTCCTGGTTTTTGCGGGTTTGGTGACCGGATTGTTGTTGATTATCGGAAACCCGATTGTCGAACAGGTGAACCGTTTAGTGCAAAACGCGCCAAGTATAGGGGACAAAATTATGGATACAACGGATTTTATTTTGGAAAATAAAGATAATTTGCCGCCGCAAGTTGAAAACTTTATCGATTCCGTTACAAATTCCATTCAAGATATTGTAGTGGTGGGAAGCAAAAGCATTGTAAACCTGGTAAGTGGTACCGTTTCAACGATTTTTACCCTGATTTTGGTGCCGTTCTTTTATATATTCATGTTAAAGGATCATGAAAAGTTTGCACCCAATATTTATAAACTCTTTACCGGTGAACACCGGACTTGGGTGAAAAATACATTGGAAGACATCAATGAAGTGTTGAAAAATTATGTGCAGGGACAAGTGCTCGTCAGTTTGATTCTTGCCACAATGATGCTGATCGGGTATTTGATCATCGGTCTCGAATATGCGCTATTACTTGCAATTTTCTCATTCTTCATGAACATGATCCCGTTCATCGGTCCGTGGCTCTCTCTGGCGCCGGCGATTCTTGTCGCCATCATCCAAGACCCGATTTTGGTGATTTGGGTATGTGTCATTACTCTGGTTGCTCAGCAATTGGAAAGCAATTTAATCACTCCAAATATCATGGGTAAATCTTTGGACATTCATCCATTAACGGTTATTACCATTGTACTCGCTGCAGGGAATATTGGCGGATTTGTTGCAATCATCATTGGCATTCCGACTTATGCCGTATTGAAAGTCATTGTGAAAAATATTTACGAAGAGAGAAAGAAAATTAAGGAGACTGCGACGAAAACGCTATAACAAATTCCATGCCCCGCGGGTGATGAGGTATTGTATACTAAACTGTGAAAGGCAGTCGAACGATTATTAGAAAAGGGGATTTCGAATGAGCGGAAAAAAAGCGGCAATCATTCTTATGGGCATTATTCTTTTAGTAAGTCTGTTGGTCGTTATTGCATTGACCATTTTTTACGCCGTTTATGAACCATCCATCAATCAAAGCACTCAATCTTTGGAATTCATTTCATCCAATAAAAAAATATAAACACGAGCATCAAAGCTCGTGCCAGCTTGTAGACAAAGTCCCTAACTAGGGGCCAAATCTACAGGCTTTTTTTGTATAATAGGGATAGAATTCTTGGTTAACGGGGGAAATTTAGGATGTTATCGAAGCGTACAGACAATAATCGAAATCAATTGGAAATGGTGGCTCTTGATCAATTGGTTCCAGAAGATCATTTGGTAAGGAAGATTGAACAAGCCATAGACTTTGATTTTATTTACGATCTTGTCAAAGATACCTATTGCCTAGATAACGGAAGGCCTAGTATTGATCCTGTTGTGCTCATTAAAATGGTCTTTGTGCAGTATTTATTTGGTATTCGATCCATGCGTCAAACGATCAAAGAAATTGAAACCAACGTGGCGTATCGATGGTTCTTAGGATATGGTTTCACAGAGAAAATTCCTCATTTTTCAACGTTCGGCAAGAATTATGTTCGTCGTTTTCAAGGTACTGATTTATTTGAACAGATNTTTTATCGTATTTTAAAAGAAGCGATGAATAAAGGATTAGTGGATGCATCTGTTGCCTTTATTGATTCAACACATGTCAAAGCNAGCGCCAATAAAAAGAAGTTCGATAAGAAAATTGTCCGGGCAGAAACAAAAAGCTATCAAGCGCAATTAGAGTTAGAGATTAACCAAGACCGTGAAAACCATGGAAAAAAGCCCTTTCCCCCGAAAGAGAATGAAGAAACCAAGGAAATAAAGGTCAGTACAACCGATCCTGATAGTGGCTATTACGTAAAAGATGAACGGGAAAAGATGTTTGCCTATTCTTTTCATACCGCCTGTGATGCAAAAGGCTTTGTCTTAGCTACCAAGGTAACGGGAGCGAATATTCATGATAGTCAGGTGTTTGGTCAATTACTCGAACAAGTCATCGAAAAAGTAGGCAAACCAACTGCAGTAGCCGTAGATGCCGGATACAAAACCCCAGCGAATGCGAAAAGTCTNTTGGANAAAGAGATTCGTCCNGTNATGCCATATACAAGGCCTAGAACAAAGGACGGTTTCTTTAAAAAGTATGAATATGTATACGATGAGCATTATGATTGTTACATCTGCCCAAACAACCAAACTCTTGAATACCGAACAACAACAAGAGAAGGATATCGACAGTACGCTTCGAAACCGGAAATATGTAAAACGTGCCCATTTTTAGAAAAGTGTACCCAAAGTAAAGATCACACTAAATTTATTCATCGCCACATTTGGGAGCACTATGTGGAAGAAGTCGACCACTTAAGACATACAGAGATCAATAGAAATATATATGATAAGCGCAAAGAAACGATTGAACGGGTCTTTGCCGATGGAAAAGAGAAGCATGGCATGCGATGGACAACTCTACGAGGATTGGAAAAATTGTCCATGCAGGCGATGCTTACTTTCGCTGCCATGAACTTAAAGAAAATGGCAAACTGGACATGGAAAAGACCATGTCCAGCCTAAATAAGACAAGAATCTTAGAAAATGATGAGCAAAAAAAGACAAACCCCAACTCAAATGCTTCATTTGAGTTGGGGTTTGTCGACAGTCTGACATCATTTCTCCTTGGAGAAAATGATGTTTTTTTAGATTTGTCCCAACCTCTACTATTTATGGCGTAAATTCTATGAATGATAAATTTTTTTAACTCATTTTTTTATCAAAATAGTTATATCAATATATTATTAGGATTGTACAAGTTTAAAATCTAAATCGATTATCCAACAAATTCTTTCTACTTATTTTTCACTATATGAATAGTTAAAATATACTTTTTAGAACTATATGATTATTTTTTTTTATCTATAATAGTATTTGCAATATAAAATGTTGGGAGGATTATTGTCGAACTATCACTTTTGGTATTGGAAAATGTATTTTTTACAAAATTATTGTTGAAAAATTGATTCGGAATGACTATTAAAAAGTACCAAAAGACGATAGACACTGAGAATTATCTTCTTTACAATTGATACTAGTATTGAGTAAGTATTCAAGGAATCTTACAACAATGGAAAATAAAAGGGGGGGACGGTATGAATTTGTTTAAGGGAACTATAAGCAATTTAGAATATGGATTAAAATACGCAACCTTGAAAAATAAAACTATTGCCCATAATATTGCTAATGTCGATACTCCCAACTACAAGGCAAAAGATGTAAGTTTTAAACAACTATTGGCAGAAGAAAATGAAAAACAAATCAGTGCTTACAGAACAGATGAAAGGCATTTTGATTTCGTTATAAAACAAACGGCTCCTTCTGTTTATAGTTATGAAAACTTCCAATATCGCCATAACGGAAACGGTGTAGATATAGATAAGGAAATGTCGGAGTTGGCTAAAAATACGATTTATTACAATTCGCTCATCGATCGTATAAATGGTAAATTTCAAACGCTTAATACGGTCATTAAAGGAGGGAAATAAAGATGTCAATATTTTCTAGCATGAATACAACTACTTCCGCTTTAACGGCGCAACGCTTGCGTATGGATGTTATTTCTTCCAATATTGCTAATGTTGATACAACTCGCGCAAAACAAGTAAATGGCGAATGGGAACCATACCGTCGTAAAAGCGTAACCCTCACTGCCAATGAAGGAAAGTTTTCATCCTTTTTGAATAAAGCGATGGGAAAAAGAGAAGGTGTTGGAAATGGTGTAAAGGTAACAAAAATCCAGGAAGATACTGAAACACCATTTAAACTCGTTTATGATCCAACCCACCCAGATGCCAACGAGGACGGATACGTAGAAATGCCGAATGTGGATTTATTAAAAGAAATGGTGGATTTAATTTCCGCATCTCGTTCCTATGAGGCGAATGTGACAGTGTTAAACGCCAATAAAGCGATGTTGATGAAAGCCCTAGAAATAGGTAAATAAAACGAAAGGGATGAAATAACATGGCGATCAATGCTGCAAACTTTTCCACCGCGGTTCAATCTTTGAACAGTGGAAAAGATATTTCCAATAAACAAACACCTATTGAAGCGCAGAAAAGTTTCGCAAATACATTAAAAGATGCAATCAACAAAGTAAATGACTATCAGGTTCAATCAGATGAGCTTACAAATAAGCTAATAAAAGGTGATAACGTTGAGTTGCATGATGTGATGATTGCAGCGCAAAAAGCTAACATCACGCTGAATGCTACAGTCGAAATTCGAAATAAAGTAATTGAAGCTTATCAAGAAATTATGCGAATGACTGTATAATCTGCGGTTACCAATGGAATATAAATTGTTAGTGTATTCAATAGTACCGGAGGATTTATAATGAATGATCGACTTAATAAAATTAAAACCGACTCCATCAACTTTTGGAAAAGTCGGACTAAACGACAAAAGGGTGCAATGATTGGAACTTTAATAGGGGTTATTGCGATAGCTGCCATTATTACATACTTCGCGACTCGAACAAAGATGGTACCACTGTTTACCGAACTATCTACAAAAGAAACTGGTGAAATTGCAGAAATTTTAAGTTCTCAAGGCGTTAAATATGAAATTGCTTCAGGTGGTACGAATATATTAGTTCCAGAAGAGCAGGTCGATGATATCAAAGTTTCTTTAGCTTCACAAGGCTACCCTGAATCTGGCGATATTAGTACTACATTTTTTACAGAAAACGCTGGATTTGGCATGACGGATAATGAATTTAGCGTCATCAAACAAGCAGCCCTTGAAACGGAACTAGAAAATCTCATTAAGAAAATTGATGGGGTAAAAGATGCAAATGTAATGCTCACTTTGCCGGAAAAAAGGGTATTCATTAACCAAGATACAGAGGATCAAGCTTCAGCAGCTGTCGTTATACATACTGAACCAGGACATAAATTTACAGATGAACAAATCAAAACACTCTATAACCTCGTTGCAAAAAGTGTTCCAAATTTGAGCACAGATAATATTACAATTTCCAATCAATATTCAGAATACTATGATTTAGAATCGGCATCTGACGGTTCCGTTAACACAGTGGAAGGTCAGATGAATGTGAAAAAATCCATAGAACGTGATTTAGAACGTCAAGTACATAAAATGCTCGGAACAATGATGGGTCAAGATAAAGTAGTAGTATCTGTCACAACAGATATTGACTTTAAACAAGAAAATCGCGAAGAGAAATTAGTTGAACCAGTAGACAAAGAAAATATGTCTGGAATTGAAATCAGCGCCCAACGGATTACAGAAACATATTCAGGCGCAGATGGGGCTACTGGCCCAACGGAATTAGGTGATACAACAGATAATGCAACAGGATATCAAGAAGTAACTGGCGGTAATGGCGATTATGAACGAGTAGAAGAAACAATCAATAACGAAGTCAATCGCATTAACCGTGTAATCCAAGAAAGTCCTTATAAAATTCGAGATTTAGGAATTCAAGTCATGGTTGAACCACCTGTTCCAGATGATCCAACATCAATTTCTGATACAGTTGTTGATGATATCGAACAAATTTTATCAACTATTGTTCGTACATCCATTGATAAAGAAGCTGCTGGTGAATTAACGGATGAGGATATTGCAAATAAAATCGTTGTCTCTGTACAACAATTCCATGGAAATGATGTATCAGACACTGAAGAAACACCGGTGATTCCATGGTGGATTTGGGTTGTTGGAGGTATTTTAGCAGCTGCTATTATTCTTCTTGTTGTATACATTATTCGCTCAAGAAGACAACGTGAAGAAAAAGAAGAAATGGATATTATTGACGAGCAAGAAGAAATACTTGTGGATGATATTACAGAAGAAAAAGAAACAGAAACGACAGTTCGACGTAAGCAACTTGAAAAAATGGCAAAAGAAAAACCTGAAGACTTTGCAAAATTGTTGCGTACTTGGATTTCTGAAGATTAACGGATTGGGGGTTCGACTGTGTCTAAGAAAGAAAGAAGGTTAACTGGAAAACAAAAAGCTGCATTACTTTTAATTTCACTGGGGCCGGAAGTTTCTGCCAATGTCTATAAACATTTAACAGAAGAAGAAATCGAACGGCTTACACTTGAAATTTCAGCAGTGAAAAAAGTTGAACCTGATATAAAAGAACAAATCATTGAAGAATTTCATAATATTGCTCTAGCACAAGACTATATTTCACAAGGTGGTATCGGCTATGCAAAAACCATCTTGGAAAAAGCGTTAGGTCCAGAACAAGCTCAAAACATCATCAACCGCTTGACGTCTTCTTTGCAGGTGCGACCTTTTGACTTTGCGCGAAAAGCCGATCCATCTCAAATTTTGAACTTTATTCAAAATGAGCATCCTCAGACGATTGCGCTCATCTTATCCTATTTAGAGCCGCAACAAGCAGGCGTTATCTTATCATCCTTGCCTCAGGAATTGCAGGCAGATATTGCAAGAAGAATTGCTACGATGGAATCAACATCGCCAGAGGTAATAAGTGAAATTGAAGCTGTTTTAGAAAGAAAATTATCTTCCACTTTTACCCAAGATTACTCCGAAACGGGCGGTATCGATGCAGTGGTAGAAGTGTTGAATGGTGTAGACCGACAAACGGAAAAAACAATTCTCGATGCTTTGGAAATTCAAGATCCAGAGTTGGCTGAGGAAATCAAAAAACGCATGTTTGTATTCGAAGATATCGTAACGCTCGATAACCGTTCTATTCAGCGTGTTATCCGTGAATGTGAAAATGAAGACTTGCTGCTTTCAATGAAAGTAAGTAGCGATGAAGTAAAAGAAATTCTATTCCGTAACATGTCGCAACGTATGGCAGAAACATTTAAGGAAGAATTGCAAATTATGGGTCCTGTCCGCTTACGTGATGTTGAAGAAGCACAATCAAGAATTGTTTCAATCATTCGCCGCTTAGAGGAAGCAGGAGAAATCATTATTGCTCGAGGTGGAGGAGATGACGTCATTGTCTAAGATTATCCGTTCGAGCGAAGCAATTGAAAAAAAGGATGGGACGGTTCAAATTGAAATTCGTAATTTATTTACGACACAATTTGATATCGGTGATTTAGATATAGGCGGAGAAGAACAAAACCTTTCATTAGATGATGTGCATAAAGAACGGGAGCGTATTCTGAAAGAAACAGATCAAGAAATTGCTGCAAAGCGGGAAGAATTCGAACAGTACCGCCAAGCCCAGTTGGAGGAACTTGAACAGTTAAAACAACAATGGGAAGAAGAAAAAATTCTTCTTCAAAAGGAAGCATACGACGAGGGATTCCAACAAGGCTATGAAGAAGGCATGAAAAAAGCCTTAGCAGACATAGAAGATTCTTTGAAACTTGTAAATCGAACAGTAGAGAATGCAAAGGTGAATGCTCAAAAATATCTTGAAGAACAGGAACACGTCATTTTAGATTTAGCATTGAAATCGGCTGAAAAAATCATCGGTGCATCTATTGAAAAAGATGAAAATCTATTCCTTTCTATTGTTCGCCGCGGGTTGAAAGAAGCTCGGGAAAGCAAGGAAATTAAGTTATATGTGCCTCCAAGATATTATCAGTTAGTTAGTGACAACCGCGATGAACTCGCGGTAATGTTCCCGCCGGATATTCCGTTCTTAATCTTCGTCAATGAAGATATGGATGATTTGGATGCTTATATTGAAACAAATCACGGGCGTATTGTTTTATCTATTGATGAACAATTGAAAGAGTTGCGGTTAAAGCTTAGCGAAATATTAGAAAGTAGGGACTAATGTTATGAAAGCTGCTGACTTGATCGATCGTATACCTGCCATTGATACTTTTAAAAAATATGGAAGAGTTACGAGAGTTGTTGGCTTGTTAATCGAATCGCAAGGTCCGGAATGTTCCATCAACGACGTATGTAAAATTCACGTCCGCACGAAAAACGGTCATGAAGTCATCATGGCGGAAGTTGTTGGGTTTAAAGATGAATATGTGATGTTGATGCCTTTTACTTCCATAAGGGAAATTTCCATTGGCTGTTTAGTGGAAGGAACAGGAAGTCCTTTGGAAGTAAAAGTTGGTCCCGAATTAATCGGAAAAGTGCTAGATTCGCTAGGCAATCCCTTTGATGGTTCCCAGCTTCCAAGAGGGCTTGTTTCTGTGCCAACAGAAAACGAACCGCCCAATCCCTTGCATCGCCCACCTATAAGTGAACAACTTGAAGTGGGAGTAAAGGCCATCGACGCGATGTTAACAGTGGGGAATGGCCAAAGGGTAGGGATATTTGCTGGTTCAGGTGTAGGAAAAAGTACTCTTCTTGGAATGATTGCACGAAATACTCGAGCCGATTTAAATGTTATTGCACTTATTGGTGAACGGGGAAGGGAAGTAAGAGAATTTATTGAACGGGATCTTGGAGAAGAAGGATTAAAACGTTCGATTGTTGTGGCGGCAACCGGTGATCAGCCTGCGTTAATGCGTATTAAAGGCGCATTCACTGCTACGGCTATTGCAGAATATTTCCGTGATCGTGGGATGAATGTCATGCTTATGATGGATTCTGTTACTCGGGTGGCCATGGCGCAGAGGGAAATTGGATTAGCAACAGGAGAACCTCCTGCCCAAAAAGGGTATACCCCTTCAGTCTTCTCCATTTTGCCTAAACTTCTTGAAAGAACAGGGACAAGTATGAAGGGAAGCATTACAGCCTTTTATACAGTACTTGTGGATGGAGATGATATGAACGAGCCAATTGCGGATGCAGTTCGGGGGATTTTGGATGGTCACATCGTGTTGGACCGTTCTCTGGCAAACAAAGGGCAATATCCTGCGATTAATATCCTCAAAAGCGTCAGCCGACTAATGAACCATATTTCATCTGAAGAGCATGTAAAGGCTGCTGAAAGAATTCGAGAATTGTACTATACATATGCAAAATCAGAAGACTTAATTAATATTGGAGCTTATAAGAGAGGCACATCGAAAGAAATAGATGAAGCAATTTATTACGAACCGCTTATTACCAAATTTTTAAAACAAGGATTTAAAGAAAAAGTGACGTTGGATGAAAGTGTGAATGAGTTAATTGCATTGGCAAACGGGGGTGGTAAATAATAATGGTTCAATTTACCTATCGTTTTGAAAAAGTATTAACAGTTCGAGAACAAGAAAAAAAACAGACGGAAGCTGCCTATAATGAAGCCGTCCGTTCCTTTGAAAAAGTTGCAACCAAATTATATGAACTGTTAAAGAAAAAAGAGAATTTAATCAATTATCAAAATGAACGTTTAAAAATGGGGCTAACGGTGGATGAAATTCACCATTTTGCCAAGTTTATAGACAGTTTGGAACATGCCATCGAAGAAGTACAACAAAAAGTCAATCAAGCTCGAGCAAAAATGCAATGGTATGAACAAAAATTAATAGAAAAAAACTTGGAAGTACGTAAGTATGAAAAAATGCGGGAGAAAGATTTCAGCGCGTTTCAAGAGGAACAAAATCGCATTGAGGCCCAATTTTTAGATGAGATTTCCTCTCTTATGTACAACAAGAGAACAATTTAGGTGATTTTATGGCGAAAGTTAATAAAAAAACAAAAAATGAAAAGACAAAAGATGTGGTGGACGAAAAATCACCAGGTTTTTTTCAGAAATTATTTGCTTGGGTGATTATTCCTCTTTTATTTGTCATAGCCATTTTGCTGGTCATTGCTCAATTTACGAACACAAATGTATTTGAAAAAGCAACGGAAGTATTGCCGAACAACAATGAAGAAGAAGCTGCTGAAAGTTCAGAGGAAATGGAGAAGAAAATCGTTGAATTGAAAGCGGAAATTCAAGAGAAAGATGCTCAAATTGAAAAACTCCAAAAAGAGTTGGACGATGCTTTAGCCGAAAATGAAAATCAAAAAGCGATTCAAGAACAATTACAACAAAGAATTCAAGAATTGGAATCTGGCCAAGAAGAAGCAAAAAAAGATTTAAAAGAAATTGTAAATACATATGAAAAAATGTCTGCAAAAGCCGTAGCTCCAATCATTGTGCAAATGAGCGACGATAAAGCGTTGGAAATTTTATCAAATATGAAACCCGAAACCCTTTCAGCTGTTTTAGCAAAAATGGATCCGAAAGATGCTGCTCGATATACGGAATTATTATCAGCAAAGAATAATAACAAATCAGATTCTTAATGTGAAAGGAGGTGAAAGAATGAGCATTGGAGCAATTCCCTTTGTTGCTGCAAATCCACTTCAATCCATTAGCTCAGGAAAGTTAAATCAACAATCCATTAACTCAAATAATGGGAATACTAGTAAATTTGGAAACATTTTTAGCAGCATAGTTGCGAATAATACGCAAGGGGCAGATGTTCAACCTGCAGCAGAAGTTCAAGAATTGTTACAGGCAGATTCCTTTGAAGGAGTTTTGGAACGATTGGGAATCTCCTATGATGAAGGTTTGTTTATAGTATCTCAAGGTGAAGATGAGAAAGCTGTTTCAATGGATGAATTGTTAGAGAATTTTGATGATCTTTTATCCTTATTAAATATGAATGTAGAACAATTAAACGAAATCCTTCAGCAAATTACAGGTCAAGAAGTGTCAATCAACAATCTTTCGGATTTCATTCAGTTCATTAATGAACAACCTCAATTATCAGCTGATATTGCAGCATCCATTCTTGGAAAAGATAATGGCAACCAAAAAGCTGCTGTTCAATTGTTGCAAATCATGAAATTGGTTGAAATGATTGGTGAAGAATTACAGCTTGAACAACTAGGATTCTCATCTTTAGTGAATGAACAAAATTTACAATTTGCAGCGTTCACTACGAAGATTGATGAGCTTCATTTACAAGGAAATCAAATAGATTTTCATTTTCAATCGGCGGATGAAGCGATGCAAAGTGATCAATCTGCATCGATTTCAAATTTAAAAGCAACATTACAAAATGTTGAAAGCCTGATTTCAAAAGAAGGCATAAGCTCTTCTGGAAAATTTTCTTTAGAAGGCTTTGAACAAGTGGTGCAGCAAGCAAAAACAAAAGTGGAAACTTCTTCTTCCACATTGCCTAATACATCGATGCAGCAAAATTCAGAAACAAGAACAGTAACGATTACTTTGCCGAATACTAATCAAACTTCTCAAGCAGAGTCGCTTGTTAAACAAATTGAAGCATTGTTGCAGCGCAGCCAAATGTCTAATACTCAAGGAACATCAAAGTTATTAATCAAACTTCATCCTGAAAATTTAGGCTCTATTCGCATTGAATTAGTGCATCGTGATGGAGCAATAACTGCAAGGCTTCTAGCTTCTACTTCACAAGCGAAAGAATTGCTTGATAGCCAAGTTCATCAATTAAAGCAAGCTTTTGTTCAGCAAAATATTCAGCTCGAACGCATCGATATTCAACAAAGTTTACAAGAAACAGATTTGCGTAACCAAAGCTTCTTTAACAATATGTTTAATGGAAGAGAGCAGCAAGAAAAAGAGGAACAACATTCAGAAGAAAAGCAAGAGGAAGAAACAAAATCTTTCAAAGATTATTTAATCGATGAGGAGGTGTAGTATATGGCGGAAATGTCAGCAATCACAAGCGATTTATATTTATCTAATATCAAAAAAGTTCAGAAACAAACTGGTAACTCAGTACTAGGAAAAGATGACTTTTTAAAAATATTAGTTACTCAGTTGCAACATCAAGATCCAACCAGCCCTGTGGATGATAAAGAATTTATTGCCCAAATGGCTCAATTATCAACATTGGAACAAATGCAAAACATGACAAAAGCAATGGAAGATTTGCTTGAATCGCAACAGGAGACACAATTGATTTCATACATAAATTTAGTGGGCAAAAAAGTAACTTGGCATGAAATTACGGATAAATTGGATGAAAAAGGGATGCCTATTATTAATGAAGGCCAAGGGGTCATTTCAGAAGTGAAATTTAAAGACGGCTCTCCAGTCTTTGTATTAGAAGACGGAAAAGAGCTGACACCAAGCAATATCTCATCGGTAGTAGATGGCAAATCGAATACTTCAAAGGATTCTGTTTCTCAAAACCCTCTTGTGGAAGCAAGTATGCTGATTGGAAAAACAGTGAAATATCAAGATGAAAATGGAAATTTTCTTGAGGGAAAGATTGAATCTGTTACAACAAACAATCGAGTCATTGAATATATCTTAGATAACCAACTTCGCTTAAAGAAAGAACAATTAGAGATTGTGGATGAATAAGGTTGGCGATTATATGCACAGAATCCAATTTCAACACGTACCATTACAATCGGCTCTGGGGAAGCAAAGCACAAAATTAACAGAAAAAAAGTCTACAAGTTTCAGTGAGCAATTTGAGCACGCGAAAAATGAGCTGAAAATCAGCAAGCATGCCAATGAACGAATTCGCGAGCGAAATATCCAGATTTCAGAACAAGAATGGAAAAAAGTCAGCGATAAAGTAATGGAAGCCCGTTCAAAAGGAATCATGCAGCCGCTTGTATTAATGGATCAAGCAGCGATAATCATCAGTGCGAAAAATGGAACAGTTATAACCGTTTTGGAGCGGGATGAAGCAAAAGAACAATTATTTTCAAATATTGATGGAACTATTGTGTTATAAGGCAGGACCATTTTGGATGCCTTTGTTTGCGGACTGACAGAAGCAAACGAAATATGATGATGATAATTTGAAAGGAGAAGGATCATTTATGCTACGTTCAATGTACTCTGCGATTTCAGGTGTGCGTAACCACCAAACAAAATTAGATGTAATTGGGAACAATATTTCCAATGTGAATACACATGGATTTAAGAAAAGCAGAACGATATTTAAGGAAATGGTTTCACAAAATATTGGCAGTGCTTCAGCCGCTACTGCAACTCGAGGCGGTGTCAACCCAAAACAAGTAGGACTAGGTTCTACGATGGCAGCCATTGATACATTACATACGACAGGTGCCCTTCAATCCACATCCCGTACCCTTGACTTAGCGATTTCAGGGGATGGCTATTTTATGGTGGCGGATAAAGCAACTGGGACTGGTGTTGGAGGTTCTAGTTTTGCAAGTGTTTTATATACGAGAGCAGGAAACTTCTATA
>JGI26049J44785_1000124_pt1 | contig 42026 bp, 37 predicted proteins | sample HigsolmetaGSP11D_FD_44785 | JGI IMG/M metagenome (IMG submission 44785)
ATCGCATTCAGTTAGAATGCGATGTGGCGGGCCCCTTCGCATGGTTCGGCGGCGAACCTGGTCAGGTCGGGAACGAAGCAGCCATAGTCGTGCAGAACCAGTGCCGAAGTCAGGCTCGCCACCCTTGCCCCTTCCCTGGGCGGAATCCCGAAGGCATCGCCCGGCCCCGCTGGCCGGCGGGCGCGGCAGCCCGTGCCGCCAGTCCTGAAACAGGTTCTACAATCCGCCCATGACTTATCTGGTTCTGGCCCGCAAGTGGCGGCCGCGATCGTTCGATACCCTGGTGGGCCAGGATCACGTGGTGCGTGCCCTGTCGCACGCGCTGGCCACCCAGCGCCTGCACCACGCCTGGCTGTTTACCGGCACCCGTGGCGTGGGCAAGACCACGCTGTCGCGCATCCTGGCCAAATCGCTCAATTGCGAGACGGGCATCACGGCCACGCCTTGCGGGCAGTGCCGCGCCTGCACCGAGATCGATGCCGGCCGCTTCGTCGACTACGTCGAGCTCGATGCCGCGTCCAACCGGGGCGTGGACGAAATGACCCAGCTGCTGGAGCAGGCGGTGTACGCGCCCGGGGCGGGGCGCTTCAAGGTCTACATGATCGACGAAGTGCACATGCTGACCGGCCACGCGTTCAACGCGATGCTCAAGACGCTGGAAGAACCGCCCCCGCACGTCAAGTTCATCCTGGCCACGACCGATCCCCAGAAGATCCCGGTCACGGTGCTGTCGCGCTGCCTGCAGTTCAACCTCAAGCAGATGCCGGCCGAGGCCATCGTCTCCCACCTGCAGCACGTGCTCGGCCAGGAAGGCATCGCCTTCGAGACGCCGGCGCTGCGGCTGATCGCCCAGGCCGCGGGCGGCTCCATGCGCGATGCGCTGTCGCTGACCGACCAGGCGATCGCCTACAGCGCGGGCAACCTGAGCGAAGAAGCGGTGCGCGGGATGCTGGGCACCATAGACCAGCGCCACTTGGTGAGGCTGCTCGATGCCCTGGCCGCCGGCCAAGGGCAGGGCGTGCTGGCCGTGGCCGATGAGCTCGCCGCGCGCGGCCTGTCCTATGGCGGCGCGCTGGCCGACCTGGCGGTGCTGCTTTCGCGCGTGGCAATCGAGCAGCGCGTGCCAGGTGTCACGTCCCAGGACGATCCGCTGGCCGGCGACATCGTGCGGCTGGCCGGCACCATGCACCCCGACGCGGTGCAGCTTTTCTATACGGTGGCGGTGCATAGCCGCAACGAGCTGGCGCTTGCGCCGGACGAGTACGCCGGTTTCGTGATGGCCTGCCTGCGCATGTTGTCGCTGGCCGGCGGCTCGGCCGGCCATGCGGCGCCGGGGGCAGGGGCCGCACCCTCGGCGGGCACGGCGGCTGCCACGCCGGCGGCGGCCACGCCTGCAGCTCGTCCCGCGCAACCGTCCGCCGCGCCCGGGGCGGCGCCGGACGCACGCATCACCCCAAATGCCGGCGGACAGACTGCTGCGTCGCCGGCGCCGCGACAAGCTGCGGCCGACGCCGCGGCCGCCCANCCGTCGGCGGATGCCGCCGGCGCGGCGCGTGCCGTTAGGCAGGCCATGGCGCCAGACGGTGGCGCGCACTCAGCCGCCGCTGCCGAGCGCAGCGCGGCCGCGCCAGCAGCCGCTTCGCCGCCAGCGGCCGCGCGCCCCGGACCCGCCGAGGCCGCGCAGCCGGCGCGGGATGCGGACGATGCGCCCCCGCCCGCATACGATGATGACGATCCGCCTTTCGAGCCGGACATCCCTTACGACGATGCGCCGGATTTTCCGCCCGACGGGTTCGAGCCCGATGATGGCCTGCCCGAGCGCGATGAACCCCGCGCAGGCGGAACGCGCGCCGCGCCGCTGCGCGGGCCTTCGCCGCATCGCACGTCGTCTGCGGCGCCGGCTGGGCAGTCGCCGGCAAGCACGACCTGCTTTGAATCGCCTGCGCCTGCGGGATGCGGCGTCGCCGCGGACCCTATCGTCCTGGAAGGCGCCTGGCACGAACTCGCCTGCCGCTTGCCCGTGACCGGGCTGGCCGCCGAGCTGGCGCGCCAAAGCGAATGGGTCGGCGCGCAGGGGCGCACCATCATGCTGCGCGTGGCAGCCCGCACACTGGCCGACAGCACGGCGCGCGGGCGCCTGCGCGCCGCGCTGGGCGCGCATTTCGGCGAGCCGGTGCACCTGCAGGTCACCATCGGCGAAACCGGTGCCGGCACGGCCTATGCCGTGGCCGAAGCCGAACGGCAGGCGCGCCAAGCGGCGGCCGAGGCGGCCGTGCGCGCCGATCCCTTCGTGCAGGCATTGCTGCGAGACTTCGGCGGCACGCTGATCCCGGGATCCATCGTGCCGCTTTCCCCTTCACCCCAGGCAGGCGCGTGACGCCGCCCGTACCCCCATCGATATCGCAAGGAACCATTCCATCATGATGAAAGGACAGCTCGCCGGCTTGATGCGCCAGGCCCAGCAGATGCAGGAAAACATCAAAAAGGCGCAGGAATCGCTCGCCGAGATCGTGGTCGAGGGCGCCGCGGGCGGTGGCCTGGTCAAGGTCAGCATGACCTGCCGGCACGACGTCAAGCGCGTCCAGATCGATCCCAGCCTGCTTGGCGACGACAAGGACATGCTGGAAGACTTGGTCGCCGCGGCGTTCAACGATGCGTTGCGCAAGGCCGAGTCCACGGCGCAGGAGAAAATGGCCGCCGTCACCGCCGGCCTGCCCCTGCCGCCGGGTATGAAGCTGCCGTTCTGATGACCGCGTTGCCCGAGCCGGAACCGCTGCTGGCGCTGGTCGAGGCGCTGCGCCGCCTGCCGGGCGTCGGCGCCAAGTCCGCGCGGCGCATGGCCTACCACCTGATGCAATACGACGTGGCCGGTGCCAGCCAACTGGCGCGCGCGTTGTCCGACGCGGTGGCGCATCTGCGCCATTGCGCCCGCTGCAACGGCTTTACCGAAGAAGAGGTCTGCGCGACCTGCCAGAATCCCAAGCGCGATCCGACACAGCTTTGCATCGTCGAGACGCCCGCCGACCAGAACGTGATCGAGTCCAGCCATGGCTACCGCGGGCTGTACTACGTGCTGATGGGGCGGCTGGCGCCGCTCGAAGGGATCGGCCCGCGCGAGCTGGGCTTCGAACGCGTGATCGCGCGCGCCACCGACGGTGTGGTGCGCGAAGTCATCCTGGCGACCAACTTCACGGCCGAAGGTGAGACAACGGCCCATTACCTGGCCGAGGCGTTGCGCGACAAGGGCCTGGCGGTCAGCCGGCTGGCGCGTGGCGTGCCGGCCGGCGGCGAGCTCGAATACGTCGATGCCGGAACCGTGGCATGGGCGCTCATGGAGCGGCGCGCGACTTGATCGCAGGCACCCGGCGCGGCAAGTCCTAGGGAACCTACCGAAGTAACGCCTGTTTGCAGTGGGTTATGATGCTGCGGCGTTCGTGCGGCGCGCCACTACGCCCGCAGCTGCGCGGCAGCCAATCCGATGGCCGCCCGCCCATCCAAGAACATGCCGCCGCAGGCGGCCCCTCCAAGGAGACAACACCATGCCCGTCACTCGTCGNGTCCTGTTGAAGCTGGCTGGCGCAGCCGGCGCCATGGCNGTCGCGCCAGCCGTCGTGCGCGCGCAGAAGCTGGAAAAGACCCAGGTCCACATCGCCGTGGGCGGCAAGGCCNTGATCTACTACCTGCCCTTGTCCATCGCCGAGCAGCGCGGCTACTTCAAGGACGAAGGCCTGGATGTGACGATCTCGGACTTCTCCGGCGGCTCCAAGGCGCTGCAGGCGGTGGTCGGCGGCAGTGCCGACGTCTGCTCCGGCGCCTACGAGCACACCATCAACCTGCAGTCCAAGGGGCAGTTCTACCGGGCCTTCGCGCTGCAGGGCCGCGCGCCGATGATCGTGCTGGGNGTGTCGTCCAAGCTGGGCTACAAGAACCCGGCTGACCTCAAGGGCAAGAATATCGGCGTGACCGCGCCAGGCTCGTCGACCAGCATGCTGGTCAACTTCTTCCTGGCCAAGCACGGCATGAAGCCGAGCGACGTCTCCTTCATCGGCGTGGGCNCCGGCGCGGGCGCGGTGACTGCGCTGCGTTCGGGCCAGGTCGACGCCATCTCCAACCTGGATCCCGTGATGTCGGCGCTGGAGACGGCCGGCGACATCACCGTCGCGGTCGACACCCGCAAGCTCAAGGACACGCTGGACATCTTCGGCGGCAATATGCCGGCTGGCTGCCTGTACACCTCCCAGGCCTTCCTCGACGCGAATCCCAACACTGCGCAGGCGCTGGCCAACGCCATCGTCCGCGCCGACAAGTGGATCCAGCAGGCCAGCCCTGAAGACGTCGCAAAGGTGGTCCCGGCTTCTTACCTGCTTGGCGAGCCCGAGGTCTACAAGGCGTCGCTGGCCAAGAGCAAGGAAGGGATTTCGCCTGACGGGCGCTTCCCCGAGGACGGCCCGGCGACCGCGCTCAAGGCATTGCGCAGCTACGTGGAGTTCGACGAGACCAAGATCGACCTGTCCAAGACCTGGACCAACGATTTCGTCGCCCGCGCCAACGAGAAGTATCCCAATGGCTGACGGCAGCATCCAAACGGCCGCGTCCGAAGCGGCCCTTTCCCTCGACGGCATCACGTGCACCTTCGTCTCGCGCGATGCCGCCGGCGGACGCTATACGGCCGTGCGCGACACCACGTTGACGGTTGCGCCCGGCGAGTTCGTTTCCGTGGTCGGCCCCACCGGCTGCGGCAAGTCCACGCTGCTGAACGTGGCTGCGGGGCTGTTGTCGCCGACCGAGGGCCGGGTGCGCGTGTTCGGCCAGCCGCTGGCAGGCATCAACGCGCGCGCCGGCTATATGTTCCAGGGCGAGGCGCTGCTGCCGTGGCGCAGCGCGCTGGACAACGTCGCCGCCGGGCTGGAGTTTGCCGGCGTCGACCGCGAGCAGGCGCGCGAGTCGGCGCGCCAATGGCTGCGCCGCGTGGGGTTGGGCGGCTTCGAGGACCGTTATCCGCACCAGATGTCCGGCGGCATGCGCAAGCGGGCGATGCTCGCCCAGACGCTGATCCGCGATCCCGACATCATTCTCATGGACGAGCCGTTCTCGGCGCTGGACATCCAGACGCGCCAGCTGATGGAGAACGAGGTGCTCGACCTCTGGATGGCCAAGCGCAAGGCCGTGCTGTTCATCACGCACGACTTGGACGAAGCCATCGCCATGAGCGACCGCGTGGTGGTGCTTTCGGCTGGCCCGGCCACCCGCCCGATCGGCGAGTTCAACATTGACCTGCCGCGCCCGCGCGACGTGGCCGAAGTGCGCATGCAGCCGCGTTTCGTCGAGCTGCACGCGGCCATCTGGAGCGTGCTGCGCGAGGAGGTCCTCAAGGGCTATGCCCAGCAAAAACGCGCCTGAGCGCGCATAAAGACAGGCCCTGGAGCATCGATTACCTATGTCCAAGCCGTTCAAACCTGGCACCGCATCCCTGCGCCTGTGGCAATTGCTGCTGCTGGTCGCCATCGTGCTGGTGTGGCACTTTGCCTCGTACAGCCCCAAGATCGCGTTCTTTTTCGGCCAGCCGCTGGAGGTCAGCCAGCGGATTTGGGCGTGGTTCGTGACCGACGGCAGCATTTACCGCCACCTGTGGATCACGCTGGCCGAAACCATGCTGGCCTTTTTCATTGGCACCGTCGCCGGCATGGCCTGCGGCTTGTGGCTGGGGTTGTCGCCCATGGCCAGCGCCATCCTGGATCCCTACATNAAGGCCGCCAATTCCATGCCCCGAGTGATCCTGGCCCCCATCTTCGGCATGTGGTTCGGCTTGGGCATCTGGTCCAAGGTCGCGCTGGCGGTCACGCTGGTGTTCTTCATCGTCTTCTTCAACGTCTACCAGGGCGTGCGCGAGGTCAGCCCCACGCTGTTGGACAACGCGCGCATGCTGGGCGCCGGGCGCCGCCAGCTGCTGCGCCACGTTTACCTGCCGTCGGCCACCAGCTGGGTGTTTTCCAGCCTGCATACGTCGGTGGGCCTGGCCTTCGTGGGCGCGGTGGTCGGCGAATACCTGGGGTCGGCTGCCGGCGTGGGGTACCTCATCCTGCAGGCCGAAGGCACGCTCGACGTCAACACCGTCTTTGCCGGTATCGTCGTGCTGACGGCCTTTGCGCTGGCGCTCGACGGCCTGGTGGGCGTGATCGAGCGCCGCCTGATGCGCTGGCAGCCCAAGGCGAGCGAAACCGAGCAGCTATAGGCTGCCCCGGGACTATCCACACAGTAATGCCATTGCCCCTGGAGTCCGCATGGCCCGCATTCCTTACGCCGATCTGGAGCACCCCGAAGCCAAGCCCCTGGTCGATCGCATCGTCGCCGAGCGCGGCAGCGTGCTGCATCTGTACCAGATGCTGCTGCACAGCCCGCCGGTGGCCAGCGGCTGGCTCAACTACCTGACCGCGATCCGCCAAAAGTCGACGCTGCCGGGGGATTTGCGCGAANTGGTCATCATGCGGGTGGCCGTGCTCAACGGCGCGCCCTACGAAGCCGACCAGCATGCGCCGATCGCGCTCAAGGAAGGCATCACCCAGGCCCAGCTCGATGCGCTGGACAAGTGGCAGGAATCGGATCTGTTCGGCGAGCGCGAGCGCGCGGTGCTGGCCTACACGGATGCCATGACCCGCCAGGTCCAGGTGCCGGCCGAGGTGTTTGCGGCGGTGCAGGCCGTGCTGCCGCAACGCCAGCTGGTCGAACTGACCGCCACGGTGGCTGCCTACAACATGGTGTCGCGCTTCCTCGAAGCGCTGCAGATCCATTCGGACGACGAGCGCTAGGGCGGCGCCAGCAGGGCCGCCCTGCACTCAGGCCCGGGCCGCCTCGATCAGCGCCTCGAGCTTGACCGCGTCGGCCACGAAGATGCGTATGCCCTCGGCCAGCTTTTCGGTGGCCATGGCGTCCTCGTTGAGCGCGGTGCGGAACGCGACTTCGTCCATGGACAGGTAGGGCAGGGGCTCCTCGTCTGCTGCTTGCGGCGCCAGCCGGCGCGGCACGTCGCCTTCGGCTGCATCCAACTGCGCGAGCAGTTCCGGGCTGATGGTCAGCAGGTCGCAGCCGGCCAGCGCCAGGATCTGCCCGGTGTTGCGAAAGCTCGCCCCCATGACTTCGGTGGCGATGCCGTGCTGCTTGTAGTAGCGATAGATTCGCGCCACCGACTGCACGCCCGGGTCGCGCTCGCCGGCGTGCTCGGCTTCGTTCCACTTGTCGCCGGCCGACTTCTTGTACCAGTCGTAGATCCTGCCGACGAAGGGTGAAATCAGCTGCACGCGCGCGTCGGCGCAGGCTGCGGCCTGCGGCAGCGAAAACAGCAGCGTCATGTTGCAGCGTATGCCCTCGCTTTGCAGCACGCGGGCGGCTTGGATGCCTTCCCAGGTCGCTGCGATCTTGATGAGCACGCGCTCGCGGGGCACACCGGCCGCTTCGTACAGGGCGACCAGCGAACGTGCCCGTTCGATGGTGCCGCGTACGTCGAACGACAGCCGCGCGTCGACCTCGGTGGACACGCGTCCCGGGACGATGTCCAGGATACGCAGCCCGAAGGCGACNAGCAGGCGGTCCATCAGCTCGGCCGGGCTGGCGCCCGGATGCCGGGCGACTACTTCCTGCAACAGCGGCCGGTAGGTGTCTTTCTGGACCGCCTTGAGGATCAGCGAGGGGTTGGTGGTGGCGTCGGTCGGGCGGTGCGCCCGCATCGCTTCGAAGTCGCCGGTGTCGGCGACCACGGTGGTGTGCCGGCGCAGGGCGTCTAGTTGGCTGGGCATGGCCACAGATCGTCGCAGGTTATAATTCCAAGGTTTGATTACTGATTTTGGAGCCGGTCTATCGTGCTGCCGTCTATTTTCCCCGAAGGAACCGGCCGGTTTCCTCCAGCAGTCCTGGCGTTGGCCGACGGAACCCTCTTTCGCGGTGTGTCGATCGGTGCGCCAGGCCATGCGGTAGCCGAGGTGGTGTTCAACACCGCCATGACAGGTTACCAGGAAATCCTCACCGATCCGAGCTACGCCGGGCAGATCGTCACCCTGACCTATCCGCACATCGGCAATACCGGCGTCAATGATGAAGACGTCGAAGCCGCGCGCGCCCATGCCGCTGGCCTGGTCGTGCGCGACTGCCCNTTGCGGGTGTCCAATTTCCGCGCCACGCGCTCGTTGCCCGAATACCTGGCCAGCCAGGGCGTGGTGGCGATCTCCGGCGTGGATACCCGCAAGCTGACCCGCATCCTGCGCGACGGCGGGGCGCAGGGCGCCTGCATCATGACTGGCGACGACGGCGACCGCGCCATCGAGCTCGCCCGCAGCTTCCCCGGCATGGCCGGACAGGACCTGGCCANGACCGTTTCCATCGCCGAGCCTCGCCCCTGGCGGCAAGGCACCTGGAAGCTCGGTACCGGATACAGCGAACGCAGCGACGGGCGTTTCCATGTCGTCGCGTACGACTTCGGCGTCAAGTACAACATCCTGCGCCTGCTCGTGGACCGTGGCTGCCGCATCACCGTCGTGCCGGCCCAGACGCCGGCCGACGAGGTGCTGGCCATGCAGCCTGACGGCGTGTTCCTGGCCAACGGCCCGGGCGACCCCGAGCCGTGTGACTACGCCATCGCCGCCACGCGCGTCTTCCTGGACAAGAAGCTGCCGGTCTTCGGCATCTGCCTGGGCCAGCAAATCCTTGGCCTGGCCGTCGGTGCGCGCACGGTCAAGATGAAGACGGGTCACCATGGCGCCAACCATCCGGTGCAGGATGTCCAGACCAAGCGGGTGTTCATCACCAGCCAGAACCACGGATTCGCGGTCGACGCNGACACGCTGCCCGCCAACGCGCGAGTCACCCACGTATCGCTGTTCGACGGCACGCTGCAGGGCTTCGAGCTGACCGACCGACCGGCGTTCAGCTTCCAGGGCCACCCGGAAGCCAGCCCCGGGCCGCACGACATCATCGTGCTGTTCGACAAATTCATCGAACAGATGGCCGGCCGGAAGTAAGGACAAGCGAAGCATCCATGCCCAAGCGTACAGACATACAAAGCATCCTCATCATCGGCGCCGGTCCCATCGTGATCGGGCAGGCCTGCGAGTTCGATTATTCCGGCGCGCAGGCGTGCAAGGCGCTCAAGGCCGAGGGCTACCGGACCATCCTGGTCAATAGCAACCCGGCCACCATCATGACCGACCCTGAGACGGCCGACGTCACCTACATCGAGCCGATCACCTGGCAGGCCGTCGAGAAAATCATCGAACGCGAAAAGCCCGATGCGTTGCTGCCTACCATGGGCGGCCAAACGGCGCTGAACTGCGCGCTCGACCTGGCGCGCAACGGCGTGCTGGCCAAGCATGGCGTCGAGCTCATCGGTGCCAACGAACAGGCGATCGAAAAGGCCGAGGACCGGCAGAAGTTCAAGCAGGCCATGGAAGCCATCGGCCTGGANTCGGCCAAGTCGGGCGTGGCCCACAGCATGGACGAAGCCTGGGAGGTGCAGCGGCGCATCGCTTCCGAACTGGGTACNTCGGGCTTTCCCGTGGTCATCCGGCCCAGCTTCACGCTGGGTGGCTCCGGCGGCGGCATCGCCTACAACGCCGAGGAGTTCGAGGCCATCTGCCGGCGCGGCCTGGAGGCCTCGCCCACCAGCGAGCTGTTGATCGAAGAGTCGCTGCTCGGTTGGAAGGAATTCGAGATGGAAGTGGTCCGCGACAAGGCGGACAACTGCATCATCGTCTGCTCGATCGAGAACCTCGATCCGATGGGCGTGCACACCGGTGANTCGATTACCGTGGCGCCCGCGCAGACGCTGACCGACAAGGAATACCAGATCATGCGNGACGCATCCATCGCGGTGCTGCGCGAGATCGGCGTCGACACCGGGGGGTCCAACGTCCAGTTCGCGATCAATCCGCAAAACGGGCGCATGATCGTCATCGAGATGAACCCGCGGGTGTCGCGCTCGTCGGCGCTGGCGTCCAAGGCCACGGGCTTCCCCATCGCCAAGGTCGCCGCGCGCCTGGCCGTTGGCTACACGCTCGATGAACTGCGCAACGAGATCACGGGCGGCGCCACGCCCGCCTCGTTCGAACCCACCATCGACTACGTGGTCACCAAGGTGCCGCGCTTTGCGTTCGAGAAATTCCCGCAGGCTGATTCGCGGCTGACCACGCAGATGAAGTCGGTGGGCGAGGTCATGGCCATCGGCCGGACCTTCCAGGAATCCTTNCAGAAGGCTTTGCGCGGGCTCGAGGTGGGCGTCGACGGCCTGAACCAGAAGACGACCGACCGCGAGAAGATCCAGGTCGAGCTGGCTGAGCCCGGCCCCGAGCGCATCTGGTACGTGGGCGACGCCTTCGCGCAGGGTTTCACGCTCGAGGAGGTCCATGCGCTGACGCGCATCGACCCGTGGTTCCTCGCGCAGATCAAGGAAATCGTCGACATCGAGCTGGCCCTGGAGCAGAAGACGTTGGCCGACCTGGATGCGGCTACGTTGTTCGAGCTCAAGCGCCGCGGCTTCTCCGACCGGCGCCTGGCCTTCCTGCTCGACACCTCCGAGGCCGAGATCCGCAAGCTGCGCCACCAGCTCAACGTTCGGCCGGTCTACAAGCGGGTCGACACCTGCGCNGCCGAATTCGCCACGCGCACGGCGTACATGTATTCGACGTACGAGGACGAGTGCGAGGCTGCGCCCACCGACCGCAAGAAGATCATCGTGCTCGGTGGCGGCCCCAACCGCATCGGCCAGGGCATCGAGTTCGATTACTGCTGCGTGCATGCNGCGCTGGCGCTGCGCGAGGANGGCTACGAGACCATCATGGTCAACTGCAATCCGGAGACCGTGTCGACCGACTACGACACCTCGGATCGCTTGTACTTCGAGCCGCTGACGCTCGAGGACGTGCTGGAGATCGTGCACAAGGAAAACCCCGTCGGCATGATCGTCCAGTACGGCGGGCAGACGCCGCTGAAGCTTGCCCGCGCGCTGGAAGCCAACGGNGTGCCCATCATCGGCACCAGCCCCGAATCGATCGACATCGCCGAGGACCGCGAGCGCTTCCAGAAGCTGCTCAACAAGCTGGGCCTGCGCCAGCCGCCCAACCGCACTGCCCGCACCGAAGCCGAGGCGCTGTCTCATGCCGCCGACATCGGCTATCCGCTCGTGGTGCGCCCCAGCTACGTGCTGGGCGGCCGCGCGATGGAAATCGTCCACGAGCAGAGCGACCTGGAGCGCTATATGCGCGAGGCCGTCAAGGTCAGCAACGATTCGCCGGTGCTGCTGGACCGCTTCCTGAACGACGCCATCGAAATCGACGTCGATTGCCTGTCCGACGGGCAGCAGGTGTTCATCGGCGGGGTCATGGAGCACATCGAGCAGGCTGGGGTGCACTCGGGCGACTCGGCATGCTGCCTGCCGCCGTATTCGCTGTCGGCCGAGGTGATCGCNGAGATCAAGCGCCAGACGGGCATGCTCGCGCGGGCGCTGAACGTCACCGGGCTGATGAACGTGCAGTTTGCCGTCCAGGGCGGCGAAGTCTACGTGCTGGAAGTCAACCCGCGCGCCTCGCGCACCGTGCCTTACGTCTCCAAGGCCACGGGCCTGCCGCTGGCCAAGATCGCCGCGCGCGCCATGGCCGGCCGCACGCTGGCCGACCAGGGCCTGGGCGAGGAGGTCGTGCCGCCTTACTTCTCGGTCAAGGAGGCGGTGTTCCCCTTCGTCAAGTTCCCCGGCGTGGACACCATCCTGGGTCCGGAAATGAAATCCACCGGCGAGGTCATGGGCGTGGGCGAAAGCTTCGGCGAAGCCTTCGTCAAGTCGCAAATGGCCGCCGGCGTGCGCCTGCCCGAATCGGGCGNGGCCTTCATCAGCGTCAAGAACCAGGACAAGCCGCGCGCGGTCGAAGTCGCGCGCGGACTGCACAGCCTGGGCTTTTCGCTGGTGGCCACGCGCGGCACGGCTGCGGCCATCGAGGCCGCCGGTATCCCGGTGCAAGTGGTCAACAAGGTGGCCGAGGGGCGTCCGCACATCGTGGACATGCTCAAGAACGGCGAAATCGCCTTGGTGATCAACACCGTGGAAGAGCGCCGCAACGCCATTGCCGACTCGCGCGCCATCCGTACCCAAGCGCTGGCTGCCCGCGTGACCTATTACACGACGATCGCCGGCGCGCGCGCCGCGGTCGAGGGCATGCAGTACTTGCGGCAGGGCCGCGGGCTGCAGGTGTATCCGCTGCAGGAGCTGCACGCGTCGCTGGCACGGTGACGCGGCAGATCGCTGGCTCGCGCTCGGGAGGAAGGCGCCATGAAGTGGTTCATCCTGGCTTTGTTCATCGTCAGCGCAACGGTGGTGCACTTGCGCGGCCGTGTTCGCCACCGGCTGGCGCGTCAGGCGCTGGACCATTCCACGTTCACTGCGCCGGTCAACTGCTTCATGTACGCCTTCTCGACGGTGCCCAACACGCCCTACCTGCCCCTGGCGGCATTTCCGCAGCTGCAACGCCTGCAGGACAATTGGGAGCAGATCCGCGACGAGGCGGCCCGGCTGTTCGACGCCGGCCACATCAAGGTGGCCGGCGCGTACAACGACGCCGGCTTCAATTCTTTTTTCAAAAGCGGCTGGAAGCGCTTCTACCTGAGGTGGTATGACGTCGAGCACGCCTCGGCCAGGCAGCTATGCCCGCTGACCACCAGCCTGGTGCGCGACATCCCTGGCCTGAAGGCCGCCATGTTCGCGGCGCTGCCGCCGGGCGCGAAGCTGCCCCGGCACCGTGATCCCTACGCGGGATCCTTGCGCTATCACCTGGGCCTGATCACGCCCAACTCGCCCGACTGCTACATCGACGTCGACGGCGAACGCTACCATTGGAAGGACGGCGAGGCGGTCATCTTCGACGAAACGTTCATCCACTATGCCGAGAACCGCACCGACGTCAACCGCATCATCCTGTTCTGCGACATCGAGCGCCCGCTGAAGTACCGCTGGGCCCAGGCCGTCAACCGCTTCTTCAGCATGCTGCTGCTGCGCTCGGCCACTTCGCCCAACCAGGAAGGCGACCGCACCGGCTTCATCAACCGGATTTTCGGCGGCGTCTACGCGGTCCGGCGCTTTGGCAAGGCCATCAAGAAAAAGAACAAGACGCTCTACTACGTGCTGAAATGGCTGCTCGTTGCAGCCATCTTCGCGCTGATCTTCCTGTAGGCGGGCGGCGCGGGTCCTGTCGCCCGCGCCGGCGAAGCATACGGTCCGGCGCCGTGGCATGCGGCGCCCTTTACGCTGGGGACGTCTATGACCCGGGTATTCATCACCGGCGCCAGCAGCGGCTTGGGACGGGCGCTGGCGTGCAGCTACGCGGCCGACGGCGCCACGCTCGGGTTGGTCGGGCGGCGCGGCGAAGCCTTGTGCGAATTGGCCGACGCGCTGCCCGGCACCCACCATTGCTATGCGCTCGACGTGCGTGACCGCCAGGCCCTGCATGCCGCCGCGCATGATTTCATTGGCCGCGCGGGCGGGGCCGACGTGGTNATCGCCAGTGCGGGCATCAGCGCCGGGACGCTTACCTCCGAGACTGATGATTACCCGGTGTTCCAGGCCATCTTCGAGACCAATGTGCTGGCCATGGTTGCCACCTTCGAGCCTTTCATCGCCGGCATGCGTCAAGCTCGCCGCGGCACGCTGGTGGGCATCGGCAGCGTGGCAGGGGTGCGTGGCTTGCCGGGAGCGGGCGCGTACAGCGCGTCCAAGTCGGCCGTGGNCACCTACTGCGAAAGCCTGCGCCTGGAGCTGGCCCGCGACGGCGTGCGCGTGGTGACGATCGCGCCCGGCTATGTGCGCACGGCCATGACGCGCGACAACCCATATGCCATGCCCTTCCTGCTGGACGCCGAAGATTTCGCCAGGCGGGCCCGCCGCGCCATCGCCCGAGGCACGTCGTACGCGGTCATTCCGTGGCAGATGGCGATCGTTGCGCGACTGATGCGCATGCTGCCTGACGCGCTGTACGATCGCCTGGCCGCCAACGCGCCGCGCAAGCCGCGTGCGGCGCGTGCCGGCAAGCCATAGGTGCGGGCCAGCGGCGTGGGGCGGCGCCGTCAGGGCACGATGTCGCTGGCCGATTCCGCATCCAGATGGTCGACATCGGCCCATTGCAACACCTGCCAGCGCCCGCCGTCGATGCCGACGCGGTTGATGCTGGCGTTGAGCAGCGGCACGGGTCGCGGCGCATCGAGCGCCACGCCGCATGCGTGGCGCCACACGATGTCGAGCACCCCTCCATGCGTGACGGCCAGTATGCATTGGCCCGGATGGCGTCCGGCAATGTCATCGACCGCCGCAATGACGCGGGCCCGGAACTGNCCCAGTGATTCGCCGCCTTCCAAAGGCCGGTCGGGATCGCGGCTATTGCGGGCGGCGGCCGCCTCGGGCGCCAGTTCGTCCAGGCGGGCCAGGTCCAAGCCTTCCAGCACCCCGTAGCAGCGCTCGCGCAGTCCGGGCACGCCGTGCACTCGCAATCCCAGCCCGGCAGACAGCGGGGCGGCCGTCGCATACGCGCGNTGCAGGTCGCTGCTGTAAAGTGCGTCGAAGATTTGCGTCGATGCGCAAATCCGCGCGGCCAGCCGCTCGGCCTGGTGGCGGCCGGCGGCGTTCAGTTCGATGTCCTGCCACCCTTGCAGGCGGCCTTCGCGGTTCCAGGCGGTTTCGCCGTGGCGGATAAACCAGATTTCAGTCATGCCGGCCTTTCAGTCGAGATCGGCGGCGCCGGCGCCGGGCTGCCGAAATTTCCATATTTTCTGCATGATGGAGATCAACGCCACTAGCACGGGTTCGCTGGCGCGCTCGTGCGAGGTCATGAACCCCAGGGTCGCATCGGCATGCGCCTGTCCCCAGACGATGAAATCGCNGCTGGCCGCTCCGGCCAGNGCGGTTTCTTCGCGCAGCAGCGCGCAGCCTGCGCCGGCGCGCACCAGNGCATCCATGTTGGCCTGGTCGTCGTGCTGCATCACCACCCGCGGGGCCATGCCATGCCGCTCGAACATGTCCCGCAAAAGCAGGTGGGTGTGGCAGCCCGTTGGCCCGTCCAACCANGGCAGCTGCGATACTTCCCGCCAGCCGCCGCGCTTGAGCGTGCCGGCCAGCGTCACGGGNAGGGCGATGCGATAGCGCACGCTGCGCAATGGTATCCAATGCGCGCCGCGCGGCGGCTTGGCCGCAATCGTCAGCGCGCCGTGCAGCCGTCCGCTGCTGACCTGGTCGTTGAGCGCGGCCGCCGGCAGCGTGACGGTCTTCAATTCGACCAGCGGCAGGTGCTGCAGCATCGCCGAGGCCAGTTCGCCCAGCCGCAGGAAATCCGGGCGCTCGCTCGGAACGCCCAAGTCCACCGTGCCGTGCAGGCTGCCTTGCAGCTGTTGGGCTTCGGCCTTGAATTGCGCGCCAAGTGCCAGCAGCGCCTCGGCCGTAGGCAAAAGCGCTTCGCCGGCTTTGGCCAGGGCGAGCCGCCCGCCCGTGCGCTCGAACAAGGCCACCCCCAGGCTTTGTTCCAGCGCCTTGATCTGGGCGGTGACTGCCGGCTGCGTCAGCGACAGCGCGCCCGCGGCCTTGGTCAGGTTGCCCAGCCGGGCGACCGTGACGAAGGCGCGGATCTGGTAGATCTCCATGGCGGGGATTATGCCGCCAGCCGTGTTGNCGACCGGGGCCGCCGCCCCTACACTTGCGCCCGCGCGTCCTGCGACCGCTGTCCTGTCCAAACTGCCGGGGATCCCATGTCCGATACTTTCTTTCCGCGCTGGAAGCTGGCCGACGATTCGGNCCCCGGCGCCGTCATTGCGCCCGACGAGCGGCTGACCTGGCCGCGCTCCATCGTCATGGGCGCCCAGCACGTCGTGGCCATGTTCGGCGCTACGGTCCTTGCGCCGCTGCTGATGGGCTTCGACCCCAACGTGGCCATCCTGATGTCGGGCGTGGGCACGCTGATTTTCTTCCTGTTCGTGCGCGGGCAGGTGCCGAGCTACCTGGGCTCGAGCTTTGCNTTCATCGGCGGGGTGGTGGCGGCCACGGGCTATGCCGGCTCCGGGCCCAATCCCAATATTTCCGTTGCGCTGGGTGCGATCATCGTCTGCGGGCTGGTGTACGCCGCGATCGGTGCCGCGGTNTGGGCGCTTTCGGCGCGTGCCGGCGGCGGTTCGGCCTGGATCGAGAAGCTCATGCCGCCGGTGGTGACCGGCGCGGTGGTCGCGGTCATCGGCCTGAACCTGGCGCCTATCGCCGCCCGNAGCGCCATGGGCGGGTCGACCTTCGACGCGGTGATGGCCATCGTCACGGTGGTCTGCGTCGGCGGCATCGCGGTTTTCGCATCGGGCATGGCGCAAAGGCTGCTGATCCTGCTCGGGCTGCTGATGGCCTGTGTCGTGTACTTCATCCTGGCCAACCTGCTGGGCCTGGGCACGCCCATCGACTTTTCGGCGGTGGCCCAGGCGCCCTGGCTGGGGCTGCCGGCCTTTGCCGCGCCGACCTTCCAATGGCAGGCCATGGGCCTGATCGTGCCGGTGGCGGTGATCCTCGTGGCCGAGAACCTCGGCCACGTCAAGGCGGTCAGCGCCATGACCGGTCGGGACCTGGACCGCTACCTGGGCCAGGCCTTCGTCGGTGACGGGGTCGCCACCATGGTCTCCGGCGCGGTGGGCGGCACCGGCGTGACCACGTATGCGGAAAACATCGGGGTGATGGCGGCCACGCGCATCTATTCCACCGTGGTGTTCGTGATCGCGGCGCTGATCGCCATCGTGCTGGGCTTTTCCCCCAAGTTCGGGGCACTGATCGGCGTCATTCCCGGGCCGGTGCTGGGCGGCGTCTCCATCGTGGTCTTCGGCCTGATCGCCATCGCCGGTGCGCGGATCTGGGTCGTCAACNGCGTGGACTTCAGCGACAGTCGCAACCTCATCGTGGCCGGCGTCACGCTGGTGCTGGGGGCGGGGGACTTTACCCTCAAATTCGGCGATTTCGTGCTGGGCGGCATCGGCACCGCGACTTTCGGCGCCATTTTGCTGTATGCGCTATTGAACCGGCGCGGGCCTACCTGACAACGGGCTTGCAATTCCCCCGAAGATTGCCGACAATGCCCTAAGTCTCGCCCCGGTTCCAACCCGAGCCGGGGTTTTGTTTTGAGCCGGAAAACCGCGTGTCGCAGCGCCACGCGGCCTGCCTGCCGGCACGCTGCCCGCGGCCAGCAATAAGCGCCGGGGCCGCCGCGCAGGCCGGGCCGCCCGGATGACCGGGCCCGCCATAGCGGGCGCCGGCTGCCGCCAGCCGAACTCCCCGGGCCGGCGGCCGCTCCACGTACGACGAAGGTTCCGGCTGGTCTAGGAAACGCTCCCAGGCGGGAGCGTTTCGTACTTTTTTGCTAGGAAAAAACCATGTCCGCCATTCCTTTGACGGCGCAGGGCGCCGAACGCTTGCAGCAAGAATTGCATCGTCTCAAGACGGTGGAACGTCCGGCTGTGATCGCCTCGATCGCCGAGGCCCGTGCCCAGGGCGACCTCTCGGAGAACGCTGAGTACGACGCGGCCCGCGAGCGCCAGGGCTTCATCGAAGGACGGATCAGCGAGCTCGAGGGCACGCTGTCGAATGCGCACATCATCGATCCGGCCGAAATCGACGCCGGAGGGCGCGTCGTGTTCGGTGCGACGGTGGAAATCGAAGACCTGGAATCGGGCGAGCGGGTGGTCTACCAGATCGTCGGCGACGTCGAAGCCGACATCCGGGAGAACCGGATTTCGGTGTCGAGCCCGGTGGCGCGCGCGCTCATCGGCAAGTCCGAGGGCGACGTGGTCGAGGTGCACGCCCCCTCGGGCGTGCGCGAGTACGAAATCGTCAGCGTCTCCTACCGCTAGGGGTCATTTCTTGGCGCGCCTGGCTGCCTGCGTACCGGCCCCGGCCTTGCGCCGGGCCGTGCCCGGGCGGGCGCCTGCACGCAGTGTCAGCGCGCTGCCCGCGCGCTTGGCCGCCCCGGCCGGTTTGCCGGCCTTGCGGGCCGCTGGCTGGCCGGCGGCCCGCGCCGGCTTCGCCGCCGGCGCCTGGCCGGTTGCCGATGCCGCCTTGCGCCGGGTGCGCCGCGCCGGCTTGGCGAGCGTCTTGCCTTCGGCCGCCATCTTCTTCGGGGTGTGCGGCTGGCCGGCGGCGCGCCGTCCGGCAGGGCGCTCGGCGGCCCGCGCCTGGCGCGCCTGCTCGGGCGTGGGGCGGTAAAGAATCAGGATTTTGCCCAGGTGGTGTACGGCCGCGCACGACAGCGTATCGCAGATGGCCTGGAGCATGGCCTCGCGGTCCTCTCGCTCCTGGCCGCCGGCGCGCACCTTGACCAGCCCGTGGGCGGACAGCGCGCGGTCGATTTCCTTCAGGACGCCGTCGGTCAGGCCTTGGTCGCCGATCAGGACGACGGGGCGCAGGCGATGGGCTGCGGCGCGCAGGGCGCTGCGTTGCTGGGNTGTGATGGCTAGGCTCGGCATGGGCCGGATTGTACGAGAATGGCAAAAAAGAANTTTTCCAAGAACTGGATCCGCGAGCACATCAACGATCCGTACGTCCGCCTCGCCCAGCAAAAAGGGTACCGGGCCAGGGCGGCGTTCAAGCTGATCGAAATCCTGGACACCGAAAAGCTGCTGCGGCCGGGGCAGGTGGTGGTCGACCTGGGCGCGGCCCCGGGCAGCTGGTCGCAGGTCGTGCGCGAGCGGCTGGCAGGACCCGGCGGGGCGCTGGACGGGCGCATCGTGGCGCTGGACCTGCTGCCCATGGAGCCCATCCCCGGGGTCGAGTTCCTGCAGGGGGACTTCCGTGAGGAGACCGTCCTGCAGCAGCTGGAATCCCTGCTGGACGGCCAGTCCGTCGACCTTGTCATTTCCGACATGGCCCCCAACCTATCCGGCGTAGGCGTGGCCGATGCGGCGCGCGTGCAGCACGTCTGCGAGCTGGCGCTGGAATTTGCCTGCGCCCACCTGCGCCCGGAAGGGGCGCTGGTGGTCAAGGCGTTTCACGGCAGCGGGTTTTCCCAGATCGTGCAGGCCTACAAGCAGCGCTTCCAACGCGTGGTCGAGCGCAAGCCCAAGGCCTCCCGGGACAAATCCGCGGAAACTTTCCTGGTCGCGCGCGGCCTGAAAAGGCCTTAGCCCGCACCGCTGGCGGTGCGCGGACGCAACAGTCGCGCCGAAAGGGTAAAATCGGCCATTGACAACTTTATGGTGGTGCCCTATGTGGGCGCGCCGCCAGGTCGGCATCACAAGCAGGAGATCGACCTTGAACAACTCATTTTCCAAAGTTGCGGTCTGGATGGTGATCGCACTGGTGCTGTTTACGGTATTCAAGCAGTTCGACGGCCGTACCCAGCCCCAGGACACCGTGAGCTACACCCAGTTCATGGAAGACGCCAAGAACGGTCGCATCCGCAAGGTCGATGTGCAGGGCGACGTGCTGTATGTCACGCCCGATGCCGGACGGCCCTATACCCTGACGTCGCCCGGCGACCTGTGGATGGTCTCCGATCTGATGAAGTACGGGGTGCAGGTCTCGGGCAAGGCGCGCGAGGAGCCGTCGCTGCTGATGAGCATCTTCGTGTCCTGGTTCCCCATGCTGCTGCTGATCGGCGTGTGGATCTTCTTCATGCGCCAGATGCAGGGCGGCGGGCGCGGCGGCGCGTTCAGCTTCGGCAAGTCGCGGGCGCGTATGCTCGATGAAAACGCCAACCAGGTCACTTTCGCCGACGTCGCCGGCTGCGACGAAGCCAAGGAGGACGTGCAGGAGCTGGTCGACTTCCTGCGCGATCCGAGCAAGTTCCAGAAGCTGGGCGGACGCATCCCGCGTGGCGTGCTCATGGTTGGCTCGCCCGGCACCGGCAAGACGCTGCTGGCCAAGGCGATCGCCGGCGAAGCCAAGGTGCCGTTCTTCAGCATCTCGGGCTCGGACTTCGTCGAGATGTTCGTCGGCGTGGGCGCGGCGCGCGTGCGCGACATGTTCGAAACGGCCAAGAAGCACGCGCCTTGCATCATTTTCATCGATGAGATCGACGCGGTTGGCCGCCAGCGCGGCGCCGGCCTGGGCGGTGGCAACGACGAGCGTGAACAGACCCTGAACCAAATGCTGGTGGAGATGGACGGCTTCGAGTCCGGCCAGGGCGTGATCGTCATCGCGGCGACCAACCGGCCGGACGTCCTGGACCCGGCGCTGCTGCGCCCGGGCCGGTTCGACCGTCAGGTCGTCGTGCCCCTGCCCGACATCCGCGGCCGTGAGCAGATCCTCAAGGTGCACATGCGCAAGGTGCCGTTGGCGCCCAACGTCGACGCCACGGTGCTGGCGCGCGGCACGCCCGGGTTCTCCGGCGCCGATTTGGCTAACCTGGTCAACGAGGCCGCGCTGTTCGCGGCGCGCCGCAACGGCCGCACGGTGGACATGTCCGACTTCGAAAAGGCCAAGGACAAGATCATCATGGGCGCCGAGCGCCGCTCCATCGTCATGCCCGAAGAGGAGCGCCGCAACACGGCGTACCATGAATCCGGGCATGCCATCGTCGCCAAGATGCTGCCCAAGACCGACCCGGTGCACAAGGTCACCATCATCCCGCGCGGCCGCGCGCTGGGCGTGACCATGCAGTTGCCCGAGAGCGACCGCTACAGCATGGACAAGGAGCGCCTGCTCAATACCATCGCGGTGTTGTTCGGCGGGCGCGTCGCGGAAGAGCTTTTCATGAACCAGATGACGACCGGCGCCTCGAACGATTTCGAGCGTGCCACCGCCATCGCCCGCGACATCGTCACCCGCTACGGCATGACCGAGGAGCTCGGCCCCATGGTCTACGCCGAAAACGAGGGCGAGGTCTTCCTGGGCCGCAGCGTGACCAAGACCACGCACGTGTCCGAGGCCACCATGCAGAAGGTCGATGCGGAGATCCGCCGCATCATCGATGAGCAATACCAGGTGGCGCGCAAGATCCTCGAGGCCAATCGCGACAAGGTCGAGGCCATGGCCGCGGCGCTGCTGGAATGGGAAACCATAGACGCCGACCAGATCGACGACATCATCAACGGCCGTCCGCCGCGTCCGCCCAAGACGCCGGAAGGGCCGTCCGATGCGTCGGACACCCCAGCCGCGCCCGGCGTGGCCGGCAATGGTGCGGCCGCGCCGGTGTAATCCTGCAGGATACGCGCGCAGTCCGATGGCCAATACGTTCTTGTGCGGGCGCTTCGAGTTCGAGCTCGAGCGCCCGTTGGTGATGGGGATCGTCAACATCACCCCCGATTCGTTTTCCGATGGCGGCGAGCATTTCGATCCGGATGCGGCGATCGCCCACGCACGCCGCCTCAAGCAGGAAGGCGCCCACATCGTCGACTTGGGCGGGGAATCCACCCGGCCCGGATCCCAACCCGTATCCGTCGAGGAAGAGCTGCGGCGCGTGCTGCCCGTGGTCGAGGCCTTGCGCGGCGATGACGTGGCGATATCGGTCGACACCTCCAAGCCCGAGGTGATGCGCGCCGTGCTCGATGCCGGCGCCGACATGATCAACGACATCTACGCCTTTCGCCAGCCGGGCGCCATCGAAGCGGTGGCCGGTTCGCGCTGCGGGCTGTGCGTCATGCACATGAAGGGCGAACCCGGCACCATGCAGGACGCGCCCGAGTACACCGACCTCATCGGCGAAATTTCCTTATTCCTGGGCGCGCGCGCCCAGCGCCTGCGGGCGGCATGGGTCGAGCCGCGCCGCATCGTGCTGGACCCGGGCTTCGGCTTTGGCAAGACGGCCGAGCACAATTTCCAGCTGTTGCGGCGCCTAGCAAGTTTGCGCGTATCCAGCTATCCGCTATTGGTAGGGGTATCGCGAAAATCCATGATCGGTCATGCTACCGGCCGGCCGGTGCGGGATCGCCTGGCCGGCAGCATCGCGGCCGCCCTGGCCTGCGTCGCCCGCGGCGCCTCTATCGTGCGGGTGCACGACGTGGCCGACACGGTCGACGCCTTGAAGGTCTGGCAGGCGGCCGAAAAGGGAGTCCTACCAGGTAACGATTAGCCATGACTGAACGCAAATATTTTGGCACCGACGGCGTGCGCGGCGAGGTGGGCGGCCCGGTCATCAACGCGGAGTTCGCCTTGCGCCTGGGGTACGCCGCTGGCCGCGTGTTGGCACGCGAGCACGGATCCCGGTCCCGCCCACGGGTGCTCATTGGCAAGGACACGCGGCTGTCGGGCTACATGCTCGAATCGGCGCTCGAAGCCGGGCTGTCGGCGGCGGGCATCGATACNCTGCTGGCAGGGCCCNTCCCGACGCCCGCAGTTGCCTACCTGACCCGTACGCTGCGCCTGGTGGCTGGCATCGTCATCAGCGCCTCGCACAATCCCTACCAGGACAACGGGATCAAGTTCTTTTCCGCACAGGGCATGAAGCTGCCCGACGAGATCGAGGCATCCATCGAGGCCATGCTCGATGAGCCGGTCGGCTGCGTCGGCTCGGACGCGCTGGGCAGGGCCCGTCGCCTGGACGACGCGGCCGGGCGCTACATCGAGTTCTGCAAGAGCACTTTCCCCAACGACCTGGACCTCAACGGCATCAAGATCGTGGTCGACGCCGCCCACGGCGCTGCCTACCACATCGCCCCGCACGTCTTTCGCGAGCTGGGCGCCGAGGTCCACGCCATCGGCGTGCAGCCCGACGGCTTCAACATCAACGAAGGGGTGGGGGCGCTCTACCCCGAGCAGCTCGCCCGCGAAGTGCAGGCGCGCGGCGCCCACCTCGGGGTGGCGCTCGACGGCGATGCCGACCGGCTGCAGATGGTCGACGCCTCGGGCCGCATCTACAACGGCGACGAACTGCTCTACGCCATCGTACGTGAGCGCATGGCTGCCGGGCCGGTCGCCGGCGTGGTCGGCACGCTGATGACCAACTATGGCTTCGAGCTGCAGATGGCCAAGCTCGGCATCGGTTTCGAACGCGCCAAGGTCGGCGACCGCTATGTGCTGGAGCAGATGCAGGCCCGCAACTGGCTGTACGGCGGCGAAAGTTCGGGACATTTGATCTGCCTGGACCGCCATACCACTGGCGACGGCATCATTGCCGCGCTGCAGGTGATGACCGCCTTGTGCCGAAGCGGCAACACGCTGGCCGAATGGATCGGCGACCTGCGCATGTATCCGCAGAAGATGATCAATGTGCCGTTGCCTGCCGGCATGGACTGGCGCGAGCATCCCGGGCTGGCAGCCGCGCGCAAGGCGGTCGAGGAGGAGCTGCGAGGCAGGGGGCGCGTGCTGATCCGCGCGTCGGGTACCGAACCCAAGCTGCGGCTCATGGCCGAGGCCGAAGACGAGGCGCTGGCCACGGCTTGCGCGCAGCGCCTGGCCGACAGCCTGGCGCTGGGGTGACGCAAGCGCACGCTATCGGNGCGCGGACAAGGGGCGTACACTTCACATTCACGTAATCTGTTGTTCAAATACGTGACATGTCGGNCGGTGACACTAGGGGTCTGTCCCAGGAGTCCCATCCATGCTCGAACTCGTCCGCATCGAATCCGCCCCTGCAGCGGCGCCTTGGGCCGCCAGCAGGCCCAAGGGCTTGGCCGTAGGGCTGGCGCGTAGCGCCGAAGAGCTCGAGCAGATTCAACGGCTGCGCTTCCAGGTCTTCACCGAGGAAATGGGAGCGGTTTTCCCCCAGGGCCATACCGGCCTGGACCGCGACCGTTTCGACCAATGGTGCGAGCACCTCATGGTGCGCGAGCTGGGGACCGACCGCGTCGTGGGCACCTACCGCGTGCTCACGCCCGAGCAGGCGCGCGAGGCCGGCGGCTATTATTCCGAGTCCGAATTCGACTTGGGCGGCTTGGGCGCGCTGCGCAGCCAGCTGGTTGAGTTCGGCCGATCCTGCACCCATCCGGATTATCGCAATGGCGCGGTCATCATGCTGCTGTGGTCCGGCCTGTCCGAGATCCTGCGCCGTGGCGGTTATCGCTACGTATTCGGATGCGCCAGCGTCAGCCTGCGCGACGACGGCGTCACTGCAGCCGAAGTCTGGCGCACCGTGGCGCCGCAGTTNCAAGGCGCGGGCGGCCCGCGCGTCGTGCCGCTGCATCGCTATCCGGTCGAACATCTCGACAGCACGCTGCCGGCGCGCGTGCCGCCGCTCATCAAGGGCTACCTGAAGCTGGGTGCGCGGGTTTGCGGCGAGCCGGCCTGGGATCCCGATTTCAACACCGCCGACTTCCCGATGCTGCTGGACGTGGCCGCCATGGACGAGCGCTATCGCAAGCACTTCGGGCTGCCGGCGCACATTTAGCCGGTACCGCCAATCAGGCCCGTCGGCCGGCGACGTCCTGACTTGCCCGGGCGCGATGCCTGACNGCTTGGCCCATCGCAGGCAGGCGCGCGGCGNGGGCAACGCTGCCGGATCTGTTTGCCGCTAGATTTCCTGCAGCGCGAACGCAAACCCCACCTTGCGCCATTCCTGTGCTTCGGCCCGCAGCGTGAAGTCCGTCAGCGGATGGTCTTCGAGCCATGCCTTGCCGATGCGCACGACGATGGACTGGCCGCTGGCCGAGACCGACAGGGGAATCTCGGGCAGGTCTTCCCTGCGGCGGGACAACAGCACCGCCAGGCGCAGGCATAGCAGCGCCAACCAGTGCGAACGCGTGCGCACCAGTGCCTGCACTTTGGTGAGCTTGCCAACGTGGCCCAGCGCCAGCACGCCGAGCAGGGTTTGGTCGGCCCGTGAGAACCCCGGCATGTCGGCGTGCTGCAGCACGTAGGCCGTATGCTTGTGATAGGCGTTGTGGGCGATGGTCAGGCCGATCTCGTGCAGGTCGGCTGCCCAGCCCAGCGACAGGGCCAGTTCNTCGCGTTCGGGTTGCTCGACCGGCATGGTCGCGAAAAGCTGCAGCGCTGCCCGCCGCACCCGGGCGGCCTGGGCGGCGTCGACGTGATAGCGCTTCATGAACTGGCGTACCGTTTCGTCGCGCTTGTCGCGCCGGTCGTCACGGCCAAGCAGGTCGTACAGTACCCCCAGCCGCAACGCGCCGTCGCCGGTGTGCATCACGTCTATGCCGAGCTCGTCGAAAATCGCGCACATGATGGCTAGCCCACCTGGCAGCACATCGGTGCGGTGCGGCTTGATGCCCGGCAGTTCCGAGACGATGACGCGGCCGGAACGGATGATGCGGTTTTTCAGCGCTTCCATGCCGGCACGGGTAATGCCGACCTTGGAGAACCCGCACTCNGCCAGGATGGCGTACAGCGCCTTGGCGGTTCCGGAGGACCCATAGGCCTCCTTCCAGCNCATCGTGCGGTACTGGCGGGCNATGACCTCGATCTCGCGNCGCGCAGCCAGCTCGGCCTGCTTCATGGCGTGGGCGTCTATCCGGCCATCCGGGAAGAATTGCCGGCTGTAGCTGACGCACCCCATGTACAGCGAAGACATCAGCAGCGGTTCGAAACCCTCGCCGATGATNATTTCGGTGGAACCGCCGCCGATGTCCACGACCAGCCGCTTCGACGACGACGGCGGCAGCGTGTGCGCCACGCCAGAGAAGATCAGGCGCGCCTCCTCGCGGCCGGCGATGATCTCGATGGGAAACCCCAGCGCCGCTTGCGCCCGCGGTAGAAAATCGGCGGTGTTNCGCGCCACCCGGAAGGTGTTGGTCGCCACGGCGCGCACGCGGGTGGGGTGGAAGCTGCGCAGGCGCTCGCCGAAGCGCTCGAGCACCGCGAGCGCCCGGTCGATGGCTTCATCAGACAGCCGCTTGCCCTGGTCCAGGCCGGCGGCCAGGCGCACGGTCTCCTTCAGGCGGTCGATCTGGTAGATCTGGGCCGATCCATCCTGTTGAACGACGCGCCCGATGGACAGGCGAAAGCTGTTGGAGCCGAGGTCGACGGCGGCCAGGAGATGGTCCATGGGCGGGGCAGCGTTGTTCGGNGGCCAGCCGGGATTATAAAGACCGCCTTCCGGCGCCAATATATGGCATATTCGGGCAGCGCGATGTCATGGTCCCGTCATCGCGCCGAAGTAAAAGCCCTGGGTCGTCGCCATGGAATCGAGCATGTCCGCGCTTGTGCCGTCCGAAGCCCTGTTCCTCAACCGCGAGCTGTCGCTGCTCAAGTTCAACGAGCGCGTGCTGGCGATGGCCGAGGACCCGCGCATCCCCGTGCTCGAACGGCTACGCTACGTTTGCATCGTCAGCTCGAACCTGGACGAGTTTTTCGAGATCCGCATCTCCTCGCTCAAGGAGCAGCAGCGCCAGACGCCATTGGCGGTGGGGGTGGACGGCCTGACCGCGGGCGAGGCGTTCGAGCGCGTGGCCAAGGCTGCGCACGAGCTGGTCGCCCGGCAATATGCGCTGCTCAACGACCAGATCCTGCCGAGCATGAGCGCCGAGGGCATTTTCTTGTTGCATGCATCGGAATGGAATGACGCGCAGCGGCAGTGGGCGCTGGACACGTTCCATCGCGACGTGATGCCGCTATTGACGCCGCTCGGCCTGGATCCAGCCCATCCTTTCCCGCGCGTCTACAACAAGAGCCTGAACTTCATCGTNTCGCTCTCGGGCATCGACGCCTTCGGCCGCAAGGCCAGCATCGCCATCGTACAGGCCCCGCGCGCGCTGCCGCGCCTGATGAANATGCCGCCGGAGATCTCCGGCCATCGCCATGGCTACGTGCTGCTGACCTCGCTGATGCGCGCCTTCGTCGGCGAGCTGTTTCCCGGCTTGGAGATGCAGGGTTGCTATCAATGGCGCGTCACGCGCAACAGCGACCTGTTCGTCGACGAGGAAGAGGTCACCAACTTGCGCCTGGCGCTGCAGGGAGAGCTGTCGCAGCGCAACTTCGGCGCGGCGGTGCGCCTGGAAATCGACAAGCTCACCCCACCTGACCTGGAGGCCTTCCTGCAGCGAGAGTTTTCCTTGTCCGCAGCCGATACCTACCGAGTCAGCGGGCCGGTCAACCTGACCCGCCTGATGCAGCTGTGCGACGTTACCGACCGCCCCGAACTGCTGTTTCCGGAGCATCACGCGGCGGTGCCGCCTCCATTCGACGCCCTGGGCGGGCGCCCGGAGGCGATGTTCGAAGCCATCGCCGCCGGCGATCGGCTGCTGCACCATCCCTACCAGTCGTTCCAGCCGGTGATTGATTTCCTGACGGCGGCGGCCCTGGATCCGGACGTGGTGGCCATCAAGCAGACGATTTACCGCACCGGGGAAGACTCGGAACTGATGCGCCTGCTGCTGGCGGCTGCACGCGCCGGCAAGGAAGTCACCGTGGTCGTCGAGCTGATGGCACGCTTTGACGAGCAGACCAACATCAATTGGGCCGCCCGCCTGGAGGAGGTCGGCGCGCACGTCGTCTATGGCGTGGTCGGGCACAAGACGCACGCAAAAATGGCGCTGGTCTTACGCCGCGAGCGGGGGCGGATCCGCCGCTACGGCCACCTGAGCACGGGCAACTACCATCCCCGCACGGCCAGCATTTACACCGATTTTGGGCTGCTGACGGCCGATCCCGACCTGTGCGAGGACATGGACAAGGTGTTCGCGCAGCTGACCGGGCTGGGTGCGCGCCGTCCGCTGAAGTTGCTGCTTCAGTCGCCTTTCACCCTGCACGAGACCATGGTGGCGATGGTGCGCGCCGAGGCGCGCGCGGCCCGCGCCGGCCAAAAGGCCCGGATCATGGCCAAGATGAATTCGCTGCTGGAGCCGCAGATCATCCAGGAGCTGTACCAGGCCAGCCAGGCGGGCGTGCGCATCGACCTCATCGTGCGCGGCGTCTGCGCGCTGCGCGCCGGCGTGCCGGGCCTGTCCGAAAACATTCGGGTGCGCAGCATCGTCGGCCGCTTCCTGGAGCATTCCCGGGTGTTCTACTTTTACGATGGGGGCAAGGAAACGGTCTATCTGTCATCGGCAGACTGGATGGACCGCAACTTTTTCCGCCGCGTCGAGATCGCCTTTCCCGTACGGGACAAAGCCCTCAAGAAAAGGGTCATCGAGGAAGCCTTCACCTTGGCGCTGCGCGACACGGAGCTGGCCTGGCAGGCCCAGCCAAGCGGCGACTATGTCCGGGTGCGCAGCCGCCGCGATCCGGTCAATTTGCACGAAACGCTCATGGCGCGGCTATCCGGCTAGCGCCGTCGGGTCGGCCGCTTCGCCGCCTTGCCCCGCCGATGGCCGCGTCGGGCCTGCGTGGGGCCTGCCCCAGCCAGCCCTGCCAGGTCCGGCGGAATCTTGCCGGGACCTGCTCTGCGTGGCTGCTGTTCGGGCTGCCCCGGCCGCCNGTCACTGTCACTATCCTGTCATCTTCCGCGCCTAAGATGCTTTCCCGTGGCAGCCGAAAGTGGCCGGCTGCCAAGCTCCACCCTAAACGAGCGAAAGGAACAGCAATGCGAAAGCGAGTTTTCATCCGGATGGTCGTGGGTGCCGCCCTGGGCGTGGCGGCGGTGGCCGCCCAGGCGGTCANTATCACCGGCGCGGGCGCCTCGTTCCCGTACCCCATCTATGCCAAGTGGGCGTCGGACTACAAGGCCGCTTCGGGACATGCAGTCAATTACCAGTCGATCGGCTCGGGCGGCGGCCAGCAGCAGATCAAGGCCGGAACGGTGGATTTCGGCGCCTCCGACGACCCCTTGAAGGCCGACGACCTGGAAAAAAGCGGCCTGGTCCAGTTTCCGGCGGTCATCGGCGGCACGGTGCCCGTGGTCAACATCGATGGCATCGCCCCGGGCCAACTCAAACTGTCGGGCGAGGTGATCGCCGACATTTTCCTGGGCAAGATCAGGAAGTGGAACGACCCGGCCATCGTGGCCATGAATGAGGGCGTGGCCCTGCCGGATGCCGATATCATCGTCGTGCACCGCTCCGACGGCTCGGGCACGACCTTCGGTTGGACCCACTATCTGTCCAAGGTTTCCCCGGAATGGCAATCCAAGGTCGGCACCGGCAAGGCGGTCAAGTGGCCGACCGGGCAGGGCGGCAAGGGCAATGAAGGCGTGGCCGCCTACGTCGGCCAGCTGAAAAACGCCATCGGCTACGTGGAATATGCCTATGCCAAGCAGAACAAGCTGTCGTGGACGCAGCTGCGCAACTCAGCCGGCCAGTTCGTGCAGCCGAGCCAGAAAAGCTTCGCCGCAGCTGCTGCCAATGCCGACTGGGACAGCGCGCCGGGCATGGGTGTGGTCCTGACCAACGAGCCTGGAGAGCAGTCTTGGCCCGTGACCGCCGCCACGTTCATCCTGGTCCAGAAGGTCCAGCAGCGCCCGGCCCAGGGCAAGGCCGTGCTGGATTTCTTCGACTGGGCATTCGACAACGGCGCCGAGGCGGCCGTCGCGCTGGACTATGTGCCCTTGCCCAAGGAAGTCACCGACAAGATCCGCGCGGTCTGGGCCAAGGAGATCAAGGACACCGATGGCCAGCCGGTCTGGAAGTAGGCGGGCGGCGCTGATTGGCAAGGTTTGCCGGCGCGGTGCCGGCGCCCTTGGGCGCCAGTGCCGCGCCGGCCGTATATCCGTCGGGTTGCCGGGGAACGTCATCGATGAGTGCGGTATTGGATAATAATGGGCCGATTTCCCCTGCTGCCGGGGACGCTACCACTGGCACGCCCCTTCCCATGAGACAAAACCGCAATGCGCTCATGGACGCGCTGTTCAAGAACCTGACCCGCGCGTTCGCCTTCCTGGTGTTCCTGCTGCTGGCCGCCATCCTGGTCTCGCTGGTCTACGGATCGAGGCAGACGCTGGCCGCCTATGGGCCAGCCTTTTTGTGGACCAACGACTGGGATCCNGTCAACGAGGTCTACGGCGCGCTGGTGCCCATCGTCGGCACGTTGCTGACTTCGGTCATCGCGCTCGTCATCGCCGTGCCGGTTTCCTTCGGCATCGCGATGTTCTTGACCGAGCTGGCTCCACAATGGCTGCGCCGGCCCCTGGGCACGGCGATCGAAATGCTGGCGGCCATTCCGTCCATNATCTACGGGATGTGGGGCCTGTTCGTGTTCGTGCCGGTGTTCCAGGCGCACATCCAGCCGGGGCTGATCGCCGTGCTGGGCAGCCTGCCGGGGATAGGCGGCTTTTTCTCCGGGCCGCCCTTCGGCATCGGCGTATTCACCGCCGGCCTGATTCTGTCGGTGATGATCGTGCCGTTCATCGCGGCCGTCATGCGCGACGTATTCGAAGTCGTGCCCCCTATGCTCAAGGAATCGGCCTATGGCCTGGGCAGCAGTACCTGGGAGGTGATGTGGCGGGTGGTGCTGCCTTATACCCGGGCAGGCGTCATCGGCGGCATCATGCTGGGGCTGGGGCGCGCATTGGGCGAGACCATGGCCGTGACCTTCGTCATCGGCAACGCCTTCCGGCTGCCGGAGTCGATCTTCGCGCCGGCCAACTCGATCGCCTCGGCGCTGGCCAACGAGTTCAACGAAGCGGGCGGGTTGCAGAAGTCCGCGTTGATCGAGCTGGGCCTGATCCTGTTCCTGATCACCACGATCGTGCTCGCGCTGTCCAAGTTGCTGCTGCTTCGCCTGTCCAAGGCCGAAGGCAGCAAATCCTGATTTCGTCCAAGCGAAGGCTACGCACATGCCGGCTACGTCCGTCATCGACATGCAAAACCCGGTCTACCGCCGGCGCCGCCTGGTCAACCGCGTCATGCTGACGCTGTCGTTCGCGGCGCTGGCGTTCGGCCTGTTCTGGCTGTTCTGGATCATCGTCACCTTGCTGGTCAAGGGCGGCTCCGCGCTGTCGCTGACGCTCTTCACCGAAATCACGCCGCCGCCGGGCCAGGCCGGGGGACTGGCCAACGCCATCGTCGGCAGCCTGCTGATGGCGGCCGTGGGCACCGCCATCGGCACCCCCATCGGCATCCTGGCCGGCACCTACCTGGCCGAGTACGGCCATCGCGGCTGGCTGGCGCCGGCCACGCGATTCCTGAACGATGTGCTGCTGTCGGCGCCGTCGATCGTCATCGGCCTGTTCATCTACACCGTGTACGTCTACCAGGTCGGCCATTACTCGGGCTGGGCGGGCGCGCTTGCCCTGTCCATCCTGGTCATCCCCGTGGTGGTGCGCACCACGGACAACATGCTGATGCTCGTGCCAAACGGCCTGCGCGAGGCATGCGTGGCGCTCGGCTGCCCCAAATGGCGCATGATCGTGATGGTGTGCTATCGGGCGGCGCGCTCCGGGATCATCACTGGCGTGTTGCTGGCGATCGCACGCATTTCGGGCGAGACCGCGCCGCTGCTATTCACGGCGCTGTCCAACCAGTTCCTGTCCCTGGACATGAACGCGCCGATGGCCAACCTGCCCGTGGTCATCTTCCAGTACGCGGCCAGCCCCTTCAAGGATTGGAACACGCTGGCCTGGGCGGGNGCAGCGCTGATCACGGTGCTGGTGCTGGGCATCAACATCGTCGCCCGCAATATGTTCCGCAAGCCCTGAGCCCGTTCCGGCAAACCGGCAAACTGATTGCCTGCAACAGGATTACGCAATGGATAACCCGTCTTCCGCCACCGCCGCCGTCCCGCGCGCGAAGTTGGAGGTCAAGAACCTGAACTTCTACTACGGCAAGTTCCATGCCATTCGCAACGTGAGCATGTCGATCCGCGAAAAGAAGGTCACCGCCTTCATCGGCCCGTCGGGCTGCGGCAAGTCGACGTTGCTGCGCACCTTCAACCGGATGTTCGAGCTCTATCCGGGGCAGCGCGCCGAAGGCGAAATCCTGCTCGACGGTGAAAACCTGCTGACGACCAAGACAGACATTTCGCTCATCCGTGCCAAGGTCGGCATGGTCTTCCAAAAGCCCACGCCGTTTCCGATGAGCATCTACGACAACGTCGCCTTCGGCGTGCGCCTGTTCGAAAAGCTGTCCAAGGGGGAAATGGACGAGCGCGTGGAGTGGGCGTTGACCAAGGCGGCGCTGTGGAACGAGGTCAAGGACAAGCTGCACCAAAGCGGCAACAGCCTGTCGGGCGGGCANCAGCAGCGGCTGTGCATCGCACGGGGCGTGGCGATCAAGCCCGAAGTGCTGCTGCTCGACGAACCGTGCTCGGCGCTGGATCCGATTTCGACCGCCAAGATCGAAGAGCTGATCGCGGAATTGAAAAACGACTACACCGTCGTCATCGTTACGCACAACATGCAGCAGGCTGCACGCTGCTCGGACTACACCGCCTATATGTACCTTGGCGAACTCGTGGAATTCGGCGAAACCGACCAGATCTTCGTCAAGCCCCAACGCAAGGAAACCGAGGACTACATCACCGGGCGGTTCGGCTGAAGGCTGGTTTCCGCCAATCGACACGTTGTATATGAGTGCATCGCCGTATCGTCCTGTTGTCCTGTCCATACTCCGCGCGCATGGTGCGAAGTCGGTGCTGGATGCCCCCTGCGGACAGGGGTGGCTGGCCCAGGCCGTCCAAGCCGGCCGCATCCGCATCGATACGCTGGATGGCGTCGAAATGTACGATTTCCCAGAGGACCCATCGCTGCCTTATCGCAAGGTCGATGCATACGACCTGGACAAACCGTTGCCCGATCCGGACCAACCGTACGATGCGGTGGTGTGCGCGGAGGCCATTCACCTCGTCACCAACCCGGGCGTGGTGCTGGAAAGCTTCAAGCGCGCGCTACGCCCCGGCGGCATCGTCGTCATCACCACACCCAATACCTGGTATATGCGTTCCCGGTTGCAGTTCCTGCTGCGTGGTTTTCACTCGGGCTTCCGGCCGGGCATAGGCAAGCAGCCGGGCAAGGACTACATCACGTATTTCCCCTGGACGTATCCGCAGCTGCATTTGCTGCTGACGCATTACGGCTACACGGGCGTCACCCTGCATGAGGTCGACGAGCGCAAGCCCAAGCGATGGGTCGAGCATGCATTGGCGTTGCCGAGCAAGCTGTACTACGGCCGATGCCGGCGCAGGGCCGCCACGCCCGAAGAGACCGAATACTGGGCGACTGCCGGGCGTGCGCAGTCCCTGCACGGGCGCTGGCTGGTCGTCTCGGCGCGCAAGCCTGGGTAGTGCCCTGCTGGTCCGGGAACAATGTGGCGCACTAGGTGCGCGCGCCGTGCCGGCATGAGCTGGCGGCCGGTGTCCCGGCGTTTCGGGCTGTGGCGATGCCCGTCATTCTGGTATAGTCTGGCCCCTTCGGGGCGTAGCGCAGCCTGGTAGCGCATCTGCTTTGGGAGCAGAGGGTCGCGAGTTCGAATCCCGCCGCCCCGACCAAAGACGTCGTGCCTTTGCCGCCCGATGGGGCAAAGGCACTTCCCCTGGTCCCGCTATGCCGGGACGGGCAGAGCCGGCTTGTTGACGTACAGCTGGGTCACGTAGGACTTGTTGTGCGGGCCGCCGTCCACGGTCAGGGCCGCGCCGTTGACGTACGCCGCACGCGGCGAAGACAGGAACACGATCACGTCGGCGATTTCCTCAGGCGTGCCCCAGCGTTGCCCGGTGGGTACCGAAATGGTTTCCAGGGCCTGGCGGACGTTCTGCGTGGTGGCCTGATCAAGGTCTGGGCGGATCGCTTGGGACTCCCAGAGCTTGAATCGGTCCTCGGACTTGACCACGCCCGGGATCACGCAGTTGACACGCACGCCATGCTCGGCCAGTTCTGTGGCCAGATCGATGGAAAAGCGCACTTCAGCGGCCTTGGCCGGACCGGTGCAGCTCGAGCCGGGCGGGAAATTGCCACGCAGGGCGGTACGGCCCGAAACGTTGATGACGACGCTGGTGCCCGCCTTCTTGAGCAGGCCAAGTGCTCGCTGCGTCATGCGGAACTGGGCGAAGAAATTGACCGCCATGCCCTCAAGCAGGTCTTCGTCGGTCACGTCGGCGAACGGCTTGTAGATGCCGGTGCCCGCGTTGTTCACGAGAATGTCGAGCCGGCCATAGGTGCTTTCGAGATGGCCGACCAGGCGGTCGATGTCGTCTGGTTTCGTGACATCGGCCTGGACGGCGTCTATCGAAATGCCGGTGGCGCGCCGGACATGGTCGACGGCTTCGTCGAGCCGGCCCTGGTTGCGCCCGCAGATGATCACGCGCGACCCCTCACGCGCGTAGGCGCAAGCGGTAGCCAGCCCGATGCCGCGGCTGCCACCCGTGATGCAGGCAACTTTTCCAGAAAGATTCAAGTCCATGGTCGTTCCAGTTGTGGGGCTGCGGCGGGCCGGATGGCACGCTGCAGCATAGGCAATGCGTTCACGCCGGCCGGAAGACCGGCACGAAGATCTCCGCGGATTGGGTGCGCGCAAAGCACACTTCGACCGGCATGCCGATGGACAAGGCATCCAGGTCGCAATCGACGATGTTGGTCAGCAGCGTGGGGCCTTCCTCGAGCGTGACGTAGGCCGTTGCAAAGGGAACGGCCGCACGGCGCATGACGCTGTAGGTGTAGACCGTCCCCCTGCCGCTGGCCTGCTTCCAGAGCGTTCCGTCGGCATGGCAGAACGGGCAGATTGCGCGGGGATACCAGTGCGCCTTGTCGCATTGGCTGCAATGCCTGATCAGCAGGCGTCCTTCCCTGGCGGCATCCCAGAAGGGCTGTGTTTCTGGGTTGGGCAGGGGAGCGGGGAACTCCCGCGGGGTGGAAACAACGGTCATGCTATTCGCGCTCCAGAATGAGGGTGGCGCTGCCGTGCCGGGCGGCGAGCTGCCCGCCCGTGCCATGGGCCAGTGCGAGCCGGCAGTTGGGTACCTGGACGGCGGGATGGGCTTCTCCGCGCAGTTGACGCACGGCCTCTATGATCTTCGTCATGCCACCCCGGTTGCCGGGGTGGTTGCTGCACAGGCCACCGCCGTCAGTATTGATGGGCAGCTTGCCTACCCCGGCAATAAGATTACCGTCCTGGACGAAGCGTCCGCCTTGGCCTTTTTCGCAAAAACCGAGGTCTTCGAGTTGCATCAGCACGGTGATGGTGAAGCTGTCGTAGATCGACGCATACTGGATATCGGATGGTTTGACGCCGGCCTCTTCGAAGGCCTGCGCGCCGGATCGTTTCGCCCCCGAGCAGGTCAGGTCGAAATAGCCGCCCGACAAGTGCTTGACGGTTTCCCCGGCACCGCGGATTTTCACCAGCGGGCGCGACAGTTGCCGGGCGATCTCCGGGCGGGCTACGATGACGGCGCCGCCCCCGTCAGAAATCACGCAGCAGTCCAGCCTGTGCAGGGGATCGGCCACGACCGGGGAAGCCAAGACGTCTTCGACCGTGAGCACGTCGCGCAGCATGGCATTGGGGTTGTGGCTGGCGTGGTGCGACGCCGCTACCTTGATCCAGGCCAGCTGTTCGCTGGTGGTGCCGTACTCGTACATGTGCCGCATGGCGCACATGGCGTAGCCGTTGACATTGCTCATCCCGTACGGGAATTCGAATTGCGCATCGGGTTGGGTGGGGCTGCGCATCTTGGGTTGCAGGCCGGTAGCCACGCCCTCGCTGCGCGGTCGCCCCGCGAGGGTGATCAGGGCCACGTTGCATTTGCCCATGGCAATAGCCTGTGCGGCATGGTTGACTAGGGACAGGTACGATGCACCGCCGATGTCGGTCGAATCCGCATGGCGCACGCGAAGGTTTAGGTACTCGGCCATCGACGTTGGGCCCATGCCGGGGGCGTCCCCGGAGCAGAAATAACCGTCGACGTCCTCCCGGGACAGGCCGGCGTCCTTGAGCGCGCCGACCGCGACCTCGGCGTGCAGCTGCGCGAGCGATTTGTCGGGGGCGTGCCGGGTCGGATGCTCATATGCCCCGACGATATAAGCCTTGCTGTTGATCGTCATGGGTCAGCTTTCCGAAGTCGCAGTCGAGGCCGCCGGGTGCGCCAGGGCCGTGGCGCTGCCGCGCAGGACGGGCTTGCCGTCGACGTGCGCCGTCAGTTCGAAACGCAGCACGTCGCCGTCGCGTGCCACCACGGTGGACGTCGCCTCGACCGTTTGCCCGGCATAGACTGGCGCGAGGAAACGGGCCGACAATTCGGTGACGGCTCCGTCCTCGCCAACATGCTGCGACAGGCAGGTCGCGGCAAATGCCATCGTCAGCATGCCATGCACGAGCACGCCTTCCAGGCCGGCTGACTTGACGAACGGGTAATCGAAGTGGAGTCGGCTGAAGTCCCCGGAAGCGCCGGCGTATTTCACGAGCTGCGTCGTGGTCACCGGACCATGCCGAGTCGTGTGGGTATGGCCAGGGGTCAATGACAAGGTATTCTCCTTCATGGTCGTCTTCGCGGCGCGGTGCGTCAAGCACTCCTGAGCGCGCCGGGCGCGCGGTAGACGGCGATGCGCCCATTGGTGACGACGAGGTTGTTGTCAGCGTCCGTGGCGCGCAGCTCCTGCACTAGGATTTCCAGCTTTCCGCTGCGCCCGACTTTTTCGTCGACCCGCACCAGATGCATCTGGCAGGTCAGGACGTCTCCCGAGACGATGCGCCTGACATACTTGAAGTACTGCTCGCCGGCCATGACACGGCTTTCGTCCAGGCCGAGCATCCACGGTTGGCGCTGCGGCGGACGAAAGCTGGCGGGAAAGGTCAGGGGGGCCAACAGGCCACCGTAGCCGCGGGAACGCGCGTACGCTTCGTCATGGTGCAGGGGGTTGTCGTCCCCAATCGCATGGGCAAACGCGCGAATTGCGCCCTTTTCCACTTCCACGACGAAGGGCGGTGTCGCGGTGCCGACGAACGAACGGTCTACTTCCATTTCAAGCTTCCTTACGGGGGGCGGTCCCGGTCTTGTCCTGTAGGACGATGAGCGCGTCCAGCGCACAGAGCCGGCCCGTGCGGCGGTCAAGGACCAAGGGATTGATGTCGATTTCGGCCAGGCGGTCGCGGCCCAGGTGGGCGAAGCGGCCCAACGCCACGAGCAGGTCCGCCAGTTCGTCCTTGTCGATGGGACTTTGGCCGCGCATGCCTTCGAGCACGGCCTTGCCGCGCAGTTCGCCGATCATTTGCAACGCTTCGTCGCGGCCGAACGGGGCCGCCCGCATAGATACGTCCTTGAGCAGCTCGACGAAGATTCCGCCCAACCCGAGGAGAATGACTGGGCCGAACTCCGGGTCAGTTTTCATGCCCACGATGAGTTCCGTGCCGGCGTCGATCATTTGCTGTACAAGCACCTTGCCACCGTCGGCGCCTGCCCGCTCGAGCCGGTGCATGGCCTTGCGGAAAGCCTCGCGGACTTCGTCATCGCTGCGTAGGTTGAGGAAAACCAAGCCGGCATCGGACTTGTGCATGATGTCCGGATGCTCGCCCTTCAGGACGACGGGGTAGCCGATGTCGCGCGCCGCGCGCACGGCATCGTCTTCAGTCTGGGCAGGTTGCTCGCGCGTGACGGGGTATCCCAGCTCGGCCAGGACCTGTTTGCTGACCCGCTCGGTCAGCGCTCCCTTGCTGCCGGCTCTTGCGCCAGCCAACACCGACAGTGCCTTGAGCACCCGGCTTGTGTTGTCGCCATCGGCCGACGCGGCGGCTGGCGTCCTGGCGTGCGTCGCGCAATAGGCGTCCAGCGCACGGATGGCCGCAGCCGCCCGCGCCGGCGTGCGAAACACCGGGATGTCACTGCGCGATAGCAACGCACGCCCGTCTCCCTCGAAATCACCTCCGGCCCAGACGACGATGATGGCCTTGGGCGTTTTCTCGGCGATTCGGATGAAATCGCGGATGGCCGGCTCGTAGCTGCGCGCGACGGTGATGATGGGGACGACCACCTGGATGCCGTCGTCGTCGAGCAGCGCCCGTGTGCACCGGCCCCAGAAGCCGTCATCGCCGATCGTGCGCGCCGTGGTGTCCAGGGGGTTCTGGAAGTTGCCTTCGAAACCGAGTTCCCTGGCGATCGCCGCCTTGGTTGCCGCGCTGAACGGTGGGAACGCGAGCCCTTCGAGCGACGCATGGTCGGCGAACAGGCCGATATGGCCGCCGGAAATCGACAGCGCCGCGCAATGCGCAGCCGGTTCACGCAGCTTGTCCAGCTTGCCCGCATGGCGCAGTTTGGCGAACATCGATGCGATCTGGTAGAAGTCATCGATGTCGTGCGCACAGACCGCGCCATATTGTCGGCACACCGATTCGAATACCTGTGCCGACCCCGCCAGGGCGCCGGTATGCGAGGCAGCCATGGTCTTGCCCAGGTCGGTGCGTCCCGATTTCAGAATGACGACCGGCTTGCTACGGTCCCGAGCTTCGGCAAGCAGGTTGCAGAATCCGGCTTGGTCTCGAACCGCCTCCACGGTCATCGCCACGACGTCGGTGGCGTCGTCGAAAACCAGGAAACGGGCAACGTCTATGGTGTCCAGGTCCGCCTCGTTGCCTGTCGTGACGATGTGGCTGAACGCCATGCCGTCTTCGAGGGCGCCATACAGGATGGAGGCGAGCCCGAGCCCGCCGCTTTGCGAAACCAGGCCGATGCGGCCGGCCGGGATATCCGGCCAGGACATCGCAGCGGCCGACGAGACGCAGGTGCGGTCGACCAGGTTGGCAAAGCCGATGCAATTGGGGCCCAGCACGCGCACCCCTGCTTGCGCGGCCCGCGCCACCAGGCGGTCTTGCAGGGCCCGGCCGTGATCGTCACCGCGCTCGGCAAAGCCGGCGCTGGAGACCACCATCAGCCGGACGCGCTTTTGGGGGCATTGCTGCAGGACCCCGTCGATATGTTCGGCTGGTAGCGCGTAGACGACGCAATCGACGTCGCCCGGCACCGACGAGAGATCGGGGTAGCAAGGCAGTTCGCCGATCTGCGCGCGCGCGGGGTTGACGGGATAAATCCTGCCGCGGTAACCCTGGCGAAGCAGGGCGGGGATGATCTTCCCGCTGAAACGCTCAGGATTGGAGGATGCACCCACCACGGCGATCGATGCCGGCTTGAAGAGCCGGGCGATATCGGCCGGTTCCATCCTCGTGCGGACAGGGTCTACCGATGGCACAGCGATGTCGTTCATGTTCCGCTCAATCTTTGTTGCCCACGGTCTGCAGTTCCGAGCCGACCGAGGTGCGGAAGAGCTCGCGCATGTTCTCGACCGTCCAGCCGCCAAAGATGAAGGCCTCGGCTACTTCCTTCGGATGGGACCACAGCGACAGTTTGTCGCCGCCTATCCCAATCACCTGTCCCGTGATGTCGGCAGCCTCATCGCTGGCCAGGTACACCACGGCGGGCGCAACCTGGTCAGGCGTGCCGCGGCGCACGACGGATGTGCCCGCCCACGAGGCATCTTTCTTTTGCTTGACGTGTTCAGGAATGCTGTTGGTCATGTCCGTGACCGCGCGCGGCGAAACAGCGTTGACGGTAATGCCGTACTTGGCCACTTCCTGGCAGAGCGTCCGGGTCAGTCCGAGCACGCCCGCCTTGGCCGCAGCGTAGTTGGCCTGCCCGATGCTGCCGCGCAGGCCAGAGCGGGACGCGATGTTAATGATGCGTCCACCCTCGCCGGCGCGCCGCATTTCCCGAATGGCGGCACGGGCGCAGGCAAACGTGCCGGTCAGGCACACGGCGATGACATCGTTCCATTCCGCCTCGCTCATGTTGAAGCTCATGCGGTCGCGCAGGATCCCTGCGTTGTTCACGAGGATGTCGATGCGGCCAAAGGCACTGACCGTATCCTGCACGGCCTCATCCGCGCCGGCGAACGTCGAGATGTCCGCGTGCTGCGACACCGCCTGCCTGCCGACGTTGCGGATGGCGGCCGCGACGGCGTCGGCCCTCTCGCGATTGACGTCATTGACGACGACTTTGGCGCCGTGGGCGGCCAGGGCACGGGCCAGGCTCTCGCCTATGCCTTGTCCGGCACCGGTGACGAGCGCAACCTTGTTTGATAACAGCATGGAGCACCTTGTGCAGCAGTGGTTTACGAACCCTTGACCAGCTTCAGTTCACGGATGATGGAGCCGAAGCGGTTGATTTCATTGCGGATGAACTCGCGCAGTTGGTCGGGGGTCATGTCGATGGTTTCCGCCCCCAGCGTTGCCACGCTCTTTTTGACTTCCTCGTCGGCGACAATCTTGCGTACCGCATCGTTGAGCAGCCGGATGCGCTGCGGATCGGCGCCGGCGCGGGTCACAAGTGCATACCACTGGGAGAATTCGACCCCGTCGACCCCGGTTTCTTTCATGGTGGGCACGTCTGGCATGGACGAAAGCCGGTTCGGGTGTGCGACCGCAAGGATCTTGATCTTGCCTGAGGCCGTCTGCTGGACGGCGGACGACACGCCGACGAAAGCCATGGAAACCTGGCCACCCATGGCGTCGGTCACGGCCGGCGCATCGCCCTTGTATGGGACGTGCACGATGTCCAGCCCGGTCTTGCGCTTGAACGTTTCCCCGGCCAGGTGGCCGGTCCCGCCGACGCCGCTGCTGCTGAACGAAAGCTTCCCGGGGTTCTTTTTCCCGTACTCGATGAGCTCTTTTACGCTGTTGATGCCGAGGCCGCTGTGGATGGCGAGCACGATGGGCACGGCGCCGACCATGCCAACGGGCTCGAAATCCTTGATGGGATCGTAAGGCGTGTCTGGATACAGCGTCGGGTTGGTGCCGTGGGTGGCGCTGTTGCCCATAAGCAAGGTGTAGGCATCGGCCGGCGCGTTGACGACGAAGCTTGCTCCCACGATGCCGTTGGCACCCGCCTTGTTGTCCGCTACGGTCTTGATGCCCAGCGTCTTGCCCAGTTCCTTGGCCATCAGGCGCGTCAGGAAATCATTGGCTCCCCCGGCTGCGTAGGGGGAAATGACCGTAAGGGGCTTGTCATGGGGAAACTCCGCGTGGGCAGCGCCCATCGCGCAACATACGCCGAGTATCAGGCTGGCAAGGGATTTGCCAAAGGTCAGGGTGCGCATTGCTCCTCCTTTCGGATTGACTACGTTGACTTTCTGGATGGCGGCGGGTGGATGGATTCCGCCGATTGCTTTTCTTTGGCGAGCATTTCCCGGCCCAGTCGCTCGAGCTTGGTCAGGGCTTGGTCGAGGACGTCCCATTCCTGCCGGGTCAAGGCGTTCCGGTAGGTTTCGTTGCGGAAGGCGGCGGCCTTTATTAGTCTCGTGTAGAGACGCTCGCCTTCCTTGGTCAGGTTCAGTCGGATCGCACGGGCGTCGTGTTCGTCGGTGCGGCGTTGCACAAGGCCGCGGTCCGCCAGGGCGGTGATAACGCGGCTGGCCAGGCCCTTGTCCAGGTCTACCACCTTCGCCAGCTGATTCAGTGACAGTCCAGGCCTTGCGCCCAGCAGTGCGATCGTGCGCCATTCCCACAGCGAGACGTCGAAATTGTTCCGGTAGTGCAGTGCTGCCACCCGGGACATGAGGTTGCCGACCAGCTGCAGCCGATAGGAAATCAGGCTGGTAATCGTCACGCCGCTCTTCGCGGCCTCGGTTTGGGAAAAGATCGGGTTTGTTTTGCTCATGGTCGCCGAGGCCAACATATTGTTGACCAAATCAACAGTTGTGATTGTCAATGAATATAGATGACAAAGTCAACTATATCCGCCGGAGAAAAGGGTGAGGGTAAACCCGTAAGCGTGGTTTGGCGAGGCGCAGGTACTTCGTTCCAAATGCCGTATAAGCAGGGAGCCGGCGCGCGGGCAGCCAGCTTGGTGCCGGTCAGCCCCGGGCGTCGCGGCGCGGGGCAGGGCGGCCTGGCGGCGTTTCGTCGGCTGCAGCGCGTTCTTGCTCTTCGAATTCGCGGCACACCGCCGTCAGGCGATCGATGAAGCTGCGGTGCAGCGCCGATAGCGGATCCTGTCCATGGACCATGACGCTGATGGGCACGCGCAGTGTCGGCTGCAAGCGGGTCAGCACCATGCCGGGGCGCAGCATTGCGCGCCCCGTGATGGCGTCGACCACGGTCTCGCCGCAGCCGGCTTCGGCCAGCGCGCAGGCCACATAATGGGTCTGCACGTGCATCGATACCTTGGCCGACACCCCCAACGACTCCATCGCCTGGTGCAGCACCGCGCCCGTGGGATCGCGTGCATCCAACGCGATCAGGTTGTCAGGCTTCCAGGTTTTCAGGTCCAGGGGCCCGGACCTGCGGCGCGTGCCGATGTGCACGAGCTCGGTCTGGCCGATCGG
>JGI26049J44785_1000128_pt1 | contig 41246 bp, 37 predicted proteins | sample HigsolmetaGSP11D_FD_44785 | JGI IMG/M metagenome (IMG submission 44785)
AATATTATAAAGGACAAGCAGATTGGGAGATTATTCGGAAGGTAAAGGAAGCAGTTGGCATACCGGTTTTTGGCAGTGGAGATGTATTCACGCCTGAGGATGCCAAACGGATGATGGAACAGACAGGTTGCGATGCGATTATGATCGCCAGAGGAGCCAGGGGCAATCCTTGGATTTTTGAGCAGATTAAGTCCTATCTGGCAACAGGCAATCGCCAGCCAAAGCCTGATTTTGAAGAAGTAAGACAAACCATCCTACGACATGCCAAACTGTCAATCGATTATAAAGGAGAATATACAGGAATTCGTGAAATGAGAAAACACGTCGCCTGGTATACCGCCGGCTACCCACAATCCTCCAGACTTCGAAATCAGGTAAATGAAATAGAAAACCTTCACGATCTGGAGTTGCTATTGAAGGAATATTTGAATTAAAGGAAAAAGCCTTCGGATACGTATATTCTTTGTTATTGCACACAACAAAGTGAATTAAGTAATAGGAACATATTTTAAAAAGCAACTGTATGCAGTTGTTGGTGCTTAGATCACGTCTTTTGTGATCATATGTACCATTACGTACTGCATTCAAGCGGAAGCGTGTTGCGATTAAAATATGTTTCTATTACTTATCAAATAATTAATTGTGTAATAATATATCCGTAATACTAAATCTGGCTTTTGCCTCTCATTTACAAAAATATAGCCAAAGGTTTTCTTTAGATTAAAAATTTTTTATAAACATGTCACAAAATGATATTTATTCTATAAATTAATATTGATTTTTCCTATAATTGCGTTATAGTATATTTACAACAAAGACAGGTGTCTTCCGCAGAAAAACAAAACTGTTTAATTTGACAATTGGAGGAATAAGAATGGAAAAATTGAGAGTGGGAATACTTGGCGGTACCGGCATGGTTGGTCAACGTTTTATTTCATTATTAGAAAGCCATCCCTGGTTTGAAGTTGTAACCATAGCAGCAAGTCCAAGAAGTGCCGGAAAAACTTATGAGGAGGCAGTTGGCGGACGCTGGAAGATGAGTACACCAATGCCGGAATCAGTAAAGAAATTGATTGTTATGAATGTCAATGATGTTGCCAAAGTAAGCGAAAGTGTTGATTTCGTATTTAGTGCTGTGGATATGACGAAGGAAGAGATTAAGGCAATTGAAGAAGCATATGCTAAAATGGAAGTTCCTGTAGTATCCAATAACAGTGCCCATAGATGGACACCCGATGTACCTATGATTATCCCGGAGATCAATCCGGAACATCTCGAGGTGCTTCCTGCTCAAATGAAACGCTTAGGTACAACAAGGGGGTTTGTAGTTGTTAAACCGAATTGCTCCATTCAGAGCTATACACCTGCGCTTCATGCCCTTAAGGAATTTGGTCCGAAGGTTGTTGTTGCAACAACGTATCAGGCAATTTCCGGTGCAGGCAAGACCTTCGCAGATTGGCCTGAGATGGTTGACAATGTGATTCCTTACATTGGTGGGGAAGAGGAAAAAAGTGAACAGGAACCTTTACGAATCTGGGGTAAGGTTGTTGACGGTCAGATTGTTAAAGCGGAAGGCCCAGTAATAACGACCCAATGTATCCGTGTGCCGGTTACCGATGGCCATACTGCTGCTGTATTCGTAAACTTTGAGAAAAAGCCGAAGAAGGAGCAGATTATTAAGCTTTGGAATGAGTTCAAGGGGTTGCCTCAAGAGCTTAATCTTCCAAGTGCACCAAAGCAGTTTATCAAATATTTTGAAGAGGATAATCGTCCACAGGCAAAACTAGACCGTGATTATGAAAACGGTATGGGAGTAACGCTTGGAAGATTACGGGAAGATGTGGTATTTGATTATAAATTTGTTGGTTTATCCCACAATACACTACGCGGAGCAGCTGGCGGTGCTGTATTAACAGCGGAACTATTGAAAGCAAAAGGCTATATTACTAAAAAATCCAATTTGTAATCAAAGAAGATCCCTCACTGGGAAGTAAAAGCAGTGAGGGATCTTCTTTGATTATAAAGGTATTGACTTTGGAACTGAAACGTAGATGTTATCTCATTCTAATTCCGGTTTAAGGATAGATATTAAATAGGTATCTTAGGAACTGGATAGCATTCCCTTTATGTTGCCCATTGACAACAATTCCAAGGATATAAGGATCTGTATTGACGGCATGGTTCTTAAACAGTTCCGTATCAGTTAGATAGATGCCATATACACTATATTCAGAATCTTCCGATTGATTAGATATATAAAAATGGTCTGTGAGAGCGCTGTACAGATCCGTTGGAAGCTCATCCGATAACTTTTCCAAAGTTCCATTGTAAGCATAGGTTTGGAATTCGGATTCCGGAGCAATGATGATATCAACTTCCTTAGCTGATATAAAGGCAGCCAGACTCATACTTGAAGCAACAGCAAAGTCCGGAGAGCCATTTAAGTAAAAGGAGGTATTAAATGTTACCTGTTCTGTCTCGGGGTTTATCTCCAAATGATTAGCGAATTCTGTTTGGACTTCATTAATTACATCCTCATTGATTGTGTTATTGATCCAGGCTGCGTAGAATACCGTTTCCATATCCGGTGAAACAATTTCATAGATTGCATAGACAATAAGTGCGATTCCTATTGCAATCCCTAACGCGTGTAGACGGTAATATTCCCATAGGTATTCTAATTTTTTCTTAAAAGGAAGTTCCCGCAGCTTTTCCCTTTCGGTTTTTGGCTTTTTTATTTGATATATTTCAGCATTATCATCCAATACGGTTTTCTTTGGCATGAAATTACCTCTTTCTAATCCTTNAATAGTAATTAGTTTAGCATATTCGCTTATATAAAAAAAGAAAAATCTTATTAAATATCTCTAAAAAAGTTATTTATCGTTAAAACTAAGGATGTCAACAATCGCTAAGTCAATATCAATAAAGAATAGAGCAGAATAAACCTTTCTTTTTAGTAGTATTTATTTAAACGTTTAAGTTGAAATGCAGAGCAAGGTATAATATAATTAAATCACTGAACAAAAGGATTTAAGGAGGAAGTTTAAATGCAGTTTGGTTATTTTGATGATAAGAATAAAGAATATGTAATCACTACTCCGACAACACCATATCCATGGATTAATTATTTAGGCTCTCAAGAATTTTTTTCTTTGATATCCAATACAGCAGGTGGTTATAGCTTCTATAAGGATGCAAAATTACGTAGAATCACACGTTATCGTTATAATAACGTACCTCTTGATCTTGGTGGCGGTCGTTATTATTATATCAATGACCAAGGAGACGTATGGTCCCCGGGTTGGGCTCCTGCTAAGAAGGATCTTGATAAGTACGAATGCCGTCATGGTATGGGGTATACGAAAATCACAGGTACCCGCGGTGGCGTTGAAACAAATATAACTTTCTTTGTTCCTTTGAATACCAATGGGGAAGTTCATAAGGTTACAATCAAAAATACAACGGATCAAAAAAAGGAAATAAAACTGTTTTCTTTCGTGGAATGGTGCCTGTGGAACGCATGGGATGACCAAACCAACTTCCAAAGAAATTACAGTACAGGAGAAGTCGAAGTTAAGGGCTCTGTGATTTATCATAAAACGGAATATAAAGAAAGACGCAATCATTATGCATTCTTCTCTGTAAATGCACCAATTGCCGGATTTGACTCGGATCGGGAAAGCTTTCTTGGTACTTATAATGGATTTGAGAATCCGCAGGCAGTATTTGCAGGGAAATCCAATAACTCTATTGCCGATGGTTGGCATCCGATAGCTTCCCATTGCTTGGAAATCGAGTTGCAACCTGGGGAAACAAAGGATTATATCTTCCTTTTAGGTTATGTGGAAAATGAGCAGGATGAGAAGTGGGAAAGCAAAAATGTAATCAATAAGAAGAAAGCGGAAGCAATGATTGCTAAGTTCTCTACAGCAGAGGCTGTAGATCGTGCATTTGCAGAACTTGGTGTGTATTGGGATCAATTGCTTTCCAAATATACGGTTCGCTCCTCAGAAGAGAAGATGGATCGCATGGTAAATATCTGGAACCAGTATCAATGTATGGTTACCTTCAATCTATCCAGAAGCGCATCCTATTTTGAGTCCGGTATCGGAAGGGGAATGGGATTCCGTGACTCCAACCAGGATATTCTCGGATTCGTACATCAGGTTCCGGATCGTGCAAGGGAAAGAATTATTGACTTAGCTTCCACGCAATTAGAGGATGGCGGTGCATACCACCAGTATCAACCGTTAACTAAGAAAGGTAACAATGAAATCGGAGGTAACTTTAATGATGATCCTTTGTGGTTGATCCTTGCTGTAGTAGCTTATATCAAAGAAACAGGAGATTTCAGCATTCTTGATGTTATGACCCCGTTTGACAATGATGAGAGCAAGAGTACGCTTCTATCCGATCACTTAAAGCGCTCCTTTGATCATGTCATCAATAACCTGGGACCGCATGGACTTCCTCTGATTGGCCGCGCGGATTGGAATGACTGCCTGAACTTAAACTGCTTCTCAACAGAACCGGGCGAATCTTTCCAAACGACAACAAGCAAAGACGGTAAGGTTGCTGAATCCGTTATGATTGCCGGTATGTTCTGTTATATCGGTGAAGAATACGCAGTCTTAATGGAGAAAGTAGGCAATAAAGAAGAAGCGGAACGTGCCTTCAAAGAAGTAATTAAGATGCGTGAAGTAATCATGCAATACGGTTGGGATGGTTCCTGGTTTGTGCGTGCTTACGATGATTTTGGAAGAAAAGTGGGTAGTAAGGAATGCGAAGAGGGTAAGATATTTATTGAGTCCCAAGGTTTCTGTATCATGGGTAAATGCGGTATGGATGATGGTAAAGCAATAAAAGCCCTTGATTCCGTTGATAAATATCTTGGAACCAAATATGGTTTGGTACTTCAGAATCCGGCATTTACAAGATACTACGTAGAGTACGGTGAAATTTCTACCTACCCAGCCGGTTATAAAGAAAATGCCGGTATCTTCTGCCATAACAATGCTTGGATTATCATTGCAGAAGCATTGGTTGGAAGAGGGGATAAAGCATTTGATTACTATTCCAGAATTGCACCTGCATATACGGAAGAATATTCCGAAATTCACCGTTTGGAACCTTATGTATATGCGCAGATGGTTGCAGGTAAGGATGCTAGACGTTTTGGAGAAGCAAAGAATTCTTGGCTGACGGGAACAGCTTCCTGGAACTTTGTTGCGATTTCCCAATACATTCTTGGTGTGAAACCGGAATATGACGGATTAAAGATTGATCCTTCCATACCAAAGGACTGGGACGGATATCAGGTTACCCGTGTGTTCCGTGGAGTTACTTATAATATTACAGTGAAAAATCCAAATCACGTTTCCCGCGGAGTTGCTAAATTAATTGTTGACGGCAAGGAACTGGAAGGTAACATCATTCCATTTGCCGGTGATAAGCATATTCATGAGGTAGAGGTTATCTTGGGATAATCAGTGAAAAATTAATTGACATGCATGGTTGGTATCAATCAATATAATAAATCATAAAAGAAGTCCATTTTCAGAAGCTTGAGTGGACGTATAAGTTAAGGAAGGATTATATCCTGTATTACCCCTGTATGGGTGGTAAAGCAAGGATATAATCCTCTTGTATTCTTTATTTAAAAATGATGGTTGTGTGGCCATTATTTTCTATGGTATACTTTTTAGAATAATAGAAAAAGGAATCGGTAAAAATGCGTAGAAAGTTTATCAGCGTTTTATATGGATTATTGGCTTTCCTTGCTGCAGAGGGAGTCCAGATTGCGGTAGCAAGTATATTGGGAATTTTGTATGTTTTAATTCATGGCCTAAACCTAGGGATAGAAATGGATTCCAATACCCTTTATTTAATGTCAATTGGAGCAGCCGTCGTATGTGGTGTCGCATTTGCCGTATGGTATTATGGCGCTTTAATCGAGGGCACTAGGGAAGAAAAAAAAGCAAGGTTTCATCATTTTACCACAAGACACAATATCCTATGGTTTCTTATCCTTGGTGTGGGATGCCAATTTTTCACGTCGGGTATTATGGCTTTTATACAGTCCTATTTCCCAAAGACATTTGAGCAATATTCGGAAGTCTTAGAGCTGTTAACAAGCGGTAGATTGGAGCTGGTCATCCTGTTTGCCATTGTGATTGCACCAATCGTGGAAGAAATGATATTTCGGGGTGTAATCTTGCACTTAATTGGCAGAGGAAATACGCAATTAATAACTATTCTAATGCAAGCAATCCTTTTTGGAATTTATCATGGGAATATCGTTCAGGGAATCTATGGTGCTGTGCTGGGAGCTCTTTTGGGGTATATTATGGTAAGTTATCATACGATTGCAGCACCAATCCTTTTGCATATGATTATTAATGCAAGTTCATTTTTAGTTAATCTATTTCCGAACAATCATTACAGTTTGCTTCTGATGACTTTAATCGGTGTTGCTTTCTTAACAGGTGGTATTAAGCAGATAAAACCTGTATAAGTTGGATGCAAGAATTACGATATGGTATACCGATGCTATTTAAAAACTTATTATTTTCATAACAAAAAACTTGATTTTTATTGAGTTATCATTTAGTATTCTATTTATAAAATCGGAACCACGTATCCTTGCATTTCAATCGCACTCCTACGAGGCGGTATGAAAAGAGCCGGACCGGAGGTTCATAAAGCTATTGAATTAAATATCATTTCTTAAAACTTAATAGGAATAACCCGGTATCATGTCTTGACCACGAAAAGATGCGGCAGGAACAATATGGCTTATTCTACCTATTAATGCGTATTATTACGGATTAATTTAAAAAATAAGTTTTGCTGTAAAAGTTTCTTAAAACATATATAAGGTAAGGTATTACGGTGCTTTATTTTTGGAAAAATATATGGAAGGAGAAACTGAAACAGCATAATATCGTTTTGCATTTTTTCGTCGTCATGCTACAATCAGCGTTCTCAATGGTTTAGCAATGATGGCGTTTTTTATTGAAGGCGCTAACGTTTGCAATTGAAACGTATTATATTTCCGGGGAAGTTAGATGCATCATAAGTTGCATTCGGGAAGGAGTAATGAATTATGAAAACAAGAACTACGGAACATACAGCAAAGCTGGTACAGATTGCATTATTGGTAGCAATTATTTTACTGATGGCATTTACGCCAATCGGTTATATTAAAACCTTTGGCCTTGAAATCACACTAATTGTCGTACCGGTTACCGTTGGAGCAATTGTCCTTGGGCCGGTAAGCGGAGCAATCCTTGGTGGAATCTTTGGCGCTACGAGCTTTATTCAATGCTTTGGTATCAGCCCATTTGGAGCTACGTTACTGGGAATTAATCCTTGGGCGACCTTTATTGTATGTATGGTGCCACGAATTCTTATGGGATGGGTGGCCGGAATGCTCTTTGCAGGACTTCGCAAATCTAATATGAATAAGAATGCGGCGATTGCAATTACGAATTTGGTTGGACCATTACTAAATACGATTTTTTTCATGGGTGCCCTGGTATTATTCTTTTATAATACGGAATATATTCAAGGCTTTGCATCGATGTTGGGAACCAATAATGTAATATCCTTTGTAATTGCTTTTGTAGGAATTAATGGACTGGTAGAAGCAGCTGCATCCTTTATCGTTGGAACTGCTGTTTCTAAGGCGCTTGATGTTTATAATACGAAAGCAGGGAGATAGAGTTGCAAATAATTCTCTCTGGAAAGCGTTAATCGGATAATTATATGATTGTATCAGATATAAGGATTTTGTAAATTTTGCTGTTGACATATTATCTGTAATATGCTATAATATCTTAGCTGTGAAAATTTAATACAGACGTTTAAAAGAAGAGTTATCCACTCTCACCCCTAGCATAATGATTATAGTGAACGGGTTAGCATAGGAATATCATTTATCTCTTAAATGTATATATGAGATGTTTATGGGATTGTTTTGAGGTGGATAATCTTGATTATTCACCTTTTTTTATTGCCGATATGATTATGAATTAGAAGGGTGAATGCGGATAGGACGTAAAGATATGTCCTTAATTTATATTTCGTAACTTTGTGATGTAGATTTTGCCTATGGAGGTGCAGTACTATTAGCGATTTAATGATTAATGAACAGATCAGGGATAAGGAAGTTCGCCTGATTGGTGAAAACGGAGAGCAGTTGGGTATTATGTCAGCAAAGGAAGCATTGAAGATAGCAAGAGAAGCGGATCTTGATCTTGTTAAAATTGCTCCAACAGCCAAACCCCCCGTTTGCAAGATTATCGATTATGGTAAATATCGATATGAACAGGCTAGAAAAGAGAAAGAAGCCAAGAAGAAGCAGAAGGTAATTGAAGTTAAGGAAATTCGATTATCACCGAATATTGATGAAAATGATTTGAATACGAAAGCTAACCACGCTAGAAAATTCCTGTCTAAAGGTGATAAAGTTAAAGTATCATTACGTTTTCGTGGTCGTGAGATGGCGCACACTGCTTCATCGAAAAAAATCTTGGATGATTTCTATGCTAAGCTTGAGGATATCGCTGTAATAGATAAACCTGCAAAGCTCGAAGGTAAAAGCATGACAATGTTCTTATCAGAAAAGCGTTAAAATACAAAAATTTCAACAGTAGGGCGAGCAGTAGGGCTTTTACCGCATGGCTTGTCCAACTGTATTAATTATTAAGGAGGAAATATCATGCCAAAATTAAAAACAAGCAAAGCAGCTGCGAAGCGTTTCAAAACTACTGGTACTGGAAAATTAAAGAGAATGAAGGCTTATAAGAGCCATATATTAACAAAGAAATCCGCTAAAAGAAAGAGAAATCTCAGAAAAGCAGCTATGACGGATGCTACAAACATTAAGAATATGAAGAAGATCTTACCATATCTGTAAGAGAAGAGATTGTTGATAAGGAGGAAATGAAAAATGGCAAGAGTTAAAGGCGGATTGAACGCGAAAAAGAAACACAATAGAGTTCTTAAACTGGCAAAAGGTTATAGAGGTGCCAGATCAAAACAATATAGAATAGCTAAGCAATCAGTTATGAGAGCGTTAGCAACATCTTTCGCTGGTAGAAAGGAAAGAAAGAGACAGTTCAGACAATTATGGATTGCTAGAATTAATGCAGCAGCTAGAATGAATGGTCTTTCCTACAGCAAATTCATGCATGGCTTAAAATTAGCTAATGTTGATATCAACAGAAAGATGCTTTCTGAGATGGCAATCAACGATGCTGAAGGCTTTACAGCATTAGTGGAAGTTGCTAAGTCTAAATTGGCTTAAGAACATAATTTTGAATTAATAATTTTCTAATACAAATGTCCGAAACAGTTAAGATATGCAAATGTCTTACCTGTTCCGGACATTTTTTATAACGAAAAATGGCAAGTTATTCCCTTTGTTTATGAAAAGGAAAATACTTGCCAAATAATCTTCATTTCAATAGATGTTTGTTCTATTTTAAGGAAAAGAATGTGGATTAATCAATTACCGTTCCCAAGCCCAGTGTGCTGCTTACCGGAAGGGAGAAACATATTCCTTTACCAGCAGTTGACAGGCCAAATTCCTGGGTGATTTTCTCCATGATACTATGTTTTTTATCATGAGGAGCTAATATCATTACAATATCTTTTTCTGGTTGAATTGTAATACCTAAGAATTTGGAAGCCTCTTCAGAGCCTACACCGCGTGCATGGATCAGCGTGCCCCCGGTAGCACCGGCAGCTTTTGCTACATCCATAACTTCACTGAATAAACCTCCTGAAACAATGGTTAGTATTAAATCATATGGTTCATTATGGGGCATTTGAACTTCCTCTCTTTCCAATTGGAATCTTTCTTCCGCTTTATAACATAATTGTGATAAGATACTGCTGCAGCCGGATAATGAAATTGTAAATGCAATACCGGTACCCGGTTTGTTTAATTTCATTTGAGAATTCAGTTCATGTAATATCTCCTGTGCCATACTCTCTGTCAATATACTGAATATAATCGCTTTCTTGGGTTCACCAAAGCCAAGAATATCATAGATTTCCGACTGGGCAGATCCATATCCATGCATTACCAGATTCACCGGAATGCCATATTTCTTATAAATGTCTATCACTTTATTGCCTAAACTATAATCTGCTATTGTAGTTAACATTTGAATTCGATGATGTATATGATTATTGTCCATCAACCTTCCTCCTGTTCCCCTGAGAGATGGTTCATTGTGCTTGTATTTTCAATCTCCGCCATATTTAATTGGCTTTCCAATGGTAATGTTTCCAAATCCATATCTTCATTATTTTCCTCATTCATAGAACTGTGCATCATGGTACTATCCTCTATTATACCATCATTTTCATCATATTCAATAATGGTATCTTCGATATAAGCTTCCGGTTCCTCCGTTTTCATAGTATTGGCTGCTTTAATACGATATACGATACCAAGACATTGTATAGTAATTAAAGGAGTCATGGCTACCATAGCAACAATACCAAAAGCATCGGTAAGAATATTACCGCCAACGCCTTCCGTTGCACCCATAGCAAAAGGAAGGAGAAAGGTGGCTGTCATTGGTCCGGAGGCAACACCGCCGGAATCGAATGCAATGGCAGTAAATAACTGAGGAACAAAGAAGGTTAGGATTAAGGCTATCATATATCCGGGAATAATCATGTACCATATGGAGATACCCGTAATAACACGAATCATTGCTAATCCTATCGATACGGCAACACCTATGGACAGACTAAGACCCATGGCACGTCCCGTAATATGACCTTCCGTAATATCTTCAACCTGCTGCTTTAATACATGAACCGCCGGCTCAGCCGCAACAATAAAGAAACCGATTAACATACCGATTGGAATTAAGATCCATGAGAATTTGCTTCTGCCAAGAATGCCTCCAATAAAATGTCCGGCTGGCATAAAACCAACATTTACTCCCGTTAAAAACAGGACCAGACCAAGATATGTATATATAATTCCGACAATAATTTTTAATAAAGGCCGAATGTTTAAGCGGAGGGAAACTACCTGGAATATAGCAAAAAATATGACAATCGGTAAAAGAGCAATAAATACCTCTTCAAAATAAATCGGTAGGTTTTTGGCAAATTCCAATAAAATTTCAGATAGGCTGTTAGCTTCTAAAACAGAAATCGGTGAGTAACTTCCGGAAGTGAAATTATAGAACATTCCCAAAAGTAGTACCGTAAGAATGGGGCCAACGGAGCAAAGGGCAACAAGACCAAAGCTATCATCTTCGGAATTTTTATCCCCGCGCACGGAAGCAAGTCCGATACCAAGGGCCATTATAAATGGTACGGTAATTGGGCCTGTCGTTACTCCACCGGAATCAAAGGCTACCGCCAAAAAATTCTTATGGGTAAAGATGGCCAAAATGAAAACGAAAAGGTAAAAACCTATGAGAACATAGGACAATTTTATTTGAAAAAATATTCTCAGGAAGGAAATAACAAGAAATATACCCACTCCGACGGCAACAGCGATAATTAATACAAAGTCAGGAACTGCCGGTGTTTGCGTTGCAAGCACTTTTAAATCAGGCTCTGCAATGGTAATGAAAATGCCAATCAAAAGTGTAGTAGTTATAATGAGAGGCAGTTTACGGCTTTTGGCCAGATGGGAACCGATTTTCTCTCCCATATGCATCATGGAGATATCTGCACCTAGCGTAAAAAAAGTCATACCAATAATCAGTAATAATGCGCCAATTAGAAATGTAACAAAGGTATATCCCGGCATTGGCGTTATCGTTAAGTGTAGAATAACAACAATTAATGAAACGGGAAGTACGGAAGATAACGCTTCCCATAATTTGATTTTGATTTGCTTCTGCATACGTCACCTCGCATTAGTTTTTGCAATGTAAATTAGTAAATGAAATTGATAAAGTTTCCCATCTTCTANTATCTTACAGGAAATAATACAAGTTATCAATACTCTTTAAANAAGNATTTCTTAAAAAAGTATAAACAATAGGATTGGTAAGTTTATTTATCATATATTACAAGAATTGGAAAGCTGATTCTTGTATCTAATTTAAAGTTTGGTTAAAACCAGATAAATATATACGAAATTCTACGCATATATATTGCGGGAAGTAAAAATTTGAAGTATGATGAAAAGGTAAATATTACAAATACGTTGTTTATATGGGAGGTCTCTATGAGAAAAAACCTTACTAATATTTTATGGGGATTATTTTTTATCATCATCGGCGTTGGATTTGCCGGAAATGTCCTTGGCCTCTGGACATTCAATCTTTTTTTCCCAGGATGGTGGACATTACTAATCATCATTCCCTGTTTCATTAGCATGATCCAATCGGGATTTGGTGTAGGAGCAACGATGGGATTTATCATAGGTATCCTACTTTTGGTATCACGATATGTGAATCTGGATATTAATATCATGGGATTAATTATACCTGCCATATTGATCTATATTGGACTGCGCATCCTATTTCAAAATGCCTTCCGTAAGACAATTCACTATGATACGAACAAAGCTATGGGAAATATCGATGGTCAAACGGAATATCATAATGCAACTGGTAACCAAACAGAATATACAGCAATATTCAGCACAAATAAAGTAAATGTCGACGATGTTTTTCATGGAGCAGAACTTAATGCAATCTTTGGTGCAATTGTACTGGACCTCCGTGATGCCATCATACAACACGATATAGAACTGAACGCGACTGCTATTTTTGCAGGTATCGATATCTTTGTTCCAAGTAATGTTCGGATTAAAGTTAATAATATACCGATCTTTGGTGGTGTGGATAACAAGGTTGCAGATTCCACTGATGCCAATGCCCCAACCATTTATCTAAATTCAACTTGTATGTTTGGAGGTATCAATATTAAATGAATAGTTTTCAAAGGGTTATCAAGTATGGAGCAATTACCCTGGCTGTCCTTCTTGCCATCACGATTATATCAGGAATTGCGAATGCGGCCGTATCTATAATTTCTATATTTGCCGGGGATTATATTATCATTTCCGGCCGTAAGAATGTATCCAGTTTTGATAAACGGGAGAGTTTTGCGGATGTAGAAAGTTTGGACATTGATATTGTATCGGGCAATTTGGTTATTAAACAAGGTGATCAATTTTTTGTAGAAGCGGATGATGTAACGAATGATTTTGAAATGAAGGTGACGAATAATCAAACGTTAAAAATTCGGGAAAGAAAAAAAGGAATAGAATTCCTTGGATTTTACTTCAATATTAACAAAAAAATNGTTTCCGATATCACAATTTACATTCCTGCGAACTATCAATTGGAGGAAACTAAAATTAATACCGGTGCAGGAAAGGTAGAGATTGATAGATTGATTACAAAAAAGCTTATCATTGATGCCGGTGCCGGTAATATCAAAGGTAGCAACCTGGATGCGTCCGAAGTGAAATTAAACGGAGGAGCAGGTAAAATGATCTTTGATAATGTTATTTTTAGGAATATGAAACTGGATAGCGGTGTTGGGAATGTGGAAATTCATGGTGCACTGCTAGGGGATAATCGCATTGATTGCGGTATTGGAAATATGGATATTGAACTTTATGGCCATGAAGCAGACTATGACTTAGATATTGAAACCGGTTTAGGAAATGCTCGGATTAATGGGCGCCGTATATCCAAAAAGTACCGTACAAATAACGATGCATCTTCATACATCGAAATTGACGGAGGAATTGGCAGCATAGATATCAAATTTTCAAATTAAGCATACTTCATCCTTGAAAATCTATTACATTGGAAGATAATTATAAATTTACAAATATTATCAAAATAATTATGGATAAACCTTGCATTCTTTGTATACAAATAATAAAATAAGATAGAATAAATTAAGGACGTTACTAAGCAAATAACGTCCTTATTATTAAACTCGTTTTTCCTACNACTTGTTAATGAAAAAACAACGAAGAAAAGAGGTAAAAAATGAGCAAGAAAAATGTACTGGGGTTAATCCTTTTTGGTTTCTTGGTAGCGGCCGGATTATTTGTCACTGCCGATTATATGATTAACCAAGGATCGAAAGGTAATGATCAGCAAAATCAACTTAATATTACACAGGAGGATAATCTTTCTGACCCATATGCGCAGAAAGTATCAGATCCTCAAAGCGTTGGGGGATCAAGTTTAGCAGAAAATCCAAGGGATACCGGTGAGGATAATTCATCCGACACTTTTGAAGAAAAAGCTAATTCGATGGAAGTGGCGGATCATCGGGAAAAAGAGGAAAATGGATACGCTAACATTTCCGATAATAGAATCAGTGATAGTTATGTGGAAGAGAATCAGGATCAAGAAGAGACAACTACGCTTGCAGATCAAGAAGCAGGTAAAGGCGGAGCTGTAAATCCAAAGGAAGATTCCGATGAGGAAGGATCAACTACCAGCATAGCTTCAATTTCTCAAGAAAAGCCGGAAGGAACTACAGATACATTGGCAAGTTCGGCATTATCTGCGCCTGATCTTCAACTGATTTATGATAGTACGCAGGTGGATTATGAAGCTTATATTCCGGAAATGATCTACGACAGCAAGATAGAAACCATGTTGGATATTGATAATCCGGAGTTGGATATCAAGGCAGAAGCAGCAATTTTATTTGATGCAAAAACAGGAGAAGTCCTATTCTATAAAAACCCAATAGAAGCTGTCTTTCCTGCAAGTACGACCAAGCTCTTAACGTGCCTGGTTACTTTGGAATGGTGTCAGGAGAATGAAGAAGTTACTATTGGAGATGAAATAACAATGATTGCCTCAGATTCTTCGAAAGCTAACATTCGTCAAGGGCAAAGGCTTACAATACGAAACCTGCTTGAGGGGATGCTTCTTCCTTCCGGAAATGATGCTGCTTATGCAGCAGCGGCATATGTTGGAAGAAAATCATTAAAAAATCCGAACGCTGATAAAGAAGAGGCTGTCCTGGAATTTATGAGACTTATGAATCAGAAAGCGAAGGAAATAGGGGTAAAAAATTCCTGCTTTAAAACACCGGATGGATATGATGCACTAGGGCAGTATACAACGGCCTTTGATATGGGACTAATCGGTTTGGCAGCTTCCGAGAATGAAACCATTATGGAAATCTGTCAAAAGAGCAGATCACGGAACCTGTTTGTTAGTGGGGAAGACGTTACATGGGTGAATACCAACTCCCTGATTAATAAAAATAGCCCGAGATATTATTCTAAAGCAACGGGTTTAAAAACGGGTACAAGTACGATGGCAGGTAAATGCCTGATAGCGACCGCCAGTGATGGTGATAAAGAGGTATTGTGCGTTGTAATGAACTCTACATCTTCCGGTCGATTTGACGATGCAACAAAATTATTAAAATATGGTTTACATTAATGCTGAGAAAGGCGGAGGGTGAGTATGGATAATAATATGTTTAATGAGAATGCAGAGAAACAGAACAGCATGAATCATGAGAATATGGATCAGGATAATCATAGCATGAACAATAATGAGATGATGAATCAGCAAAGTTTGAATATGCAGTATGGTTATCCAGGCAGTAATGTGAGTAGTGATTTTAATACGAATATGAATATGGAATTAGATAACGCAGAGCAAGTGAATGCCAAGAAGATACTGAATAAAATTGGGCTGGCCATGGCGGTCATGGCTGGCGCAATTCTGCTATCGCAGTTTCTCATAAGTGCAATTCTGGTAGGTATCTTTCCGGATGTTGAACAAGAGGACTGGTTTGTATGGGTATTAACTGCTGTGACCATGTACGGTGTCGGACTTCCGATTTTCTATGGAATGACCAGAAAAATTCCAAGCACACCAAAGAAACCGTTAAAAAAGTTGAAGATTTATCAGTTTTTAATCATTTTTGTTATATGTACAGCTGCAATGTATATTACCAACTTTATTAGTATTTTTTTAACTTTTTTGATTTCTTTAATTAAAGGCGGCGATATTTTAAATCCGGCATTAGATGCCATCGTCGAAGGAAATTTCTTGCTTACTTTTCTATACACATCGATTGGAGCACCAATTGTGGAAGAACTGATCTTCCGTAAGATATTATTGGATAAGGTTCGCAGATTCGGGGATTTACCGGCAATCTTAATTACCGGACTCGCATTTGGCCTGTTCCATATGAATTTTGCTCAGATTTTTTATGCGATTGCGTTAGGAATTATATTCGCCTATGTGACACTAAGAACGAATACCATCCGTTATACGATTATACTACATATTCTAATTAATACCATAGGAGCTACCGTTGCACCATTAGTAGTTAAGAATGGGAATATGCTGCTGGCGCTGCTGGTGGGATTATGGGTAATTACATCGATTGTTATTGGTACCTTTCTGTTTCTCTATATCGTGGTAATCAAAAAAAATATTCAGCTGGACCGTGGAGAAATATCTGTTCCCAACAAATCTGCATATCTTCTTAATTTCGGCACCATCCTTTTTGTCGCAATCTGTCTTGCAATGACGATAAGCGTTTTATTGGCATGAATTGTTAGTGAATGAAAGATTTATTCAGTATGATAAAGAATCCTAAGTTAAGCATCGGCTATCTGAAAGAATATGAGATAACACATGCTGTGTTAAGATTGGTACATGGAAAAATGGATTGCTATCCGTTATGATGAAAGCGTAGTATGAAATTTTTTTATGCAAGGTAATGAATGATAGATATATAGCTTAGAAAGGAGAAGTGTACATGAACAATTTTACCTTTTATAGTCCAACATATTTTGTTTTTGGGAAAGATACTGAGAATGAAGCAGGGCATTATGTCAAACGCTTCGGAGGAAGTAAAGTATTAATTCACTATGGTGGAGGTTCCGTGGTTCGTTCCGGACTGTTGGACAGAGTGAAAACATCTCTTACCAAGGAAAACATAGCGTTTGTTGAACTTGGAGGAGTGCAACCAAATCCAAGAAGTGGATTGGTATATGAGGGTATAGATCTATGCCGGAAGGAAGGCGTTGATTTTATATTGGCAGTTGGCGGAGGTAGCGTTATAGACTCTGCGAAGGCGATTGCTGCCGGTGTTAAGTATGATGGTGACTTCTGGGATTTCTATGAAGGTAAGCCGGTAGAAGATGCGTTACCGGTAGCTACCGTTTTGACCATTGCAGCTGCAGGCAGCGAAGGATCTGGTGATTCTGTTATCACAAAGGAAGAAGGAATGTTAAAGAGAGGGGCTAGTGGGGAAGCTTTAAGGCCGGTATTCTCTATTCTAAATCCGGCACTCACACAGACCTTGCCTGCTTATCAAACTGCGGCAGGTGCAACAGATATTATCGCGCATGTGTTTGAACGGTATTTTACAAATACCAAGGAAGTAGAAATTACAGACCGTTTATGTGAAGCAGTTTTATTAACTATGATAAAAGAGGTTCCAAGGGTAATTGCGGATCCAAATAATTACGAGGCAAGAGCGAATATTATGTGGGCAGGTATGGTTGCGCATAATAATATTGTTGGTGTAGGTCGTGATCAAGACTGGTCAAGCCATATCATAGAACATGAATTATCAGCGCTATATGATGTAGCTCATGGTGCAGGGTTGGCAGTTATCTTCCCGGCTTGGATGACTTATGTATATAAGCATAATGTAAACCGCTTTGCACAGATTGCTGTTCGCGTATGGGGTTGTCAGATGAACTTTGAGAATCCGGAAGCTACTGCTTTAGAAGGAATAGAAAGATTAAAGCAGTTCCTGACATCCATTGGAATGCCGATTAGCTTCAAAGAATTGGGAGCCAAGGAAGAAGATATTCCTACGATGGTTGAGAAACTCGGCTTAGGCGAAAATGGAACCATAGGAGGCTTCGTAAAATTAACAAGTAAGGATGTAGAGCAGATCTATCGATTGGCATTATAATTAATTTAAATTATAGGATAAAAAATCATATATTAAATAAACCCGGAAGTTTCTAATTTCACAAATTGAGGCTTCCGGGTTTATCTTTTTTTATGAAATGATCTGGTAGCCAATTCATCTTGATGTGGGAACTGGGCTATCGATTTAATCGGTTTTAAAAAGTAGGACTTAGTGAATGAACCTTTTATAACTTTGGAATGATAGGAATAAAAGCTTTTCGTAGTAGATATAAAACATGGTTTCTTGTGTTACCATGGTACGGTAAATGGAATAATATTACTTGCTAATTCATTGTTATATGGTAATATATTAATTATATTTACATTCCCCTATGTTTCATTAAGGAGATTTCTGTGTCAGATAAATGGAGGCGTTTTATGTTGACCAATTTACTGGTAAAGCTATTTGTAAAAAATGCAGATAATGTAGAGGATCAAAAAGTAAGATCAGCTTACGGCATTCTTGCCAGTGTAGTAGGAGTAATCTGCAATCTGATTCTCTTCGGAATAAAATTAGGAGTAGGAATTATCATTCATAGTATCTCGGTTATGGCAGACGCATTTAACAACTTATCAGATGCAGCATCCTCCATTATTAGCTTTATTGGTGTGAAATTGGCAGAAAGACCGGCGGACAAGGAGCATCCATTTGGTCATGGCCGCTTTGAATACATTGCAGCTTTGGTAGTATCTTTTCTTATATTACAGGTGGGTTTAACACTATTTAAGAGCTCATTTACTAAGATTCTAAAGCCCGAAAGAATTACCTTTCATCCTATTTTAACGGGGNTTCTTATCATATCAATTTTGGTAAAAGTATGGCTAATGTTCTTTAATCGAAAGTTAGGAAATCGAATTAATTCCGCAGTGATGAAGGCANCCGCAGCGGATTCTATGGGAGATGTATTGGTTACTTCTGCGACGGTAATATCAACTGTGGTAGCAGGCCTCACCGGATTGCAAATCGATGGTTACATTGGTCTTATCGTATCTATTTTTGTCATCATTGCGGGATTTGGGATAGCCAAAGAAACTCTGGAGCCTCTTTTGGGACAAGCTGTTGACCGGAAAATGTATGAGACAATTACGCAGATGGTAGAAAGCTACCAAGGAATCGTAGGTAGCCATGATCTGGTGATTCATAGCTATGGTCCGTCACACCGTATGGCCACAATTCATGCAGAAGTTCCCAATGATTCTGATCTTAATAAGGTCCATGAAACGATTGATCAAATTGAAAGAGATGTTCTTGAAAAATTGGATATTTTTCTGGTAATCCATATGGATCCGATTGAAGTAAATGATAAGATGGTATTGGAGAAAAAGGAAATGGTTCTGGAAATCATTAATAAATTGGAGCCAAAAGCTACCATCCATGATTTTCGCCTCGTGAATGGAGAATTTCACATTAACTTGATTTTTGATCTGGTTGTTCCCTTTTCCTATTCTACAGCTGATGAGCAGCATCTCCTTGCCAATATTGTTGAGGAAGTTCGTAAACGAGATCACCGTTACCAGTGTATTATTACACTTGAGAATAGCTATATCGCAGAAGAATAAAACTGCAAATTAAATTGAAAAAAGTATAAATTTGCTCTTGAAAAACAGAAAGTGATATGCTAAAATATCATTCGTGGTCGCGATAAAAGCTACCACGAATTTAAAATATGTTTGCGTTTACGCAAATACCTATTTATATATTGGGCTATCGCCAAACGGTAAGGCACTGGACTCTGACTCCAGCATTTCTAGGTTCGAATCCTAGTGGCCCAGTCATTAAAGTGATCATCATAGGATGGTCACTTTTTTTGATATCCTTTTTTCCTGTGTTATTTCTTACGAAAATTGTAGGAACCTAAAGAAAAGACAACGTAGATCAGTTAGTAGGAGTAANTCTGACGTATTCTGCCAATCATAATTATATAAAGAAATCCTCTCTTTCCTGTAATTTTATGATAAAATAAATATAATATATAAAATAAAAGAGAGGGTGAAATGTCTTGAACAAGGAGTTTGCCGAAGCGATTGAAAATTCGCCTATTATAGCTGCAGTAAGTGATATGGATCATTTGGAAAAATGTTTACAATCGGAAAGTAAAGTGATATTTATCTTATTTGGGGATATATGCAACATTGCAGACATTGTAGACAAAGTTAAAGCTGCCGGCAAAATTGCGATGGTACATATAGATTTAATTGTAGGATTAAGTTCCAAAGAGATTACCGTTGATTTCATCAAGAAGTATACGAAAGCGGATGGTATTATATCTACGAAACACTCTCTCATTAAACGTGCGCAGGAATTAGGGTTATACACGATTTTAAGGTTTTTTGTGATTGATTCACTTGCATTAAATAATATTGTAAAACAGTTGAGTTTAGTAAAACCGGATTTTGTTGAAGTTTTGCCCGGTTTGATGCCGAAAGTAATAAAAAAGATTTCTGAGATGACTTCTGTACCAATAATTGCAGGAGGATTAATTTCGGAAAAAGAGGATGTCATTTCCATTCTTTCCAGTGGCGCAATTTCGATATCCACGACAAATTCTGACGTCTGGTTTATGTAATTATAAGACAACATTGCGATAATATCTTTTGATAATCGGTCAATAAAGAATAGCTTAGATATATAGTAAAAATTACGGTATCGTCTTTACATAGATAGTAAAAAATGATATAATTATTATAGAAAAATTTTAAATTTCATAATATTGGCTAGAGTTGAAGAGAAGCCGCACATTTGAATTGCTGGTAATAGCGATTATTTGTGTGGCTTTTTTTGTGTTCAAAATTTTGAATATAGGAGGGTTATTGTGTACGATGTTGTTATTATTGGCGCAGGTGTAGCGGGAACCATGATCGCCAGAGAACTATCCAGATATCAGTTAAAACTACTTATGGTAGATCGGCAGAATGATGTTGGAAATGAAACGACTGCTGCAAATAGTGCTATCATCCATGCCGGCTATGATGCGTTATCTACAGAATTGAAAGGGAAGTTCAATGCACTGGGGAATGCGATGTTCGATCAAATATGTGAGGAACTTGATGTACCCTTTAAAAGAATTGGTTCCCTTGTTGTGGCCTTTGATGAAAAAGATCGAAGGAAACTGCAGGAACTATATGAAAATGGTTTACGAAATCATGTACCCAATATAAGAATTATAGAAAAAGATGAAGTACTCGCGATGGAACCTAATCTAAATCCTTCTATTTGCTGTGCGTTATACGCACCAACAGCAGGAATAATTGATCCCTGGGAATTGGCAGCTGCTGCCTCTGAGAATGCACAGGAAAACGGTGCAGAGCTTCGCTTGGAAACAGAGGTTACGGACATTCATAGACTTCATGATGGAAGTTACAGAATTATCACGGATAAAGGTGAAATTGATACCAGATACATCATTAACTGTGCAGGTGTCTATGCAGATAAAATTAACAATATGGTAACTCAACCGTATTTTAAAATACGACCCAGAAGAGGCAATTATTTTGTGCTTGATAAGAATACAAACTTTGTTCATCATGTTATATTCCAATGTCCAACGGAAAAAGGAAAGGGAGTACTTATTACACCAACGGTGCATGGTAATATTCTGATCGGACCGGATTCGGAATTTGTTGATGACAAGGATAGTATGGCAACCGATGCAACACGGTTAGATTATGTCAGAAGAACAGCATTACTAACTTCATCGTCCATACCTTTTCACAAAATCATACGATCCTATGCGGGGCTTAGAGCAACCAGCGACCGGGGAGATTTTATCATTGAAGAGGCCAAGGGTGCTAAGGGCTTTATCAATGTTGCCGGATATGAATCTCCTGGCTTATCTGCGATACCAGCTGTTGCAAAATATGTTGTTCAGTTGCTAGAGAATGTTACCGGAGGATTAACTGTGAAAGAAAGCTTTCATCCGATACGGAAAAAAATAATTCGTTTTGTAGAATTAACAGAAGAAGAAAAAAGCCTGCTTATTAAAAGCAACCCCGCTTACGGTAAGATTGTTTGCCGCTGTGAAACCGTTACCGAAGGGGAAATCATAGATGCAATTCATAGAGGAGCGAGATCCGTGAAAGCCGTTAAGAAAAGAACCAGATCCGGATGCGGAAGGTGCCAGGGAGGCTTCTGCGGGCCCAGAATTGTTGAAATTCTTGCAAGAGAATTAGGAAAATCGATGAAGGATATCCCTTATGATCATAGTAAGGCATATATTCTGACAGAGGAAACGAAAAGTCCTAATAGCGGGAATAAGCAGAAGGGAGGCTTATTATGCTAAGCTATGATATTGTAGTAATCGGCGGGGGACCGGCGGGATTGGCCGCAGCCATTGAAGCAAAGAAAAATGGAGCAAACAAGATATTAGTGTTGGAAAGAGACCGGGAGCTGGGCGGTATTCTTCAACAATGCATTCACAACGGCTTTGGATTACATGTATTTAAAGAGGAATTAACAGGCCCGGAATATGCGGACCGATTCATCCAAGAACTGAAATCCATGAACATTGCGTATAAGACGAATACAATGGTATTGACGTTAACGAACGATAAAATTATTCACGCTGTTAATCCGGAAGACGGGTATATGACGATGAAAGCGAAAGCAATCATACTCGCTATGGGGTGCAGGGAACGTACCCGAGGAGCAATCACGATACCGGGGACCCGTCCTTCCGGTGTGTTTACGGCAGGAGCAGCGCAGCGATATATCAATGTGGAAGGTTATATGGTAGGGAATAGGGTAGTTATCCTGGGATCCGGTGATATCGGATTGATTATGGCAAGGAGATTGACCTTGGAAGGTGCCAAGGTGCTGGCGGTAGTGGAAATTATGCCGTATTCGGGAGGATTGAACAGGAATATTGTTCAGTGTTTGCATGACTTTGACATACCGTTATATCTCAGTCATACGGTAACGAATATAAGAGGAAATCATCGCCTTGAGGGAGTTACCATAGCAAAGGTTGATGAAAATAGAAAACCAATCCCTGGTACAGAAATCGATTATGATTGCGATACCCTGCTATTATCCGTGGGATTAATCCCGGAGAATGAACTTACAAGTAAAGCAGGTGCCGAAATCGATCCGAAGACGAATGGCCCTGTTGTGAATGAATCCATGGAAACAACAATCGAAGGCGTTTTTGCTTGCGGGAATGTAGTTCATGTCCATGATTTGGTTGATTTCGTAACTGAAGAAAGCAGGAGAGCCGGACGAAGCGCAGCAAAATATGTGAAAGACAGATTAAATTCCGATGGTAAAGAAGTAAAAACTGAAGCCCGTAATGGTATCTCCTATATAGTACCACAAAGAATACGATTGGATAACATAGCGGATAAAATCGATTTATTTATGAGGGTGAGAAAAATCTATGAAAATGTCCGCTTGATAGTTAAGGCGGATAATGAAGTAATTCAGGGAGTGAAAAAAAGGCATTTGGCACCTGGAGAAATGATACAGATTATCTTACCAAGCAGCTTAATAAAAGAAAAATCATTTCAAACATTATCCATTGAAGTGGAGGAATAACTATGGAGCAAAAACAGAAAGTTATTTGTATTAACTGCCCGTTAGGATGTCATTTAGAAGTATCAAAACAGGCGAATGGAGATATCCATGTTGAGGGAAATAGCTGTAAAAGAGGAATCACATACGGAATTAGTGAAGTTACTGCACCTATGCGTGTTCTGACAACTACTGTGAAATGTGAGAATGGTGAGTTGAATCGGCTGCCGGTAAAAACCAAGGAACCCATTCCGAAGGGAAGTTTGCTCAAAGCGATGGAGGTAATCAAACAAGTAACCGTAAAGGCACCTGTTAAAATTGGAGATATCATAGTTCGGAACATTCTTGGAACGGAAGTCGATGTGATTGCCTGCCGAAGCATCATGAGCAAGGAGCGTTATGAAATCAACGAAAAAGCAGCCGGATAAAAGCAATAAGTTATTGCGTATAATGCATTAAATAGCATGATAGTCCCGAAAGAGTCTTCTTTTTATGAAAATTCTTTCGGGATTTTTGATATATATAACATTGTGATTTTTAGTGAATTTAATGATTGATAATTGACACTAAATAAGATAAAGTATAGTAAGATTTAACTTTGATTACCGCATTATGGATTGATTATTGCCTTTTTAATAATAAAATATACCGTTACGATACGGTAGTAAGAAATCATGATTTGGGCATTGTTGTGATGAAAGATGTTGCATGCGCTTATATCAAGAATAAGAGCATATTGATATAAAAATATACATTGGGGGTAAAAGACATGCGTATCGATAAGAATATGTCATTAACAAAAAAACTGGAAACCGTTCTGAAACAGGCGATTGAAGAAGGATATATACCGGGCGGTAATATTTTAGTCCTTAAGGATGGGAAGGAAGTGGCTTATTGTGAATCCGGTTATGCAGATGTGGAACGTAAAATTCCCATTCGCAGGGATACGATTTATCGTATGTATTCCTTAAGTAAGCCGATTACCGGTGCGGCGGTTATGATTCTAATGGAAAGAGGACTGATTGATTTGACAGATCCCGTTTCCAAGTTCCTTCCTGGATTTGTGAATCAGAAGGTTGCTACGGATGCCGGAACAATTCCTGTTAAACGGGATATGGTGATTAAGGATTTGCTATCTATGACCTCCGGTATGCCATATCCGGATTCCTCCCATCAAGCCGGACGGGAAGCAGATGCAGTATTCCGTAAAGTCATTGATAATTTAGACCGCGATACAGCGATGACAACGCTTGAGATCGCCAATGCATTAGGGCAGTGCAGCCTGCATTTCCAACCGGGAGAGCACTGGATGTACGGCACTTCTGCGGATATCCTGGGAGCAATTGTAGAAGTGGTCAGCGGAATGAAATATGGTGAATTTCTTAAGAAGGAAATATTTGAACCATTACGTATGAAAGATACTGCATTCTACGTACCGAAAGAGAAGCAGGAACGGTTAGCAAAATTATATAATTATAAGGATGGTAAATTCGTAGAACAACCAACCTATAACTTAGGGATTCAATATCCTATGAACAATCCGCCCGCATTTGAGTCCGGTGGAGCTGGATTGGCATCAACCATTGAGGACTATTCCAGATTTGCTACCATGCTCTTAAATCATGGGGAGCTTGACGGAGTAAGAATCCTTTCCCCTAAGACCGTGGATTTCTTTACGAAAGGGGAGTTACTGCCATGGCAGCAGGAAGATATGAATGATTGGGAAATGCTTGCCGGATATACCTATGGTAATTTGATGCGTGTAATGAAGAACCCTGGCGCAGCATTTATAAATGGTTCGGCTGGAGAATACGGATGGGATGGCTGGCTAGGAACATACTTTAGCAATTTCCCTGATGAAAAGGTCAGCTTCTTATTCATGATGCAGAAAAAAGATGCCGGAACCACCAGTTTAACAAGAAAGTTAAGGAATGTTGTGGTATCTGCGTTGCTTTAGTTATTTGCAGAAATTAACATTGTAAGTTAATATCGTTGGATTGGAAATTAAGAAGGTCATAAGTCATAAACTCCTTGAAATGGCTAGTTTCAATGAGTTCATGACTTGTGACCTTTACTTTTTTGAAACCCAATTATTTACTAATGAATCGTTTAGAGATCTAACTTATAATAACTGTTGAGTGCTATGAAATGGGGAACCCCGCTAGCACATAGTAACATATTCACCAGTGATACATATAAGGAGTGACTTTCTAATGAAAAAGAAACGCTTAATATTTTCAGGACTTATTTTGAGTGTAGTTATCAGCGCTCTAATTTTTACAAAAGATATTTACCAAGCAAATGCTTCTAATGCTATTCGATTAAATGATAAATCGATAGAGTTAGAAATTGGTCACTATAAAACCCTTAAAGTGCAGGGAACTTCTAGTAAGGCAACCTTTAGTTCTAGTAACCCCAAAGTAGCTACGGTATCTAGTAGTGGTAAAGTAACTGCAAAGGCCTCTGGTACCACAACAATTACAGTTCATGTGGCAGGTAAGAAGTTAACCAGCAAGGTATCCGTATATCAGATACAGAAAAAAGAGCTGATTTTAGCACCGGCTGATTCCTATGTAGCAAAGGTATGGGGACCTGTTCGTGAAATCGAATGGAAATCGGATAATACTTCGGTTGCATCTGTTTCCAACGATGGTAAGATTACAGCTAAGAAACCAGGTACAGCTACAATTACAGCACTTATCAATGGTAGTAAGACACTAACCAGTAAGGTAACCGTTGTTAGTACCAATCTTGAGCCGATCGTATTGCAACTTGGTGATTGGTACGGTCATCTTAAAACGCTTAAGGTGGAAGGTACGGATAAAGATATCAAATGGGAAACCAGTGATGCGTCTGTTGCAGTTGTTTCTAATAGCGGACGTGTTGAAGCAAAAGGCCCCGGAACAGCAATCATTACAGCTTCTGTCGGAAACGCGAAATTTGCATATAATGTTAAGGTGTTAGAGCCAAATGTAAAAGAATTTACCCTCAAAAAAGGGGAAACGAGAAAACTACATATTTTTGGAACATCAAGTGACATCGTATGGCATTCCAATCAAAAATCAGTTGCTCTGGTATCGGATGATGGCATTGTGAAAGCTGTAAGTGAAGGGGATGCGATCATCATGGCCTTTGTTGATGGTCTAAGAATCAATATCAGAGTTGTGGTAGGAGATAAGGCAGAGGATAGCTCAAAATACGAAGGCATTGGCCTGAACCATGATTTTGTTGTATTAGAGTATGGTGAAACTTATGGTCATATTAAAACACTTCAGGTACTGGGATACGACGGTAATGTAACCTGGACGTCAAATAATAAATCGGTTGCAACCGTTTCCAGTAATGGTCTTGTTGAGGCAAAAGGGCCTGGTAAGGCAGTCATTACGGCAACTGCTGGTAATCGGAAATTATCATGCGAGGTTAAAGTTCTTCAGATTAACGAAAAGGAATTCACCTTGTCTGAGGGTGAAACGAAGCAGCTTAAAGTCTCTGGAACAACAAGTGACATCGTATGGCATTCCAATCAAAAATCCGTTGCCACTGTTACCGAAAATGGTTTGGTAAAAGCGGTAGGCAAAGGTGATGCAATCATTATGATCTTTGTTGATGGAAGAAGAATTAACGCCAGAGTAATAGTTAAATAATAAATGATTACGGTATAGAAGGACGTCATAGATAGGGATTATCTATGGCGTTTTTTTTATAAATGCTATGGAAATAATTGGTTTGTATTTTACGGCAAATAACGATATACTAAGTAGTTAGATAGATATTATCAAAATATTATCAAAGCAACAAAGTTTACAAGGGAGAAGACGAATGAAAACGAGTTTAAAAACCTATTGGGCTTTATTTACGATTTTTTTTAAAGCTGGAACATTTACCTTTGCCGGTGGGCTTGCAATGTTGCCTGTAATCCAAAGGGATGTGGTTGATAAGTATCAATTGATGTCCAAGGAGGACTTTCTGGAATACGCTACGCTTTCTCAGACGCTACCCGGTGTTATTGCGCTTAACTGTGCATCGTTTGTAGGCCGACAAGTAGGCGGAACGATTGGTATGCTGGTTGCAGGCTTAGGGGCAACGATATCGGCTTTTATATTAATGATACTTGCTACAATCCTATTGCAATTTATTCCCCAGGATGGACCGGTGGCAGGTGCATTCCAAGGAATCCGAATTGCTTCTTCGGCATTCATCCTTTCTGCAGCTTTTACTTTAGGGAAGCATAATATTAAGAATTTTTTTGGTGTTTTTCTTATGTTGGCAGCTTTTCTGTTTGTAATGTTTACGAATATCAGTGCCCCAATCGTTGTATTGGCAGCAGGAGCCGCTGGCTATATCTATCATAGATTGAAAACCACAAGAGATCAGAAGGAGAAAAGATGATGTTGATGTATTTAAAATTACTACTAGTATTTTTTAGAATAGGTGCATTGGGCTTTGGCGGTGGCTATGCAATGATGTCCATGATAATAGATGAGGCTTCCCGTTTTTCCATCACTTCGGAGCAATTTGCCAGCCTAACGGCACTCGATATGGTTGTTCCCGGGCCAATCGCAATTAACGCAGCTACATTTATAGGTTTTCTTGCCGGTGGTTTCTGGGGTGCGCTTTTTGCAACGATTGGTGTAATGCTTCCATCCTTTATCATTATTATATTGGTAATGCGGTTTATTGAACGGTACCGGGGAAATAAGGTGATGAATAGCTTTCTGTCCGGTGTGAAACCTGCCGCAGTCGGTCTCATTGCTGCCGCAGCGATAACCATTGCTTCTGGCGTATTACTTTTACCGGGAGCCAGCTTGTCCGCATTACTTGCAGATCCGCTTGGTTCTATTTCCATCGTAGGAAGTGCAATCTTTTTCATTGCTGCTATTGCCAACATTCGATTTAATGCAAATCCGATTCTACTGACTGTATTAGCCGGAATTGTTGGGGCATTTTTGCTATCATAGAATAGCAATCTAGTAATCTAAATAGTGCTACTAACAATGAATAATAAAAAGAATTGGCTTGCCAATTCTTTTTATCATGAATAAAAAAGAGTGTCCGATCCAAGATTTCTTGCATATATCGGACACTCTTTCTCTGTCTTCACATTACTTCGTTGGTTATTTTCTCTTACCCAATTCGGTTCTGCTTTATGATTGATATTTTGCTAAAATAGTTTCAAAATACTGATCCACTCCATGAAAGTCCATACTGCCCACATAGATTTTTTCAAGAGCTCCGTGAAGTTTCTTGGTCTCTGAGAGCTTCTCCAAAGCAAGATGAATTAAGTTGTCATATTCCTTTACCTTGCTTTTTATACAGTAACCTTGCGCTTCCAATGCTTTTATATCCATTGCTTGGTTAAGATTGATTACTTGATCAAAATTCTCCCCGTTGCTATAATCTACGCTTCGTATCATAAGATTTAATTCCGGTATAAAAATATGTTGAAGTTTTTCCGGAGTTAATGGACGGTAAAAGCCCTCGACATCATAGCCATTACGAATGGATTCCTTTAAAATGGCATCAAGCAGTTTGGTTGCAGCATTTATATTTTTACCGACAACAGCCCATACCTTTGCACCTTCACATAAAGATTCCGTATAACTGATATAGCCATCGGCGGTATAGGATTCGGAAAATAGCTTCCTTACCCGACCTGGCTTTTGTTTCGTGTTCCTTGGCGTTTTCCCTTGGAAGATCTTAAGTTTTATATCTTCTACAAGTTTATGCAATTTCTCTTGGTCGGTTAGCGAATCATGAATTGCATTGATATCATCTTGAATGAAACTGGCTGCTCCCAAATAACGGTAAGCACTCTTGTAAGTATCTGATTTTTCTTTATTTACTGCAATAATTTCCTTTTTATGTTTCGCAATTTGACTTCCATCAAAGAAATATCCAAGATTAATAATTTCATCTATAGCACCCGGATATTTGGGATCAATTGTATGTGGAGCAGTTCCATCTACAAAACCGATTTTTAAATCAGGAATGACAATGGCATCTAAGCTTTCCTTGTCACTGGAACAATGAACATATTCGATTGCATACCCCTTGGAAGACATCGTCTTAGCAAACTTTTTCATAAAAGAGCTTTTTCCAACCCCGGGGCCGCCTTTGAGAATGTAGTAATGGTTCGCTTCTTCCAAATTCAAAATATAGTCGAAATAGCTGTAAAAACCTTTCGAAGTATTATTGCCGGCAAAAAAATGTCTCTCTTTCAATATAAAAACCTCCAATTCTTGGATTTCAGTTTCAATTTTTTATCCCGCAATATAGTATGCCATGGATTGTAAAATAGTTTCCGTAAAGCAGATCAAATTCTTTAGAAATTCTTTCGTTTTCTATTCAGATGATTTTTGGATTTGTATTATATTATGATAATAACAAAAGCCTCGCTATTAGTCACATGTAAATTTATGCTCATACCACATGAATTATAGCAAAATATAAATAAAAGAATATGATATGAAATGTTATTCGTTAAAGTACGCCATAATAAAAATGGGAATATTTAAAGTGAATATTGGAGGAATGAGGACGTATACGATATGGATGTTCAGGCATTGACGGATTATTTTCACCGATATGGTGCTATCGTTATCTTTATCATAGTTTTTTTGGAATACATGAATATGCCGGGGTTCCCTTCAGGACTGATTATGCCGCTGGCGGGAATATGGGCTGCAAAAGGGAATATTGGTTTTGTAACGGTACTTATTCTTTCCGTGATTGCCGGAATCTGTGGCAGCTGGGTTTTATACCTTGTCGGAAGGTATGGCGGAGAACTGGTATTACAGAAATATGTTAAGAAATTTCCAAAGCATAAACCGATTATTGAAAAAACGATAGAACGGATTCGTACGAAGGGTTATCTTGGAATTTGCGTCGGCAAATTGATTCCGGTACTTCGGACAATTATTTCGATTCCGGCAGGCGTTTTAAAGGTGAACTTTATTGGATATACGATAGCTTCCACAGTCGGTATTATCATATGGAACCTTGCACTCGTGGGAGCCGGATATTTCTTTGGAGAAACCGCTCTTAGAATTTTAGCATAGGAATTGGAGAGGAGGATTTACTATGCGGATTGCCATGCTGACGAATAATTATAAACCATTTGTTGGCGGTGTTCCCATTTCAATAGAAAGATTATCGGAAGGATTAAGGAAGCTGGGCCATGAGGTATATATCTTTGCCCCCAGTTATGAGGAAGAGGTGGAGGAGCCATACGTCATTCGATACCGTTCCAGCAAACGAAAATTAAAAGGAGAAATCGTAGTACCGAATTTTCTGGATCAATCCATCGAAGAAAAGTTCATCACCTATTCCTTTGATGTAATTCATGTCCATCATCCCATGCTTATGGGATATACTGCATGGTATCTGGGCAGGAAATATAACATTCCCGTGGTATTTACCTATCATACAAGATACGAACAGTATCTTCACTATCTAAAACCCTATGACCTCTTGCAAAAGCGTTTCAATCACCAGAAGCGCAAAAATTCCTGGGAAAGAAAACTTCTCTATGGGGGAAGTGAGAAGTTAGTGACTGCCCATAACCGCTTTTTTACGAACCACTGCAGTTTGGTATTGGCACCGTCCAAAAGTATGAAGCAATATTTGGAGGATCAAGGAACCATAACCAATATTGAGGTCGTGCCAACCGGCATTTTAGAAAAGGACTTTCAATGCGAACCGGAGAAAGTAGAACAGATACGCAAGCAGTATCTCGATGGGAATAAGTATCTGTTCTGCACGGTATCAAGGCTGGAGAAAGAGAAAAATATCAGCTTTCTTCTAGAAGGCTTGGCACTGCTGAAAAAGAGCAAGGGAGATTGCTTCCGCTTCCTATTAATCGGAGACGGAAGTGAGCGGGAGGAGCTTAGGAAAGAAGTAATCAGGTTTGGTTTGGATAAGAACGTGGTCTTCTGTGGATGTGTTGAACACGCCGAACTGCGTAATTATTACAAGGCATGTGACTTATTTCTGTTTGCTTCCAGGTCGGAAACACAAGGGATTGTATTATTGGAAGCTATGGCAGCAGGTTTACCGGTGGTTGCAGTGAAAGCATCCGGAACCAATGATGTGGTGCGGGATGGTTGGAACGGTTATACTTCCGAAATGGATATAACGGATTGGGGAAGAAAACTGGAAAATCTCTTGGAGAATAATCAATTAAGAAACTGGATGGCGCAGGCTGCAATAGCCGAGGCAAAAAAATACCTATCCCATAATATTGCTAAAAAAGTAGAACAATTATATCAAAATGTGCTAACCTACCGGAGAATGGAGCAGGCATATGAAAATAAAATTTTGTAAGTTAATGGCTAAAGTATTTCTTGCCTATCTGAAGGCGGTTGCAACAACGGGAAACCTTGAGGTGGTAAATGAAGAATGGATACGAAAGAATGCCTTGGTTGGATATTGGCACGGGGATAGTTACTGTATGCAGCTGATATTGCAACGAATCGCAAAGACGCAAGATAAAATCAGTGTAATTGTTACAGCAGATAAAAGAGGGGATGTTATCGAGGAAATGATACGTCCCTTTAAGGCGAAAGCATTAAGGTTACCCGATGGTTTAAGAATGCGTCCTTTCTTGCAAGGGTTAATAACTTATGCAAAGCAAGAGGATGGAATCCTGGCAGCATCCCTGGATGGCCCTACCGGGCCTCTTCATGAACCGAAAAAGCTATTATTCCTACTAGCATCTGAAGCACAAAAGCCGGTGGTATACATTCATTTTCAATATAAACGGGTAATCCGTCTGAAGAATCGCTGGGATCGCTATGTTATCCCATTGCCATTCTGCAGAATAAGAGCAGAAGTAAAGGAATTGGGCTATATTACAAAGGAAGATTTAAAGAATTTCAATGAGATGAAAAAAACGATTCAATTTTAGCCGGTCCTCAAGGATTGGAATGGGATTTGCAAAGGATATGGTGTATAATGGTTAAAACGGTAAAAACTTATACAAAAATATCATAAAAAAGCGCCAATGTTAGCTTAGTAGAAAATACTTTATATTAGCAACGAAACGGCGTAGAGGAAATGAGGAAAGGTATGAACAGTTATCATATTTTAGTTGTAGAAGACGATAAGGAAATCTTAGATGGCATAAGCATTTATCTGAAAAACCAGGGTTATACCGTATTTAAGGCATCCAATGGAATCGAGGGGCTGGAGATTGCGGATAAGGAAGAAATCCATCTTGCGATTGTCGATATCATGATGCCGAAGATGAATGGGCTAACCATGACAATGAAATTACGTGAGAAATATGAATTTCCTGTAATTATGCTGACTGCAAAGTCAGAGGAAATTGACAAAGTAACCGGACTGAACATCGGAGCCGATGATTATGTGACAAAACCTTTTGCACCCATGGAGCTGCTAGCAAGAGTAAACTCTCACTTAAGACGTTACAGCAAATATCTTAATATGTTAGATAAGAAAGAAGAAAATGTATATGTGATTGGCGGGCTTGAACTGAATGAGAATACCGTTCAGGTAACCGTGGATGGTAATCCGGTGAAGCTGACTCCCCTGGAATTTAAAATTCTGGCATTACTGATGAAACATCCCGGACAGGTGTTTTCTGCGGATGAGATTTACGAAAGGGTATGGAATGAGCGACCGGTGGGTACGGATACCATTATGGTCCATGTCAGAAATATACGAGAAAAAATAGAGATTAATCCGAAAGAACCAAAATATTTGAAGGTGGTGTGGGGAGTTGGATATAAAATCGAAAAGCAGTGACCAAAACAGAGTTTTTGGCATCCTTTTAAGTATGATTCTGATAGCATTAATCTCAACTTGTGTTATCGTTTCCTACCCTTTGATATGGAAAAACATGCAACTATTGCTTGCACATAGAGAAACAGAATGGGATACGATAACCGAACAACAAAATGATTTGTATAAAAGGGAATTTATTCGTACCTTGCACCAAAGTAATTATGTGTTGTTTTGGAACAGTAAACAGCAGCTGGTGGATCTTACCCTGGAACCATCACAGATTTTTCTTTCGGAAGAGTTGCAAACATTATCGGGTGAGGATAAGCTTTATAATGAAAAAAGAGAGTTTGTGGAATACTTTAACGATATTCTAGAAAGCTGGTACGCGCGTTTCTTTTCTATAACACTATATGATTATCCTTCCTTCCAATATTATTTCTATGATCATAAGACGGGTAATACCGCAACCAATGCAATCAAACCATTGGTATTATTGTCCCAGGATACGGATGAGGCTAGGGAGCTTAAAGCATCCTATCCGTTCTATATCGTATTCCGATATTCTGAGGATGGGGGATTGCAAATACTTGATTATAATGGCTTGGATTCGATGTACATTGACCAGTATAAATTACTTGAATTGAATAAATCACAAATATTGCAAAATGATTTACACAATTTACTTTGGAATCAATATCGGAATAAAATAAAGTCGCCGTCGGATGTTACGATTATCTACGCTTCGACTTCGGAAAATTTCTATCTGCCAAACCATAAAATTGATTACCAGTTAAGTCCCAAGAGTGCTTTTAGCGATGCCGGTCTGGTCTATGCATTCTGCATTGCTACAGTAAGCGTATTTTTGATGGCAATGGTACTTCCTTGTAAGAAATCATGGCAGATAGGGAGAAGTTTTGCAACAAGAATTCCATTTGAAGTGAGTGTGGCAGGGATTATGCTTGCCGTGTCATCCTATTTCATCCTGCTTCCCATCGCTTATGAAACGATGAACGGATACTTTATTAGTGATCCTCAATTTACGATTATTCCAGGATGGATACTTAAAATTATTGATTACAGTATTAATTTCCTGCTATGGTTTATGGTCTTAGTAGCCTTATTCCTTTGCTTTGTATCTCTTCGTCAGGTATTTACGTTAGGATTCATCAGGTATTTTAAAGAAAAGACAATGATAGGGAGAACCCTTATGTGGTTTGCTCGAAAGATTAGGAACATGTTTCATACCTTGGGTGAGATTGATTTATCAGAGCCTTCGAACAAATCCATTATTAGAATACTAATGGTAAATTTCTTTATCTTATTGCTCCTATGCAGCATATGGGTATTTGGTATCTTCCTATTGATTATCTATACAATTATCTTGTTCTTTATTATGAGAAAATATTTTGATGATATTAAAGAAAAATATGCGATATTACTATCGGCTACCAGAAGAATTGCCGGTGGCAATTTGGAAGGCACCATAGAGGAAAACTTAGGTGTATTTGAACCATTAAAGGATGAATTGGTTAAGGTACAGCAAGGATTTAAGAAGGCAGTAGAAGAAGAGATTAAGAGCCAGCGTATGAAAACCGATTTGATTACCAATGTATCCCATGATTTAAAGACACCACTGACCGCAATTATTACCTATATTAATCTGCTAAAAGATGAGAATATCACCGATGAGGAAAGAAAATCTTATATCGAGACTTTGGATAATAAATCGCAGCGGTTAAAACGACTCATTGAGGATTTATTTGAAGTCAGCAAAGCTTCCAGCAATAATATTACGTTAAACAGGATGGAGATTGATCTGGGTAATTTAATTCAGCAGGTCCTGCTGGAATTGGACGATAAGATTACGGATTCCAATGTGGAGTTTCGTTATAATCAACCGGACGATAAAATTATATTGAAACTGGATAGTGAAAAGACTTACCGTATTTTCGAAAATCTGATTATCAATATCACCAAATATGCAATGCCTCATACGCGGGCTTACATTGATATTAGGAAGAAAGAAAATGTCGTACAAATTATTCTGAAAAACGTTTCTGCTTCGGAAATGGACTTTAATCCGGAGGATATCAGTGAACGATTTGTCCGGGGAGATAAAGCTAGGAATACGGAAGGCTCCGGACTTGGCCTTGCTATCGTAAAAAGCTTTGTAGAATTGCAGGGTGGTAGATTTAAGATTCAAACCGATGGGGATTTATTTAAGGCGATAATCGAATGGAAAATGGAAGATTAATCCGCAGGTGAGGAATCATCCTATGTGAAACCGGTATGGCTCGTTGGAATCTATTGAATAAAATGAATATTTCGTTTATACTATTTTTAACAAGAAGATTATGTCAAATTCGTGATTTGATAGTTTCTTACGAAATACATAGGAAAGGAGATCTCACATGAGCGAAAACATAACTTTAAATACGTTCCCCAGCGGGAAAGCGAGCGCTTTAACTATGCTTTATTTGGAGAAGATGGACACGACAGGGTTCACTCCGGAAGAATTTGCAGACAAATATACAGAGGTATATGAGAAGATTGACGCAAGATTGAAAGCATCAAAGAAAAAATCTAAGTAACGGCAAGTCGTTTGAAACGATGATTATTGCAAAATAAAGGGGTATACAGGGTTAACCAATACACAAAGTGCGTAAACACAATTTGTGTGTAATACAGTTTGTGTGTTTGCACACCGAGGTGCAGTAAGGTTATAGCTGTATACCTTACTTTATTTTAATAATAATTTTGCTTCTTAAAAATGAATTGTTTCATTCGTTTTACATAAAGGGTGGAGAAGCGAATAATACATTCAATTGCATGTTGGCTTTCCATAAAATGAATGGTATACTATTCACCAAAAAGCTTAGACTAAACAAGATATTCCATAAGATAAAATGAAACAAAGGAGGGAAGCGGTATTCTCGTTCATTTTTATTGACCGCGAATAAATGAAAAATGTTGTACTCATAGGAATGCCGGGAGCCGGGAAAAGTACGATAGGCGTTATATTAGCCAAGGTATTAGGCTTTTCATTTATAGATTCCGACCTGTTAATACAGGAGCAGGAAGGCTGCTTGCTGAAAGACATTATTAAGGAAAAGGGAATTGAAGGTTTTCAAGCAATTGAGAATCAGGTAAATTGTGAGATTGATACGGTAAACACGGTAATTGCCACGGGTGGAAGTATTATCTATTGTCCGGAGGCAATGGAACATTTAAGAAATATAGGAATCGTGGTTTATATTCAGTTAAGCTATGATACGATTCATCAGCGGTTAGGAAATATCCGGCAAAGAGGCGTGGTATTTAGGGAGGGGCAGACATTAAAATCCCTCTATGATGAGCGATGTCCACTCTATGAAAAATATGCGCATCTCACGGTAAACGGTGAAAACCTGGGTGTGGAAGAGGTGATGGAGAGGATTGCGCAGGCGTTAAAGGATAAGCTATAAACTGGAAAAGTATGTCACACTCCAAACGTCAAAAAGCGTATGATAATTATCCATCGCAGATACGCTCTTGCACGATTGCCACTTATAGCGGTACATAAGCCAGGTCAGATAATATCCTGCGATATCTATCTGCCCTAGGCTAAGTACCGATGGCGGTTGTTAATTCGCAATATTTGTAGCGTTATAATTAGAAATCAAATTTTATATAGGAATCTTTGATGTTTTCTTCTAGGATACGGACAACTTCTTCTAAACCTTCCTGATCGGTGGAATCAAATCTGCCAATGATTGGGCTGTCAATATCGAGAACGCCTATGATTTTACCATTTTTACGAATAGGAATGACAATCTCAGAATTTGATGCGCTGTCACAGGCGATATGTCCGGGGAAAGTATGGACATCCTTTACCAACTGGGTCTTTCCTTCTGCTACTGCCGTACCACATACGCCTTTACCGACTTTAATATGCATACAAGCGGGCTTTCCCTGAAATGGACCAAGATGCAGCGCATCCCCTTCAAGCAGATAAAAACCTACCCAGTTAATTTCACGTAATGCCAAGTTTAGTAGGGCAGAAGCATTACTTAGATTAGCAATGATATGGTATTCATTTTCCAGCATGGATTTTAACTGTGCGCATATAAGCTGATAACATTCTTTCTTATCTTCTGGATACATAGCTTCTAATTCCTGCATAATGTGAATTCCTTTCTTATTTGAATAATCGATTTAGCTTTTCTTTGATAAGTGTGTTCCGGTTACGGGTAGCTTCTATATCTTTCTGAAGCATACCATTGGAATCCTGAACAAGGCAATCCCCTTCTTTGCATCCCATAGGCAATTTGTATTTGGGGATTTTTACCATGGATTTATCCTCTGCTTCACAGAGCGCATACCTTCCCTCGAATCGATCAATCGTAAATTTCGTCATATCTTTTCCTCCATCCAGTTGCTTAACTAAGTCATTCATAGGTACGGATAAGATCTTCTTCTGTAATTTGATAATCCGTAGTGTTTGCTGAGATGTTATTACCATCTGAGGTTAATACAATGGTGCCCTGCAGATCTGTTCGGTACAATTTTATGCCTCTCTCTAAGACGGCCTGAAGAACTTCTGTATGAGGATGATCATAGGTATTATTATGACCTGCACTTACGACTGCAATGTCCGGGTCAATTGCATCCCAAAATTCATCGCTGTTACTGCTAACGGAACCATGATGCGCAATTTTAAACACATCCGCGGATAGATTCAGACCATTCTCCAACATTTCTTTTTCTGCGAGTTTTTCTGCATCACCCGTAAATACAAAGGAATTATTATAAAAGTCAAGTTTGATTCCAACGCTATAATTATTTAATTCACTATATTTTTCAGAATTGGGTGCAATGATTGTAAAACTTGCATTCCCCAGGGAATAGGTATCACCGACTTTCGGTTTGGTAAGTTGATGTCCGGCTTCTTCTACTGCATCCAGGACATCCTCAAAAGTTTTGGTTGTATGGGAAACGGGTGGTAAAATAATGGTTTCTATAGGAAAGGATTGAATTACCGTATCCAATCCTCCTATATGATCACTATGAGGATGCGTACCGATTACGTAATCAAGATTTTCAATATCTTGTGATTGTAAATACCCAACAACTATGTCTCCTTGATCATTTTCTCCTGCATCAATCAGCATAGCAGAATCCGTTGTTTCAATAAGAATAGAATCTCCCTGTCCAACATCTATAAAATGGACTTTTAGGTATTCGGATGGGTTGTTATGTACTTTCTGTGTAAATATGTCCGGTTTTGTTAGTAATTGATTAATGAATAATGTGAGCAGTGCCAATAGGGTTACACCGCTGACACGACTCAGTGTGCTTTTTCGTTTCATATATCCGCTCCAATCATCTAGTAATAATAAAAAGTCACCTTTCTATTATATCGACATAATGGAAAGATTACAATTATATTTATTTTTATAAAAATAAGTACTTACTGATGTTACATATAATTAAAATATCAAAAGAAGTTTAGTAGATTTCAATTTACTATGTTATACTAGGAATAGAAGTAGATGTAAGTAACGGTAAAATTCATTATAAATTACAGTAGGGTGAAAATATGCGATTATTTACAGCAATTACATTTACCGATGAAATTAAAGATGAGTTATATCATACCATTTGTGATTTAAAAGAAATGGCAATCAGTGGAAATTTTACTTTGAAAGAAAATCTTCATCTTACCCTGCATTTTATTGGTGAAACAAAAACAGATCAAGCGAAAGCTGTAATGCAGGCAATGCAGCAGGCAGTCGCCAAGGCAAAGGTGGGAAAGTTCCGGTTATCCATAGAGGGAATAGGAAAGTTTAAGCGGAGGGAAGGAGATATCTACTGGGTTGGTATTGCTAAGGAGCCTTTCCTTTGGGAAATACAGAAAGAGATGGCAAGGGAACTTAGGAAGGCTGGTTTTGCGATTGAGGATCGTGAATTCAAGCCACATATCACCTTGGGAAGGAAAGTGGCCGTAGATAAGAATTTTAAATTCAATGATTTTGAGAAAAGTTTTCATCCAATTACCATGGATGTAACAAAAGTTAGGTTGATGAAATCGGAAAGAATACAGGGAAAACTGACCTATACGGAAATATATCATGTGGATTTGGTTTAAGAATCTGTTAAGTTGGTGAAATACATAGAAATGGGGTGGAATATGAAGATCTTGGTTGATGCGGATGCATGTCCGGTAAAGGAAATTATAGAGAAAATTGCAATGGAATTGAATATACCTGTTCTTATGCTGACAGATACAAGCCATATATTGCACTCCAATTACAGTGAAATTATATCCGTTAGTCAGGCACCGGATGCGGTGGATTTTGCTTTAATTAATCGAACCGATAAAGGGGATATTGTAGTGACGCAAGATTATGGAGTTGCAGCGCTAGCCCTTGGTAAAGGTGCATATGCTATTCATCATAGCGGTAAAATATATACGGATTATAATATAGACATTATGTTAATGCAGCGGGATATTGCAAAGAAGCGACGAAGAGCCGGAGACCGGGTTGGCGGGCATGCAAAGAAGAGAACCCCGGTGCAGGATAAAGAGTTTGCAGATGCATTTTATCAAATATGCAGGCAAGCAATGCTTTCAGAAACTTAATTCAGGCTGCATAATACTATATAATAAGAAAGGAAAGCTCCCATGTGGGAGCTTCTTTTTTTCACTAAGCCAAGCCAGTGCACTAATGTTTGAAAAGTATAGTGGCGCAAGTAGGGGCTGATTACCATAAAATAGAACAAACATTCGAAAATGTATTGATTTTACAATATAGGTATGCTATAATTCAAACATTGACTTAGAAGAGATAGGTAACCTTTAGACGATAAAATGCAACAGGAAGGAAGTTGTGTTATGGAATTTAAATTGGTTTCGGACTATACACCAACCGGTGATCAACCGGAGGCAATACGTGCATTGGTTGAAGGTTTTAAGCAAGGTAATCAGTGTCAGACCTTACTTGGTGTAACCGGTTCCGGTAAGACATTTACCATGGCAAATGTCATTCAACAGCTTCAAAAACCTACGTTAATCATAGCGCACAATAAGACGCTGGCTGCGCAGCTATATGGCGAGTTCAAAGAGTTCTTCCCGGAAAATGCGGTGGAGTATTTCGTGAGCTACTATGATTATTACCAACCGGAGGCTTATGTACCGGCAACGGATACCTATATTGAAAAGGATTCCGCAATTAATGATGAAATAGATAAACTGAGACACTCTGCAACTGCTGCACTGGCAGAGCGGAGAGATGTAATTATTGTGGCCAGTGTTTCCTGTATCTATGGTTTGGGAAGCCCGATAGATTATCAGAACATGGTGATTTCTCTTCGTCCCGGAATGGTGAAAGACAGGGATGAGGTGCTTCGAAAGCTGATTGATATTCAATATACAAGAAATGACATGGACTTTAAGCGAGGAACTTTTCGTGTCCGTGGTGATGTCATAGAGATATTCCCGGCGGGATCTACGGATACCGCAGTGCGTGTAGAATTCTTTGGTGATGAGGTGGACCGAATCCTGGAGATTGACGTATTGACCGGTGAGATTAAAAGCCGCTTAGAACACATCGCTATCTTTCCTGCTTCCCACTATGTTGTATCTCCGGAGAAAATGGAGGAAGCAATTAAGAATATAGAAATTGAGCTTGAGGAACGAGTTCGCTATTTTAAGAGTGAAGATAAATTGTTGGAGGCGCAGAGAATATCTGAGAGAGTGCATTTTGATATTGAAATGATGCGAGAGACCGGTTTTTGCTCAGGTATTGAGAACTACTCAAGGCACTTAACCGGATTGGCGCCGGGTGCTCCGCCTCATACGTTAATTGACTATTTCCCGGACGACTTTCTAATTTTTGTAGATGAGTCCCATATCACTATTCCGCAAATCCGGGGAATGTATGCCGGAGACCGTTCCAGAAAGCAAACCTTGGTGGATTATGGCTTCCGACTTCCTTCTGCTTTGGACAACCGGCCACTCAATTTTGAAGAGTTTGAAAGTAAAATCAATCAAATTCTATTTGTATCGGCGACTCCGTCCGTATATG
>JGI26049J44785_1000129_pt1 | contig 41125 bp, 45 predicted proteins | sample HigsolmetaGSP11D_FD_44785 | JGI IMG/M metagenome (IMG submission 44785)
GGCGAAGTTTACGTAGATGTGGAACCACCGAAAGACATCGAAAACTGGGAACAGGATCCGGATGTTTTGGACACATGGTTCAGTTCCGCGCTCTGGCCGTTCTCGACGATGGGCTGGCCGGTTAAAAATGCGAAAGACTATCAGCGCTATTATCCGACGGACGCGCTTGTTACCGGCTATGACATCATTTTCTTCTGGGTATCGAGGATGATTTTCCAAGGGCTAGAATTCACCGGGAAACGCCCGTTCAAAGACGTGCTCATCCACGGACTCGTGCGCGACGAGCAGGGCCGGAAAATGAGCAAGTCGCTTGGCAACGGTGTTGACCCGATGGATNTCATCGACCAATACGGTGCTGACTCTTTGCGATACTTCCTTGCAACAGGCAGCTCCCCGGGGCAGGATTTGCGTTTCAGCTATGAAAAAGTCGAATCGGTTTGGAATTTTGCCAATAAAATTTGGAATGCATCCCGTTTTGCACTCATGAACATGAACGGGCTGAAATTTGAGGAAATTGATCTGTCTGGCGAAAAATCGGTGGCCGACAAATGGATTTTAACAAGGCTGAATGAAACGATCGAAACGGTTACGAAGCTTGCTGATAAATATGAATTTGGCGAAGTCGGAAGGGTGCTTTACAACTTCATTTGGGACGATTTCTGCGACTGGTACATTGAAATGGCGAAACTGCCGCTGTACGGCNATGAGGAAGCGGCNAAAAAAACGACNCGCTCAATCCTCGCTTATGTGCTTGACAATACGATGCGGCTCTTGCATCCGTTCATGCCGTTTATTACCGAGGAAATTTGGCAAAACCTGCCGCATGAAGGGGAATCGATCACAACGGCGGCCTGGCCGACCGTCAACGAAGCGCTAAGTGATCCGGAAGCGAGTGAGGAAATGAAGCTGCTTGTTGAAATCATCCGTTCGGTACGGAACATCCGTNCGGAAGTGAACACGCCGCTAAGCAAAAAAATCAAGCTGCATTTGAAAGCGAAAGATGAAAAAGTGCTGGCGGCGTTGGAACGGAATGAAGCGTACATTACCCGCTTCTGCAACCCGGATGAGCTGAAAATGGGGCTTGACCTTGAAGCGCCGGATAAAGCGATGACTGCGGTAGTTTCGGGGGTAGAACTGTTCCTGCCGCTTGAAGGCCTGATCAACTTTGAGGAAGAAATGGCACGGCTCAAAAAAGAGCTGGAGAAATGGAACAAAGAAGTCGAACGTGTGCAGAAAAAACTCAGCAATGAAGGATTCTTGAAAAAAGCGCCGGAAAAAATCATTGCTGAAGAAAGGGCAAAAGAAAAAGATTATCTCGAAAAACGGAGCGTTGTGGAAGCACGCATCAAAGAACTGCAAAACCAATAATGCCGGCGCATCAGGAAGGGCTGTTTTGAAGGCGAATCTCATCGTGGATTCGTCTTCCTTACATATCAGGAGGTTTGGACATCATGTTTGGAACATATGAAGAAGCGGTCAGCTGGATCGAATCCCGTTTGAAATTCGGAATGAAGCCGGGCCTTGAAAGGATGCAGTGGTTTATGGAACAAATGAATCACCCGGAGCGGAGAGTGAAAACCGTCCATGTCGCTGGCACGAACGGAAAAGGGTCAACGGTTACTTACCTGCGTAATATTTTGCAGCAGGCAGGCTTCAAAGTCGGGACGTTTACTTCCCCCTATATTGAACAGTTCAACGAAAGGATCAGCGTCAACGGCGCTCCGGTAGCGGATGCGGATCTCGTGCGGCTTGTCAACCATATCCGGCCGTTAACGGAGGAGCTGGAGAAAACGGAATTTGGTCCGCCGACAGAGTTTGAAGTGATTACGGCGATGTCGCTTTATTATTTTGCCGACATCCATCCGGTTGATATTGTGATATACGAAGTCGGGCTCGGCGGTAGGTTCGATTCGACAAATGTGATCACGCCGCTTGCCAGCCTGATTACAAATATCGGCCATGACCATATGAATGTACTCGGCAATACGATAGCAGAAATCGCATATGAAAAAGCTGGCATCATCAAGCCGGGGGTTCCGGTTGCCACAACAGCCGTGCTGCCGGAAGCACTGAAGGTGATTGAAGAAAAAGCGGAAAAAGAAGGGGCATCGCTGTTCCGAGCCGGGCAGGATTTCTCTTTTGCTTATACAGGTGGCGATGCGTCCGGCGAACATTTCAATTTTACTTCCCCGTACGGCTCGTACAAACACTTATCGATTTCGATGAAAGGGCGCCATCAAGTTTACAATGCGTCGCTTGCGGTGATGGGGGCCGAACTGTTAAAGCACGCCCATCAGTTCGCAATCGGGCAGTGTGATTTGGAAAAAGGATTAATGGAAAGCAANTGGATCGGCCGTTTTGAGCAGCTGCTTTCCGATCCAATCGTGATCGTTGACGGCGCGCACAACCCGGAAGGCATTGANAGCTTAATTGAAACGATGGAAACNCATTTGCGTGGGAAAAAAATCCGGATTATTTTTTCNGCGCTCGGCGATAAAGATCTGGAGCACATGATCCCGAAGCTTGACCATAAAGCCGACCAAATTTTATTTACAACTTTTGATTTTCCAAGGGCGATTCCGGCAAAAGCATTATATAATATAAGCCATCACCGGAATAAAACGTGTATGNAAGATTGGAAAGAGGCGATCTCGGGCACAATGGCGGAAATATGCGGCACGGATGAAGCTTTGGTCATTACCGGATCCTTGTATTTTATTTCACAGGTACGGAAATATATTCTTGAATATTACGCTTGAGCGTCCAGACAGCGGGAAGCGGGCAGGGCTAAATGGTTCTGTCCTGCTTTTTTGTTCTTTTTAGTGAATACTTTCTTTTGACTTTTTGGTAAAATGAGAATCATAGAGGCANATTTTAGGACTTTTTACTTATCGGAGGTTGCCATGAAAACATCCCTTTTCCGAAATAAGCTTGGATTTACGCTTGTTGAAGTGCTGGCTTCCATCACGATCCTCGGCATCATTGGCATTACCGTCGGCTCGGTGCTGGCCAATAATGCAGGCATTACAAAAAAAGCCGGCGATTCATTGTCCGCCCTTCAAATTGCAAACGGTATGCTAAGAGCTTACCAGAAAAAAGATTTCACTGAAGTCCAGCAGCTTGAAGGTACNAGGCAGGCCGACATCCAGTCTGTTTTAGGATTGGATACNAGCGACGGGATTTCCCAGTATAACGCGTATGTGACCGTTTCGGAACCAACGGACTCCAGATTATCCGGGCGCCTGCTGCTTGTCAAAGTGAAGGTGGAAACGGACGGGAACCCCCGGCCGGTTGAAGTGGAAGGGTATGTGAAAAAATGAGGTTTCGGAGTGAAAAAGGGTTTACTTTAGTTGAACTATTGGCAGCCGTTACGATTTCCTTTTTGATCATTGGCGTTATTTATGCCGTATTTCAATCGGTCATTGNCCAGTCCAAAAATGATATGGCCCGCAAAAATTTCGTAAAAGAACAAACGGCCATTTTGCAGTCTATGAACAGGGCGATGGAAAATGTGGATTCCTTGGAGCCGGAGGACGAAAACGATGACGGGACATTCACGAGCTTTAATGCAGTTGACATCGAGACGGATGTAGGGGATAACGGGTCTTATCACGAAAATCAAACAAGCACATTGATTGCTGTTTCGGATGGCAATTTGTCGATTGGGGGAACAATTGCCAACAGCGACGGGATCTCCCTTACCGGAACAACTTTTTCAATTGCAAACGGCAGCCTGAAATGCAATTTTGTCATCAAAGATACGCAAAACAATTTGGAGAAAAAAATGTATGTGTCTTATAAACTGGGCGGGGAGGGAAACCAGTGATGAAAGTTTTAAAAGATGAAAAAGGCTACACGCTTGTGACCGTGCTGCTCATTTCGGCAGTTGTCGCCATCATCATCATTTCGCTCTTTTCTGCTTCTATTGGCACATACAAAACCGTAAAAGTATCCGAATCCGGCACGCAGGATAGGTTAAAAGCCGAAATGGTTGCAGATGAAGCCACTGCGCTCATTGAAAACGAGGTGGACAGCATCAACAACACGATCGCAAGCGGCAATGTGCTGCCAAGCCAGCTGCTGGGCATGCTGCAAACGAAGCTTGCCGCCATTGCCGAGGAGAAAAAAAACGAGTGCTCGATCGATTATAAAACGTTGAAAGATGGAACTGGCGAAGACGGAATTGTCATGGAAAAGATCACGATTACCGTTCCGGCCGGCGATTCCGGAAAAGTTTTGACAAAAGTCATGACGCTTTCAACTGTATCGGAAGTGTTCCAATATACTGCGGTGACGCCGTCCAATATGTATTTGTACGGGGCNNCNTATATCATTGGGGACGTAAATGTCGGCGGGAATATGTATGTTTCCGATTATGGGAATTACATTGAAGGGAACACGAAATATGTTCAAACATATTATCCGGCAATCAACGGGACATTAACCGTTAAAGGAAATTATTACGAAGCGGACCAGAGGCCGTCNAGCCCCCAGACGAGCTCTCCCGTAAATCAGAATTACAATTGGAAGGCATTTGATGTTTCCAACATCAATAAGTATTTTTCTGTTGCGCCAACACTAAAAAACCGTAATTTAACGGTCGATAAAATAGATGTAGCGGGAATCATCACAAGCAAGGCGCTGTCATGGCCAAGCGGTGTGAAAATAAATTCAAACAGCCCCTATTCCTCAGACAGCAGCGGCAATGGTTATGCCTATGATTTAACGGTTGGCCAGAACAGCAACCCAACCGTAAACGGTAATTTATATATACGCGACGACTTAACGGTAGGGCAAAACGGCAGCCTAACCGTAAACGGAAATTTATATGTATATGATGACTTGACGGTAAAAGGAAGTTTAACGGTCAAAGGCAATATATATGTAGGCGGCAGCGCAGATTTAAACGGGACGCTGTCGGTAACTGGAGCAGACAAGTATATTTATGTAGCCGGAAGTGCAACATTGAGTGATGTTTCCGCACTGAATTTAAACGGGGTGATGTACGTTAACGGTTCTGTTGCGAGTTCCGGGGATATCAACACGAACGGCAGCATTTATGTGCGCGGCGATGCCGATGTCAGGAATTTTTCAAACAGCGCAGGCACACTCATTTTGCTTTGCGGCGGAAATATTGAACTGGCCAATAATAACCTGTACCAGGATAACCCGAAAGAAATTGATGCTTATCTTTATTCAAACAGCGACTTGTTTATTTACGGTATCGGCTCGAATCTGAAAATCAACGGTGGCATTTACGGGGACACCATCAGCTTGAGCGCTTCTAGAGGAACAACGAAACAAGTGCCGGTATATTTGCTGGGTTTTATCTTTGTCGGTTACGAACTGGATTTTCAAAATCCCCAGCCTACCGATCCGGCAAAGTCAAGATTAACAGTCGTCTTCAAAAAAGACCTGATTTTAAATCCTCCGAAAGGTATTCCGACAGTTGATAAAATGACATTGAAAGAAATCGACACTTCTTATAAATGAACATCGGGAAAAAGGCTTAGTACATTCTTCCCATTCGCGCCGATTTGTACTAAAATTACTTATAGTTTAATCGTTTCATTGTTTAACAATAGCGTTTTTTAGACTAATCGTGAAAGAGGTGGGGCCGGTGGATTTCCTCACTGCTGCTGTTGCCGTTATCTCGTTTTTATGCGTATTTGCCTTTTTTATTGTTTTTTCCTTCGGTTTTTCTAAAAAAGGCATTATCGTCCTGATTTCAACTGCTTTTCTGCTGGCGCTTTTCGGCATTTTGGCAAGCAGTGTTTTCCCTTTATGGGAAAGCTATTTGATCACCTTTCTGCTTGTGCTTTGCGTTTCCTATCTTTTTGAGAAAAGGCTGGCGTTTCTGTTTGTGGAAGGGGGCAATCATGCTGATGCCTTTCCGGGTTGGGGGGAGCAGGAGGTTTTTAACGGGAAACCGGGTGCAGCAGAATTGTCTGTTACATATCCCGAAAACATTGGTGCAGCGCAAACTGCGGAAGATACAGCTGAGCCGGAACGGGAACCTTCTTTAGCGGACCGGCAGGAAAAGGTTGGGTCTGCATGGGAAGAACTTGAAAATCCTGCAGCCGAAACTGTAGAAAGGCCGGCGAAAGTACCGGTCATTGAAACCGGCACAGGTGTTCAGGAAGTTTCCCAAGACGGGGATGATGAAGAAACGGATTTCCTCGAAAACCGCCTGGCAATGCTTGAACAGGGCACGGAGGAAAGCCCTGCCGAAACGGAAGATGCGCTGGAAATGTACCCGGTTGAAGACTGGATTACGGAATTGGAAAACCCGGATACTTCTTCCGGCACACATACTATTGACGAAGAAGCCGACCTGCAAGTCCCATTAATTGCTGATGCTGTTTCCGGTGTGGAAGAGGAAGAAAAAAGCGGTCAGGTTTCGCCGCCGGAAAATGTTCAATATTTTGAACAAGAAGAAATCCCGCTCCTCTCCCCCGATGAAGTTTTCGCAGAAAAGGAAGCTGAAGGAAACATTCCTGGGGCAGGCAGCGGGGAAGAGATCCAGCCGCTTGCTCTTGAAGAAACAGAAGTTCCGCCGCAGCTTGTTCAGGAAAGAAGCGAAGGGTGTGGCGAAAGCCCTGTGAAAGCTGAGCATGATGATCTTGAAGCGGTAACAGCCGGTGCGGAGGAGCACGTTGAAAAAGCTGAAGTAGAAGCCGCGGCGGTAAGCGAACCTTTTAGCCTGGATGAAAAAGAAATAGAACCAGTTGTTGAAACAAACACTGCTTCAGAGAAGGTAAATCTATTGCGGAAACAATTGCTGGATATTTTAATTGAACAGCTTCATCTGGCCCGCCTCACCCGTCCGGCTGAAGAGTATGAGCAGCTTGTCAAGGAACATTTGCAGCCAAGCCTGCCTAAGGAAGATTACTTTGCATTTGCGGGTCTTTTGATTGAACATTACATAGCGGAGCACGATTTTGATAAGCTGGGAGCCCTTCTCGAAGATTTGTCGGAAAAATACGCGCAGTACCCGGTGATCCGGGATGAAATCCTATTTTTAAAACATCAATACTGCCAATAGAAAAATTGAAGAAACAGGTGTGGTGAACAGGATGAAAAAGAGTACGCAAGTTTTGGGGCAGCCGATTATCAGCATTTCTGACGGTGCCGAAATCGGAAAAGTGAAATCGTTTGTGATTAATCCGGATAAAGGATCCGTTGATTTTTTAACAATAGAGCATGAAGACTGGCAAGTAAGCGTAAAAGCGATCCCGTTTAAAAAAGTCATCGGGATCGGGGAATATGCCGTCACGGTTGAAAGCGACAGGGCTGTCATAGATTTAAAAGAAATCCCGGTCGCGGACCAGCTTGTAAACAAAAAAATCAGGATCATTGCGGCGAAGGTGATGACCCGGAAAGGCGAGCTGCTCGGCGAAGTGAAAGAATTTTATGTCGATGAAGATACAGGCTGCATTCCGGGTATTGTTTTGCTGGCGGGCGAAACGGAAGAAATCCTTTCATCTGATTTTATCATGACGTACGGAAAGGATATCATCATCGTTAAAGAAGAAGCACCCGGCCATTTCCTCGACTCGGCCGACAAGCTTCTTCAGAAAATGGAAGCGGAAGAAACCGAAGAAATTTCAGCGGAAGGCGGGATGGATGTGTTGCGGACAAAACAGGTGGAGCTGTTAAAAGGGAAAAAAGCATCCAAAGACATCTACACGGGCAGCGGTGAACGCATCATTGCATCCGGTACGATCCTGTCGGAAGAAGATATCGTGCGCGCCCAGGAAGCCGGGCCGGGCGTTTTTGTTGAATTATCAATGAATGTTGAAGAGTAAGGAAAGGCAGGGTTGAAGTGTGGGAAACAAGCGGTTTTTAAAAGTTTTCATCATCTTGTTTACGAGTACGGCTTTTATTTTAGGTTTCTCACATTTCGGGGCTTTTGCCATAGAAAAAGGATTCGGCCATACCGAAAAATTTTCTGAAGGTACATCTGCCGGAGGTGTCGATCTGTCCGGGTTAACAAAAGACGAAGCACAGCAAAAACTGGAAAATGCCGTGCAAAAATGGAAGGCATCCCATCCTGTTACGCTTTTGTATTTAAACCAATCTATTAAACTTCCGGCTGCCGAGCTGCGATTTGATCTTGCGGAAAGCTTAAACCGGGCGCAGGATGGCAAGCCTGGGAAGCTATACGTAACGGTCAATAACAGCGGACTGGTCAAGATGATTTCGGAATCTTTTCCGGAAATCAGCCTCGAAGACTGGAATATCGGCCAATTAAATACTGCCATTTGCAATGCGGCATCCCGCCTTGAAACCGGTAATCTCACCTTTGATCTGGCTTCTTATGCAATTCAAGCGGACCAATCCGAAAAAACAGTCTCGAAAGCCGTATTAACGGCCATACCTGAAGCGGAGGCGTACGAGCTGGAAACATGGGCCAAGCAGTTTCCAAAACTGGACATCCCCGCGCAAAGTGCATTTTCTTTATTAAAAACAGCGGGGAAAACCGGCTCTGCTTTTTCGAATACTGCGNTGAGTATGATCGCAACAGCCATTTATGAAGCGGTTCTGCCGACGGATTTTGAAATCATTGAACGGTACACGAGCAATGAACTGCCGGGGTATGCCGCGCTCGGAAAAGAAGCAAGNNTTGTAAAAGGTAAGCTCGACTTTTCTTTCGTTAATCCGAACACAACCGCNTATAAGCTGCAGTTTGCTTATCGAAATGGCGCGTTTACTGTTTCCGTTACTGGCCGACCTTTTGCTGAAAAATATAAAATTGCCGAGAAAAATGCGAAAACGATCGAACCGAAAACGGCGGTGCGCTACACTTCTTCTTTAAAAGCCAACCAATCCGTTGTGCAGCAAACCGGAAAGGCAGGCCATTACGTAAAAATATACCGGAATATTTACAGTCAGGAAAATAGCCTGCTGAAATCAACCCTGCTGTCGGAAGATTTCTATCCGCCCGTCACGAAAATTGTTTCGAAAGGATATCCGGAAGAAGCAGAAGGCAGCACAAGCAATACAAGCGGTACCACAACAGGCGGAGGTACCTCTTCCTCGGCTGACCAGAAAAGCGCTGCGGAAACAGCCCAAACTTCTAAAGATGATCTAAACAGTTCGGCTCGTTCAGGCAATTCATCTTCAGATTCGGGGCAGNCGGAAAAAAACAGTACTTCGGACAACAATCGCTCAGGCAGCACGAACAGCAAGAGCTAATGTCCCAAACGGAGACTGAAAATTTTCTTTTTNCTGCTTCTTAGGTTGATAGCCCTATGACATGAAAAAAAGCGGGGAATCGTGATGAAACAAGTACGGAAACGCCTTGGAGATTTGTTAATTGAATCAGGTTTAATCACAGAGGAGCAATTGGAACAGGCACTGAAGGAAAAAGGCGAAAACCAGAAACTCGGCGATGCGCTTCTCCAGCGCGGATACATCACTGAACAGCAGCTAATTGAAGTGCTGGAATTCCAACTGGGCATCCCTCATATCAGCCTTTTTCGCTATCCTTTCGACCAGAGCATTATGAATCTCGTACCGAAAGAAATAGCAAAACGGAATTTGCTCATTCCGCTTAAAAAAGACGGGGATAAATTATATGTCGCAATGGCGGACCCGATGGATTTCAATGCGATTGATGACCTGAGGCTGTCGACCGGGTTCCGGATTGAACCGGTTATTGCGTCTAAAGATGATATTTTGCGGGCCATCACCAAGTGTTATGAATTTGATGACGGCGTGGAAGAAATGCTGAGCGGCATAATCGAAAATGAAGAGTCGGCGGAAATCCAGGCCGGCGAAGAAGATTCACCGGTTGTCCAACTCGTGAACCAAATCCTTCAAAATGCCGTCCAGCAGCGGGCAAGCGATATCCATCTGGACCCGCAGGAAACGAAATTTATTGTCCGTTACCGTGTGGACGGAATCTTACGGACGGAAAGGGTTCTGCCAAAAACGATGCAGAACGTCTTGACGGCGCGCATTAAAATCATGGCGAATCTGGATATCACCGAACACCGCGTTCCACAGGACGGACGGATCAAGATCGATTTGGATTTCCATCCGGTTGATATTCGCGTATCCACCTTGCCGACCATATATGGNGAAAAAATCGTGCTGCGGATTTTGGACCTTTCCAGCGCGATCAATGATATCCGCCAACTCGACTTTAATAAGCTGAATTTTCNGCGCTTTTCGCAGCTTATTCAGCGCCCGAACGGTATCATTTTGATTACGGGCCCGACCGGATCAGGAAAATCATCCACGTTATATGCAGCCTTAAACCACCTGAACAATGAACAGGTCAATATCATCACGGTTGAAGACCCGGTGGAATACCAGATCGAAGGTGTGAACCAAATTCAGGTGAACACAGCGGTAGGAATGACATTTGGGAAAGGCTTACGGGCGATTTTGCGGCAGGATCCGAATNTCATCATGGTCGGGGAAATCCGCGACAAAGAAACCGCAGAAATCGCCATCCGGGCATCACTTACAGGACACCTGGTCTTAAGCACNCTGCATACGAATGATGCGCTCGGCACGATTACAAGATTAATAGATATGGGAGTTGAGCCTTTTCTCGTCGCTACTTCGTTAAGTGGTGTCGTGTCACAGCGGCTTGTGCGCAGGGTGTGCCGCGACTGCGCGGAGGAACAGGCGCCAACCAAACGCGAAATCGAAATTTTTGCCAAGCGCGGCATTAAAATTGATAAAATCGTGCGCGGACGCGGCTGCGGAAACTGTAACATGACCGGCTATAAAGGGCGGATGGCGATCCAGGAACTGCTCGTGGTCAATGAAAACATCAGGCGCGGCATTATGAACGGGGAACCGCTGTCCAAACTCAGGGAATATGCGATCCAGAATAAGACGATTTTTCTGCTTGATGACGGATTACTAAAGGTAAAACAGGGTTGGACGACGACGGAAGAAATTTTGCGCGTCGCCCTGCCGGAGTAGGTGAAGAAAATGAAGGAAAAAATTGAGTATTTGCTTCGCTCAGCTTTTGAGTTAAAAGCTTCGGATCTTCATTTGACCGTTGGTGTTCCGCCGATCATGCGCATAAACGGCCAATTAAAACGGTACGGCAAGGAGCCGATGACCCCGCAGCTGACGGAAGGAATGGCGAAAGCGATCATCTCCGATACGATGTGGCCGGTCTTTTTGGAACGCGGTGAGATTGATTTTTCATACGGGATCCCTGGCGTTTCCCGTTTCCGGATTAACGCGTACCGGCAGCGGAGCTGTGTCTCTTTGGCGATCCGCGTGGTGCCGACAAAAATACCGACAGTCGAGGAACTGCATCTTCCGCCGGTTTTATATTCGTTCACGGAAAAGCCGAATGGGCTGGTGCTTGTGACTGGTCCGACCGGCAACGGAAAATCGACGACGCTTGCCGCGATGATCGACCATATGAACAAAACGTTGCATAAGCACATCATTACGCTCGAAGATCCAATTGAATATTTACATAAGCATCAAAACTGTATCATCGACCAGCGCGAAGTCGGATTTGATACGCAAAATTTTGCGAACGGCCTGCGTGCGGCGCTGCGCCAGGATCCGGATGTCATTCTCGTCGGGGAAATGCGCGATTTGGAAACGATCCACACGGCGATTACGGCGGCTGAAACCGGGCATCTCGTGCTCGGGACGCTCCATACGTCAAGNGCGCCGTCTACGATCGACCGGATTATCGATGTGTTTCCGCCCTCCCAGCAGCCGCAAATCCGNATCCANCTTGCCAACGTTTTGGTCGGCATCGTGGCGCAGCGGCTTTTCCCGACAGTGGATAACAAAGGGCGGAGGGCGGCGACGGAAATTTTGGTGAACAATGCGGCCATCGCCAATCTGATCCGCAATGAAAAAATCCACCAGATTGTCAATGTCCTGCAGACGAGCCGCGCGCTCGGCATGCACACGCTTGAAACCGATGTGAAGNAATTGCTCCAAAGCGGCGTCATTTCAAAGGAAGCNGCGGAACCTTATTTACAGGAGATCGGTCAAAATGCCACGATTTAAGTACCAGGGAAGAATGAAAACCGGGAAGAAAACCGGTACCATCACCGCAGACTCTAAAAGAGACGCGCTCTTGAAGCTGAGGGAGCAAGGCGTGCGGGTGGTTGAAATCAATGAATTGCCCGAAACGCTGTTGACAATGGAAATCAGCCTCGGCAACCGTGTGAAACTACAGGATTTTGTCATATTCCTCCGCCAGTTTTCCACGCTCCTGAAAGCAGGCGTCACGGTTGTGGATTCGACAAGAATACTGGCGAACCAGACGAGCAGCAAAACGCTGAAAAAGACGCTGTTGGAAGTCGAGGAAGACCTGCGCAGCGGNATTGCGTTGTCGCAGGCGGCCGCAAAACATAAAAAAGTGTTTACTCCGATGTTTATCAATATGGTGTATGCCGGTGAAGCGGGCGGAAGCCTTGACGATACATTGGACAGGCTCGCCACTTATTACGAAAAACAGCACCGTACCCAGCAAAAAGTGCGGTCGGCTCTGACGTACCCGATTTTTGTCGGTGTGATGGCGATTGTGGTCGTAATTTTTATGCTGGTTAAAATCGTCCCGACTTTTGTTTCTATTTTAAATGATTATAATGCGAAACTGCCGGCGGTAACCCGCTTTGTTTTGGCGATGAGTGGCTTTTTGCAGCAATTTTGGTGGCTGATCATACTGCTTGCTGTCGGGTTATATGTATTGTTGGTTTTTATGCGCCAAAATAAAGTGAGCAAATACTATCTCGATTATGCTTTGCTCAAAATTCCGGTATTCGGCAAGCTTGTCCAGAAATCAATCATTGCCCGTATGACAAGGACATTAAGTTCCCTATTCTCCAGCTCGGTGCCGATTTTACAGGCATTAACNATCGTTGAAAAAATCGTGGAAAATGAAGTGATGACAAATGTNATCCGCCAGTCCCGGGATGCTTTGGAAAGAGGGNAGTCGATGACCGATCCGATGCGGCGCCACTGGGTTTTTCCACCGCTTGTGACGCAGATGATCGCAATCGGGGAAGAAACGGGTGCGCTGGACGGGATGCTTGCGAAAGTTGCTGATTTTTACGAAGCTGAAGTCGAAGCTGCGACCGACCAGATGAAGGCGCTGATCGAACCGTTNATGATTGTCCTATTGGCAGGAGTAGTTGGAACGATTGTCGCATCAATTATGATTCCAATGTTTGAAATTTATAACAACNTTCAGTAAAGTGAACAAAAAATATATTCTTATTGTACAAAACTATGTATAATATAGGTAAAATGTTCTATCACCAAAGGAGGAAAAGCCATGTTGAGAAAGAAACGCAGGCTTTTAAAAAGCCAAAAAGGTTTTACTTTAATTGAATTGCTTGCTGTTATTGTTATTTTAGGGATCATTGCGGCAATCGCCATCCCGGCGATCGGAAATGTGATCAAAAACTCGAGGTTTAATGCGATTAAATCTGATGCGATCCAGGTTATTAGTGCAGCAAAACTTTATGCAGCAGATAATGATGTGAAATCAGGTGATACAATACAACAAACAGATTTGTCAAAATATCTCGACGACAAAGATAGTACATTAAAAACATATTCGGTTACGTTAACAACAGATTCAGATGGAAAAATTGATTATGAAGTTAATGGTTCAGGCACTGATGGTGGTGTTACAATAACATTTAAAAATGCTACTTTAAATGAAATTAATTCTGCGAAAAGAACCAGCGATAATGTTACAATAGGTCAATAATTCTATTTTGTTCAAGAAAGTTTTTTGTTAAGACTATCTACAAGCGGAGATATTCCGCTGTTTCTTTCTCTCCAAGGTCTGCTTCTTGTGCCAGGCCTTGGTTGCTAGTTTGCTAGGATTATTTGTTGAGGGGTTATCTCTATGGCATTTTCATTTTTTCCGGGTTCCAGGAAAATCGGCAATTTCATCATGAAGGACCATGTGATCCGCTATCTTGAATTGAAGCAGGCCAATCCCCCTATCGTGCAAATTTTCGGCGAGCATTATCTTCCGGAAGGGCTGATCCGCGACGGGAAAATCGTAGATGTTGAGACGCTTTCCATGATTGCCGAAGAATGCCTCGATGATTGGGGACTGAAGCGGGGAAAACACTTGATCCGGTTTACGGTTCCCGAGCATTTAGTTGTCGTGCGCAAAGTGGCTGTCCCGAAAGAAGTCGCCGTGGATGAAATCGAAGGCTATATTTACATCGAACTCGGCTCCACCATCCATCTGCCGTTTGAAGATCCGGTGTTTGATTATACGCTCCTTACCGAGGCCAATGAAGAAAAGCAAATCCTTTTATTTGCTTCGCCCAAAGACATTGTACAGGACTATGTGGACTTTTTTAACGGCATCCGCCTCAGCCCTGTCGCAGCCGATATCTCCCCTTTATGCGCCTACCGGTCTTTTTACCAGTTGAATCAGCTGAATCCGATGGACCACATTCTGCTTCTCCAGTTTGATTTATCCATGGTGAACGCCACCATTTTCCACCAGCACTTCCCTTTTCTCATGAGAGAGCTTGAGGTGGATATTCCGTTTTCAAAATGGGAAGTGGAAACCAATGCTTTCGGGGAAAAAAAGTATCACTGGCCGGAAGGTGATCCATTGCTGCAGTACCAGACCGAAAACATCTATAAAGAACTGGACAGGATCATGAATTATTACCAGTTTTCCATGAGGCAGGGCAAGGCGGCTGTCAATAAAATCCTGCTGAATGGCGATTACCCGTATTTGCAGGATATTACCGGGAAACTCTCGGAACAATTCGGCCTGCCGGTTGAGACGGCCCTTATAGAAAAAGTTTCATCCACTGCCGGCGCCCCGTTCCCCGCCCGTTTCGTTCCGTTGCTGGGGCTTGCGTTGAAAGAGGTGAAATAGATGCCGGTTGAGATTAATCTGCTGCCGAAAAAAGAACCGAAAAATATGGCTTTGCTTTTTTGGGGCGGCTTATTGGCTGCCGCATTCATCATTTTCCTGACCGTCTTCTTTTTCATGCTGCATCATGCAAAACAGGACCTCGGCGCCATAAACGAAAAAATCCACCAGGTGGAAGCGATGCAGGCTAGAGAACAGGCGAAGCAGAAAAACGATACAGACACGCAAGATTTGCGTAAACTAGCGTCCGCCGTAAAATGGGCAAAAGATTATCCCGTCAAAGCGGTGCCGATTTTGGACCAGCTCACAAAACTGCTTCCGAAATACGGCTACATTACGGATTTTTCCTGCACCGAAACGAGCGCGGACGTGACGGTTCAATTTGAATCGGGCGATGAAGTTGCTTATTACCTGAAACGGTTAAATGACAGCAAATATTTTAGCGGTGCCGTTCTGAACAACATCAAAACGGATAAAAAAGATACAGATATAGCAAGTTCCGCTTTAACGGCTGCTTCCACGTCCGGATCCGAGTCAACGTCGGGCAGCGGCAATTCCGGGTCTAACGCTAAAACGGACACGAAAAATACGGACACCTCAAATACGAAGGCGGCTTCTGGCACGAATGCCAATGCAGCGGGGGATACCGGGAGTACAGCTGCGGATACAAGCAGCGATCTACCTGTTTATTTGGCCAGTTATACGGTGCAATTAAACAAAAGTGCATTGAATGCAGCTGCGAAGAAGGAGGAAAAGCAATGAACCTCCGATTAAATAAAAGGCAATTTTCCTTGCTGATTATTCTCCTGGCCGTCTGCATTGCCGGGGCGGCAGCCTTGTACTGGTTTGTGCTGGAACCGGTAAAAGCGGAGATTGCCGTGAAAAAATCAACGTTAAAGTCGGAACAGCAGGTGCTTGACGCTTTGCATTCGAAACAGCAGATAAATCCGGAAGTGCAGCTGGGAACGGTTGTGGACCTTTTGCAGAAAGTGCCGACAAAACCGCTGACAGAACAATTTTTGCTTGATTTCCAAATGGCGGAGTCGCTCTCCGGCAGTCTGATTACTGAAATGGATTACAATCAGCAAAAGGATACAAGCAATTCAGCCTCCGCTGCGCAATCGTCTTCAACTGGTTCGAATGCTGCTTTGCCTTCCGGGATGAAAAAAATNACTTACACTTTAACCGTGGAGTCGCCGGATTATAAAAGCATGAAATCTTTTTTAAAAACAATTGAAAATTTATCGCGCATTACGATGATTGAATCGGTCGATTTTCAACAATCCAATCAAACCGCTGATTCCGCGGATCTGGAATATACGGTGACCGTTTCAACTTTTTATTATCCTGAATTGAGCCGGTATGCCGATTACTTGCCGGATATCGAAGTGCCGTCCCCAAGCCATAAAAGTGACCCGATTGCCGGGGCAGCACAATAAGTTTTTAGCATGCATGGTAGTATAAACAAGCTGAATGTTAGAGGGATGGACCATGGATATAATCTGGATTGTTTATTTTGCGGTGATGGGAATGGTTTTCGGCTCATTTTACAATGTCGTCGGTTTGCGGGTGCCAAAACACGAATCCATCGCTTTTCCCGGTTCGCACTGCCCAAAATGCGGGCATCCATTAAAGTGGTATGAAAATATACCAGTGTTTTCCTATCTGGCCTTAAGGGGTAGATGCAAAAGCTGCAAGTCGCCGATTTCCGCCATTTATCCGGTTTTTGAAACGCTGACCGGACTGCTTTTTGCCTATTCATTTTCCCGGTTCGGCTGGAGCATGGAGCTTTTGTTAGCTTGCTTGTTCATTTCTCTACTTGTGATTATCACCGTTTCCGATTTGGTTTATATGCTTATTCCTGATATAGTGCTGCTGCCTTTTGCGGCCGCGATCGCCATCATACGGTTCCTCTCCCCGGCAGCGCCTTGGTGGTCCGCCTGGCTTGGGGCTGTGCTCGGATTCTGCCTTCTCTATTTGATTGCGCTTGTGACAAAGGGGGCCATGGGCGGCGGAGATATCAAACTGTATTTTGTCATCGGGCTTGTATTGGGTGTGGAGAAAATTTTTTTGTCCTTTTTTCTTGCCTGCCTGTTCGGCGCACTTTTTGGTATCGGCTTGATGGCGGCCGGCAGATTTAAAAAAAGGAAGCCGATCCCCTTTGGTCCGTTTATTGCCGCCGGTTCCCTTATTGCCTATTTTTTCGGAAACGATTTGATCGCTTTTTATTTACGAATGTACGGGCTCTCCTAGGCAGATTTTCACAAAAAATGCCGGAAATCGGCGAATTCCTTTTCAGACAAGGCGACAAAAGTCTTGTTCTTTTTTTTGCCGTTTGTGTTAGCATAAAGCAAATCGGGCAAAGAGGTGAAGGAATTGGACGAAGCGAAAAATCATGCGAAAATAACGGTCAAAATGAACGGAAAGGGCGGGCATTCGAAAGAAACAATCGAAGTCCACGACTGGAAAACAGCTGAACACGAGGTTGCCGCTGCTCATGACGGTGCAAATGAAGAGGAATCTTTTGAGTGGGTGCTGCCCGAACTGGATGCGGATAAAATTGAAGAATTCCGGCCGATCCATTATACACCCGTCCCCAAAAAGAAAAGTTTTTTCCAAAATAAACTGCCGAACAAAAAATCAATGCCGGCCATCATTTTTTCCATCGCGTCCGCCGTTGTCATCGGCGCATTATTGGGGCTTGTTGTACTGAAATTTATTGAATACGGGGACAGCCAAACGAAAAAGAGCGCCTCTGCCCCTGCAGCAGGATCCGCAGGCGGAGAAAAGCAGGCCCAGGCACAACAGCTGCCGGCATTAACGGTCGGTATCCTGCAGGCGGGGGTTTTCAGCACGAAAGAAGCCGCTGCCAAAGTTTCGGACGAGCTGGCTGCCAAAAGTGTGCCATCCATGCTGCTTACCATGGACGGCCAACATTATATTTTTGCTGGCGTCGCCGAAAGCCTGCTGGTGGTCAAAAACTTGAAAACCGTTTTTGCGGACAAAGGTGTCGAGTTGTATGCAAAAGAGATCAGTTTTTCAAGCAAAAAAATACAAACTGTGACAAACGATGATCAAATTTTCGCACAAAATACAGTTCCCCTTTTTGAAAAATTGGTGAAAGAAACTTCCAATTCGTTCCAGACCGGGACNGTTTCTGCGGACGGCATGCAGGCGATGAAAAGCAGCGCCGAAACAATCAGCAGGCTCGAAACGATAAAACAGGAAACGCTGCAACAGTTAAAGAAATACGAAACGGCCGCGTATGAATCACTGCTTTCCTATGAAAAAAGCGGAAACAAACAGGATTTGGCCAAAGCCGAGCAAAACCTGCTTGACTATGTGAAGGTGTACAGCGGGCACTGAGGCCGAACCCGCCAAAAGGGGGCTCCCTACATTACCGGGGGCCCTATTGTTTAACGGCGGTTTTTTTGGTACGATACAAGTGTATCTCCCATATTAAACCAGAAAAGAAAGTTTGGTGTATGATGGACCTCATATTGGCTTCAGGCTCCCCACGAAGAAAAGAACTCCTCCAGAAATTGCAAATTCCGTTTATTGTTGAAAAAAGCGATGAGGATGAACTAATCGATTTAACCGGTCCGCCCGAGGCAATTGTCAAGGAGCTGGCATGCAGAAAAGCGGAAAGTGTTGCCGCACATTTTCCTGAAGATGTGGTGGTCGGCGCCGATACAGTCGTGGCGCTTGAGGACCGCATCCTTGGAAAACCGGGCAGCCGCGATGAGGCGCGTAGGATGCTTCATCGTTTATCCGGCAAAACGCATACCGTCTATACCGGGGTTGCGGTTTGCTGCAAAGGGGAAACAGAAGTGTTTTTCGAAAAAACGGATGTCACTTTTTGGCATCTGTCCGAAAAAGAAATCGAACAGTACATGGACAGCGGCGAACCGTTTGACAAAGCCGGCGCATACGGCATCCAGGGATTAGGTGCGCTGTTTGTAAAGGGTGTCAGCGGCGATTACTATAATGTAGTGGGGCTGCCGGTTTCCCGTCTGTACCGTNTGCTTTCCGGACCGAAATATGCCGGTCTGTCCGGCCCCTCCGCCTCCTGAACCGGAAAAGGAGGAATACAATTGGAAAAACTACTGATCAAAGACTTATCCGCAGAAGACCGCCCGCGTGAACGGTTAATCCACCACGGGGCGGAGAGCCTTTCCAACCAGGAACTTCTCGCCATTTTGCTTCGTACCGGTACAAAAGAAGAATCGGTCCTCCAGCTTGCCAACCGNCTTTTGCACCATTTTGAGGGTCTCCGGCTTTTAAAAGGTGCCTCGCTTGAAGAAATGACGGCCATCAAAGGCATCGGCACGGCCAAAGCCGTCCAGATTTTGGCTGCGATCGAACTGGGGAGAAGAATCAACAATTTACAGCATGATGAACGCTTTGTGATCCGCACCCCGCAGGATGGGGCCAATTATGTCATGAACGACATGCGCTTTTTGGCCCAGGAACATTTCGTCTGCCTGTATTTGAACGTTAAAAACCAGGTGATCCACCGGCAAACCCTTTTTATCGGCAGCTTAAATGCTTCAATTGTCCACCCGCGGGAAGTTTTCAAAGAAGCATTAAGGCGTTCTGCCGCCTCCATTATTTGTTTCCATAACCACCCATCCGGAGACCCTTCCCCTTCAAAAGAAGATATCGAAGTTACCAAACGGCTTGCCGAATGTGGTAAAATAATGGGGATTGAAATTCTCGACCATTTGATTATCGGTGAGAAAAAATTCGTGAGCCTGAAGGAAAAAGGATATTTGTAAGGCTTTGAATTTTTTTATGGTTACGATATAATTAATCGTATGATTTTTACAGCTGGCTTTGTTGACCAAATTTGCCCAAACAACGGATGCGGCCAAAAAATGCATCTGCATATATAAGCAAAAGTATGACACAAATCGCGAAAATTAAAAGTGAAGAAAGGGAGATACATCCATGTTCGGAAGTAAAGATCTGGGGATTGATCTTGGGACAGCCAATACATTGGTTTTCATAAAAGGAAAGGGGATTGTCGTACGGGAGCCTTCCGTAGTGGCAATCCAGACAGATACAAAACAAATTGTGGCGGTTGGGGATGCCGCTAAAAAAATGATCGGAAGGACGCCGGGAAATATTGTGGCGACACGGCCGATGAAAGACGGCGTAATCGCGGATTATGAAACGACCGCTGCGATGATGAAATATTATATTCAGCAGGCGACGAATAAAAAAGGTTTTTTTTCAAGAAATCCGTATGTGATGGTTTGTGTCCCGTCAGGCATTACAGCAGTAGAAGAACGGGCGGTTATTGATGCAACGCGCCAGGCGGGTGCCCGCGATGCATTTACAATTGAAGAACCTTTTGCTGCCGCGATAGGGGCAGGGTTGCCTGTCTGGGAGCCAACGGGAAGCATGGTAGTGGATATCGGCGGCGGGACGACGGAAGTGGCCATTATTTCGCTGGGCGGAATTGTGACAAGCCAGTCGATCCGCGTGGCAGGGGATGAAATGGACGAAGCGATCATCAGTTATATCCGCAAAAATTACAACCTTTTAATTGGGGACCGGACCGCAGAACAAATAAAAATGGAAATCGGTTCAGCAGGAGAGCCGGAGGGGATTGAACCAATGGATATCAGGGGCCGGGATTTGTTAACAGGTTTGCCGAAGACGATCACGATCACGGCGGAAGAAATTGCCGATGCGCTTCATGATACGGTTTATGCGATTGTTGATGCTGTGAAATACACGCTTGAACAGACGCCGCCTGAACTAGCGGCGGATATTATGGACCGCGGCATTGTGCTGACGGGCGGGGGCGCGCTTTTGCGCAATCTCGACCATGTCATCAGCAAGGAAACGGAAATGCCTGTCATCATTGCCGAAAATCCGCTTGACTGCGTCGCAATCGGTACAGGCAGCGCTTTGGAAAACATCGAACTGTTCAAAAACAAAGCAAAAGACAGTAAGTAAACAGAAAAGCGAAGGGCGTTTTCCCATCGGCGTATGAATTTCAATGCTCCCAAACTGGAAACAAGATGAGCCGAAAAGGCGAATCGATGTGGACTTATCGCAGGGTGGGGCATGAAGTTCACCAGCCGATAACGCCTGCAGCTGGACAATACGAAAAGCGGAGGCGCCTTGCTCATCGGCGTACGGATTTTTCTAGGCACTGTCTAAGATAAAGGAAACACGGCGAGGGACGAGCCGTGTGTTGGCTTATGCCAGAGGAAGGGGCTAAGAAGATTACCGGCCGGATAGGCGCTTCTGCGGGCAAAATTCTCCTGCCGGTATCATGCCGGCGGGAGAATGCATTCAAGTCGGCAATTACCGGAACAGAGTTTTTTTATAGGAGTGGATTCCATGCCACAGTTTTTTCTTAATAAACGATTGATTGTACTTCTCATCAGCGTAATCCTGCTCGTCGCCATGATCGGATTTTCCATAAGGGAGCGCGACCGCATTTCAAAACCCGAGCAATTTGTGCGTGATATTGTCGGCTTCGGCCAGACCATCATTGCAAAACCTGCAAATGCTATGGCCGTTTTTTTTGATAATATAAATGATTTGAAAAATACATATACCGAAAATAAAAAATTGAAATCTCATTTGGAACAGCTGACAAGCTTGGAAGCACAAAACCATGAATTGAAAAAAGAAAACGAAGAACTGAAATCCATTATTAAGGAAAAAAATAGTCTTGGAGATTCCGAGTCGATCCAGGCGCAGGTCATCGCACGCAATCCCGACAGCTGGTATGAACAAGTTGTCATCGATAAAGGCGAAGTGAACGGTGTTGAAAAAAATATGGCGGTGGTGACGAGTGGGGGATTTATCGGAAAAGTGACGCAAGTGGATAAATTTTATTCGACTGTTGAACTGCTGAGCTCGCCTGACGAAACAAACCGCATCTCTGCCAAGGTGCAAGGTGCGAAAAAAGATGCTTACGGTTTGATCGAAGGATACGACAAAAAAACAAAAATGCTGCTGTTGAAACAGCTTGATTTCAACATCAAAATCAAAAAAGGCGACCACGTGGTAACATCCGGCTTAAGCGGCATGTTCCCGAGCGGCCTGGTGATCGGGGATGTTGAAAAAATTGTTCCGGATGAAAACGGGCTGACGCAAACAGCTTATGTCAAACCGGAAGCCAATTTTTATGATGTGAGGGAAGTTTTGGTCATCAACCGGAAAGCGCAAAAACTAAACTCGAGTGTGCTGGGAGGGGGGCAGTGATGAAACGTGCGGTGCTCCCTCTCATTTTAAGTGTTTGCTATATCGCCGAGAGCTTATTTGCGCAGTTTTTCTCCGCCCAGAATTTTGGCGGAAAATATATTATCGTCCCCCATTTTTTACTGGTGATGCTGATATTAATGGGGATGTACTACCGGAAAAGGAGTGCCATCATTTACGCTTTTGTGTTTGGTATGCTCTTTGATGCCTTTTACACAGGGGTTTTGGGCATTTACCTGTTTTTTTATCCGCTTGCGGTTTACTTGACGATCAAACTGATGAGGATTCTCCAATCCAATATTTTTACCGGAACGGTTGTTGCAGCTTTTAATATGGCAGTCGTCGAGTTTTTGGTTTATGGCGTCAATTCGTTGATTAATTCGCAGTTAATGGGTTTCAGCGATTTTCTCAATTTAAGGTTATGGCCCACCCTTATTTTTAATGCCGCTTTTTTTATTTTGGCCTGGTATCCGATGCGCAATTTTCTCGTGCGGCGGGCGAGGGAAGAAGAGCAGGAGTAAACGCGGCACCGCAAAACTGTTAAAATGGGAAAAGAGGAATTTCATAACCTTTTGTCGAATATATCCGCATAGTTCAAGGTTTTACGATTCGTTCCCGCGAAAATCCACTTATCCCGCAGGTGTTTTACGATGTCGTTTAAAAACAGCTTCCCAAAAAAGCCCGCCCGGAAAAGAAAGCGCCGGCGGACGGGTGCTGTCCCATTTTTATCAGCCGTTGAGGTGAGCAGTTTGAAATGAAGAAAATGCAAAATGTAACGATTAAAGGTACAAAAGAAGGAATTGTCCTGCATTTAAACGACCAATGCTCCTACCATGCTTTAAAAGCGGAGTTAAAACATAAATTATTGGCGCATTCTTCCCTTGAAGATGAAGAGAGCCCGATTATTGCCGTAAAGATCCAGCTTGGAAACCGTTATTTGACACCCGAACAGGAGGAAGAAATCAAAAGCCTTGTCCGCGCCCAGCGGAATCTGGTTGTAGACGAAATCATCAGCAATGTGATAACGAAAGAAGCGGCAGCAAAGGCAAAACTGGAAAATGAAATTGTATCCGCCACAGTCATTGTCAGATCCGGGCAAGTATTGAAGGTGGAAGGCGACCTATTGCTTGTCGGGGATGTGAATCCGGGCGGTACCGTCATTGCAAACGGCAATATTTTTGTCATGGGGAATTTGCGTGGGATTGCGCATGCGGGCTACAATGGGAGAAGGGATGCGGTCGTCGTGGCTTCCAACATGGTTCCTTCTCAGATCCGGATTGCCGACTGCTTAAATCGGGCGCCGGACCATTATGCGAAACAAGACCGGCACGAAATGGAATGTGCTTACATAGATTCTTCCAACCATATTATCATTGATCGATTGCAAGTTTTAAAACATCTGCGGCCGAATATTACGAGATTACGAGGAGGGTTCTAACATGGGTGAAGCGATTGTCATTACATCCGGAAAAGGCGGAGTCGGCAAAACGACTACTTCGGCAAACCTCGGCACGGCGCTGGCGCTTCAAGGGAAAAAAGTCTGCCTTGTAGATACGGACATCGGGCTTCGAAATCTTGATGTGGTATTGGGGCTTGAAAACCGGATTATCTATGATTTGGTGGATGTCGTAGAAGGTCGCTGCAAAATGCATCAGGCAATCGTAAAAGATAAACGCTTCGACGATAAGCTTTTTTTGCTGCCGGCGGCGCAGACAAGCGACAAATCGGCTGTAACGCCTGAGCAAATGAAACAATTAATCCATGAATTAAAGCAAGATTATGACTATATCCTGATCGATTGCCCGGCCGGTATTGAACAGGGGTATAAAAATGCGGTGGCGGGCGCTGACCAGGCCATTGTCGTGACAACGCCTGAAATTTCCGCGGTGCGGGATGCGGACCGGATCATCGGGCTGCTTGAAAAAGAAGACCATATTGAGTCGCCGAAACTCATCATTAACCGGATCCGCAGCCATATGATGAAAAACGGGGACATGATGGATATTGATGAAGTGACAAGCCATTTATCGATCGACCTGATCGGGATCGTGGCGGATGATGAAGAAGTCATCCGCGCATCAAACCAGGGGGAGCCGATTGCCCTTCACCCGAATAACCGCGCATCGCTTGCATACCGCAATATAGCCCGCAGAATATTAGGCGAAACCGTGCCGCTCATGCCTTTGGAAGACCCGAAAACCGGCATGTTTGCAAGATTTAAAAGATTATTCAGTTCAAAAACATCTTGAGATGGGCCGGCCCGGAAAGCCTTATGGCTTTCGGACCGGATTATTTTGATTCGGGTTCTATCCCTGTTGGACAGGTCATACATTGATAACAAACGAAAGCCTGGACAAGAGGGGGAGTTTGTTTGGGAAACCGCGCAGACGAAATCAGAAAGCAAATGGCAAAGCGGAGAAAAGTGGTGAAACAAGCGCGCAGGCCAGGCAAAGACTTGATTTATTCCAGCCTGATCCGTGATGAAGGCACGCATGTTTATGAACCATCCGTGAGGCCCATCCATCCGCTATTTAAAAAAGAAGCCATCCTGTTTAAAATTTTGGCTTCCGCCTGCCTTGTGCTCGCCGTNGCCATCCTGTTCAAATCAGCNAATCCGGTGTTTGACAAACCAAAAACAGCCGTGGAACGGGTCATGGAAACCGAATTCCAATTTGCGAAAGCGGCCAAATGGTACGAAGACAATTTTGGAAAACCGATCGCGCTGTTTCCGGACAAAGCGTCAAATACAGAGACGGCGGCTTCGGACGGGGAGCAGCAGTATGCCATGCCGGTATCAGGAAAAATCCTGACCAATTTTTCAGCAGACGGAAGAGGGGTTATGATTGAAACAAAACCGGGCGCAAACGTGAAAGCGATGAGCAGCGGCACCGTTATTTTTGCCGGCAAGAAAAAATCGCTTGGTAATACCGTCATTATCCAGCATGTCGATTCAACAGAAACTTGGTATGCCAACCTCGGAAAAGTGAATGTCCGGGAGTACGACCGGATCAAAGCCGGCGAAAAAGTCGGCACTGCAGCCAATAGCGGCGAAAAAGGGGAATTTTACTTTGCGATCAAAAAAGGTGGCGATTTTATTGACCCGATTCAGGTGATAAAATTTGAGTGATCTGTTTCTTGTGCTGAAAAAAATCAAAATCCATCCCCTTTTTTGGATTGTTGCGGCGATCGCCGTTGCCACCGCACGCTTCCAGGAACTTGTTCTGCTGTTTGCCATCATCTTGATCCATGAAATGGGCCACGCGGGTGCGGCGCAATTTTTTTCGTGGCGGATCAAAAAAATTATGATTTTGCCGTTTGGCGGTGTTGCCGAAACGGAAGAGCACGGAAATCGGCCTTTAAAAGAAGAAATGGCCGTCACGCTTGCCGGGCCCGTCCAGCACGTCTGGATCGCCATTTGCGCGTACGCCCTGNTTTACTTTCACATTTTGCCGGAATCATTGTATATACAAGTCCAGGAATGGAACCGGGCCATTCTTTTTTTCAATTTGCTCCCGATCTGGCCGCTTGACGGCGGTAAAATCGCCAATATGGCGTTTTCAAGGTTTTTCCCGTTTTTGCGCGCTTTCCGCATAACGATTTTCAGTTCGCTCGCCGTTCTTCTCATCTTCCATGCAACGGCGCTTTTCAATACACCGGCGAATCTGAATATTTGGGCAGTTGCTGTTTATTTATATGCCTCGCTTTGGAAAGAATGGAAACAGCTGTATTTTGTTTTCATCCGTTTTCTGCTTGAACGGTATTACGGAAACAGGGATCCGCTTCATGATTTGGAAACGCTCCGTGTAGACGCAGGTGCTTATTTATATGAAGTATTGGAATCTTTTAAACGGGGCCGCAAACATCCGCTGATTGTCTTGCAAGGCGGGGTGGAAATCGGGAAACTGGATGAAAATGAACTGCTGCATGCCTTCTTTTCTGAAAAGCAAACGCATGCGAAAGTAAAAGATATCATGTATAGTTATTGATGGAAGCCGCGCTTTTGACTTCACGCGGCATCAGCAGAAAAAATTGTGTGGTGTATGCATGTTGTCCCAGTCGATTGTAATCAATTTTAAAACGAGGGAAAAACGGTATGCGGTCTTGGAAAACGGGGAAGTAGCCGCCATCCGGATCCGGCAGCCCGGTGATGTTACAAAAGTCGGGAATATTTATCTTGGAAAAGTGGCGGCCGTCAAACCCGGTATCAATGCTGCATTTATCGATATCGGCGGGGGCCGGCACGGATATTTGCACATCGGCCGGCTCCCCGCTTTTTTGCACGGAAACGATGAAATAAGAGAGCGCCCGATTTCGTCATTTTTGGCGGCCGGGCAGCCGATCATCGTCCAGGTCAAAAAAGACGGAACCGCATTGAAAGGGCCGCTTTTAACCGGTATCATCGAGCTTGCGGGTGAGCAAATTGTCTATCTCCCGGAGGGAAAATATACGGCCGTATCCAAGAAAGCGGATGAAGCCGAAAGAAAGCTGTGGCGGAGCAGGGTGCGTGCGCATCTCGAACCGCGTGAAGGGATCATCCTCCGAACGGCCGCCTTGACGGGGGACGGAAAATGGCTTGATGAGCTCAAGACAATGAGGAAGAAGTACCGGGCAATGGTTGACAAGGCCTCACGTGAAAAAGCCCCTGCGGTTTTATATGAAAAAAATAACGTCGAAACCGAGATTTACCGTGAACTTGTCCGTCTGAAAAGTGGAACGGTCATTTCGGATGATCCGGAGATACTAAAGCGACTGAAAAAATTGCTGGAAAACCATCCGGAGCTGGACTGGTCGCTTGAGTTTTACAGCGGGCAGGTGAATATTTTTACATACTACAAGATTGATGGGGCACTTGAAGATGCATTGAAACGGATTGTCTGGCTGGAAAACGGCGCGTATATTGTGATCGATGAAACAGAGGCGTTGATCAGCATTGATGTCAATACCGGAAAATACACGGGCAGGCAGGACCAGGACGAAACCGTGCTGCAAACGAATATGCTTGCGGCAAAAGAAATCGCAAGGCAGTTGAAACTGCGTGATTACGGCGGGATGATCCTGATTGATTTCATTGACATGCAAGATGAAAAGGAGCGTGAAAAAGTCAGGCTGGCCCTGGAGAAAGAGCTGGCAAACGACGGTAAGCAAACAAGGATCACCGGTTTTACCGAGCTCGGCATTTTGCAAATGACGCGGAAAAAAACGCGCAAATCGCTGCCGGAAACATTGCTTAAAGTATGCCCGGTCTGCAAAGGGAAAGGAAAAATTGAAAGCCCGGAAACCGTTGCTTTCCGCTTGGAACGGGAACTGTTGGAAATGCCTTCCGGACTTCATGAGGCTGTGCTGATCGAATGTACAGAAGATGTAAAAGACTGTTTCTGCGGGGATAATCTTGTGCATCTTGGCAGGCTGGAGCATCTCCTCCACGTCAAACTTTTTTTCCGTATCATTAGGGATGCCCATCCGTATTATGCGATCCGCCANTTTGGGACGGTGCGGGAACTCGGGGAGAAAAGCAGTTCTTCCCGTTGACAAAGCAGCAGTCCTGTGGTATGATCAATATGTTATGTTTGTAGCGCCTGTGCTACAACCGCTCAGGAACAGGCATGCAAGTTTTTACGTCATGTAAAACGCCTGTCTTTGGCGAGTCTTAGTCTTAAGGAGGTGCAGTGATGTACGCAATTATTGAAACCGGCGGAAAACAAATCAAGGTGGAAGAAGGCCAAGCCATTTACGTTGAAAAACTGAATGCTGCTGAAGGCGAAACCGTTACATTTGACCGCGTTCTTTTTGTCGGCGGCGATTCCGTGAAAGTCGGCAGCCCTGTTGTTGAAGGCGCTACGGTTACGGGAAAAGTTGAAAAACACGGCCGTGCGAAAAAAATCGTTGTGTTCAAATATAAAGCGAAGAAAAACTACCACAAAAAACAAGGCCACCGTCAGCCATATACGAAAGTGGTCATTGAAAAAATCAATGCGTAAGGCGGCCGCGATATGATCGAGGTCTGTATCAAGCGCACGGAAGACGGAAGAATTTCGTCTTTTCAAATGAAGGGCCATGCGAACTTTGCGGAATACGGACAGGACATTGTCTGCGCCGGCGCATCGGCTGTTTCTTTCGGGACAGTGAACGCGATGATGGAAGTGGCTGGGGTTGAACCCGAAATCCGCCAATCCAAAAGCGGCTTGCTGCAATGCAAAATTCCCGCGGGTCTCCCTGAAGAGGCAAGCGAAAAAGCACAGATTCTGCTTGAGGGCATGGTTGTATCCCTGCAGACCATTGAACGGGAATACGGGGAATTTATCCATATTACCTTTCAATAGGAGGTGAAACTNATGTTAAAATTAGATCTTCAGTTTTTCGCATCCAAAAAAGGTGTTGGTTCCACGAAAAACGGCCGTGACTCGATCGCAAAACGCCTTGGCGCAAAACGCGCGGACGGCCAATTCGTAACCGGCGGATCGATCCTCTACCGCCAACGCGGAACGAAAATCTTTCCGGGTGAGAATGTCGGCCGCGGCGGCGACGACACTTTGTTTGCGAAAGTTGACGGCATCGTGCGTTTCGAACGTTTCGGCCGCGACAAGAAAAAAGTGAGCGTATATCCGGTGGCAAAAGAAGCCTAAGCTTAAACGAGCCCCGGCCGTATGAAGCGGCCCGGGGCTTTTTTTACATATTGCCGGTGGAGCTTTTCGTTTAAAGAACGGTGCATATGGCAAAGATTTTTGTTATACTTAAAACTAACATATTTCTGCAAATGGGAGCTATTTAAGATGGAAAATTGGACGACTGTTGAAGTGCTCCGCCATGCAAGGCACGATTGGCTGAACAAACTTCAATTAATTAATGGGTATGCCAGTTTAAATAATATGGAAAAAGTCAAAGACATCGTAGAGGATATCATCCTGGAAGCACAGCAGGAGTCGAAACTGTCTAATTTGCATCTGCCGAAATTTGCCGAGTTATTGCTTACATATAATTGGGAAGGGCACCCTTTCCGGCTGGAGTACGAAATTTTGGACGCCGATAAGCGTTTACTGCCGGAAGACGGACGGCTTTATGGCTGGATGAAAAGCTTTTTGGCGTGCGTGGAGGAAATGGCGGATCCGTACGGCGACAATCTTTTATCATTAACGTTTGGCACTCCCCAATCAGCCGCCCGTTTCTTTTTTGAATTTAGCGGTACAATAAAAACGCCGGGGCTTTTAACAGGTTGGCTCGAAGCGGAATGCCGGGGGCGTCATGTTGTGCACGCACAATCAGAAACCGTTTTCTCAGTCGAAGTTGTATTTCCGGAAGTTCCGGCCGGAGGAAAGCTTTTATCATAAAACTTAAGCAACAAATGTTGTAAAGGTGGTTCTATATTTTATGTTTGTCGACCAAGTAAAAATTTATGTGAAAGGCGGGGACGGCGGCAACGGCATGGTCGCATTCCGCCGTGAAAAATATGTGCCGATGGGCGGGCCTGCCGGCGGCGACGGCGGTCGCGGCGGCGATGTTATCTTTGAAGTGGACGAAGGATTGAGAACGCTGATGGATTTCCGTTACAAGCGGCATTTCAAGGCAAACCGTGGCGAAAACGGCATGAGCAAAGGGAAACACGGCCGCGGGGCGGAAGATTTGGTCGTAAAGGTACCGCCGGGAACGGTTGTCATTGATGATGACACGAAGCAGGTGATTGCCGATTTGACGCGCCATGGCGAACGGGCGGTGATCGCAAAAGGTGGTCGCGGCGGAAGGGGCAATATCCGTTTTGCCACGCCGGCCAATCCGGCGCCGGAAATCGCCGAAAACGGGGAACCGGGCCAGGAACGCTATATTGTCCTTGAATTAAAACTGCTTGCCGATGTCGGCCTTGTCGGGTTTCCGAGCGTAGGGAAATCGACACTGCTTTCCGTAGTTTCTTCGGCGCGCCCGAAAATTGCGGAATATCATTTTACGACGCTCGTGCCAAATTTAGGCGTGGTCGAGACGGATGACGGAAGAAGTTTTGTCATGGCCGATCTGCCGGGGCTGATTGAAGGCGCCCACGAAGGCGTCGGACTCGGACACCAGTTTTTGCGTCACATCGAGCGGACAAGGGTCATCGTCCATGTCATTGATATGGCGGCAGTGGAAGGACGTGACCCGTACGGGGATTACTTAACCATTAACGAAGAATTGAAGGCCTATAACCTGCACCTTACCGAACGCCCGCAAATCATTGTTGCGAATAAAATGGATATGCCGGGCGCGGAAGAGAATTTAGCGCACTTCAAAGAACAGATTGGAAGCGGCACGCCGATTTTCCCGATTTCTGCGCTGACGCGGAAAGGCTTAAGAGATTTGCTTTTTGCCATCGCCGATCTGCTTGACAAAACGCCCGCTTTTTCGCTGTATATGGACGAAGAAATGGGTGCNGGGTCAAGCCGGGTCGTGTATAAGCACGAAAAAGAAAAAGCGGATTTTACGATTACAAGGGATCCGGATGGTAGTTTTGTGATACACGGGGAAAAAGTCGAGAAGCTGTTTAAAATGACGAATTTTAACCATGATGAGTCGGTCAGGCGGTTTGCCCGCCAGCTCCGCGGGATGGGCATTGATGATGCGCTCCGTGAACGCGGGGCGAAAAACGGCGACACGGTCCGCCTCTTGGATTATGAATTTGAATTTGTAGACTAGCCGTGTGGGACGGGAGAGAAGGAAAACCGGCCCCGGCACGGATACGGTGAATCTAGTGGAGGAAGGGCACTTTGGAAAAGAAAGCAGAACATAAATTTATATTGGTCCGTGAAGATGTTTTGCCGGAAGCGATGAAAAAGACGCTTCAGGCGAAAGAACTGCTCGAAAGGGGAAGTGCGGTGTCGGTCGGGGATGCGGCGCAAAAAGTCGACCTCAGCCGCAGCGCCTTTTATAAATACCGTGATACCGTATTTCCGTTCCATTCGGTTGTAAAAGAAAAAATCGTGACGTTGTTTTTTTATCTTGAAGACCGGTCCGGGACATTATCCGAAATTTTAAGGATCATCGCCTCATATTCGTGCAATATTTTAACGATCCACCAGACAATCCCGATCCAGGGGCGGGCGAACGTGACCATTTCCTTGAATGTTTCGGATATCCGGGCGAGTTTAAATGATCTGTTGGAAGAACTGAATGCATTTGAGTTTGTCAACAAAGTAGAAATATTGGGGTCCGGAGCGTAATACTCCGGCTGCCGGGAGAGGAAACGAATGAGAGCAGCATTTTTTGGCCCGGAAGCAACCTTTACCGATATTGCGGTTCAGTCGGTTTTTCCCGATGCCCGCCGGATTGCTTACCGGACGATTCCGGAATGCCTGGAAGCCGTCAAGGAAAAACAGGTGGATATGGCGGTTGTCCCTTTGGAAAACGCCCTTGAAGGCTCTGTCAATTTAACTGTCGATTATTTATATCATGAGGATCTTCCGCCGATCCGGGCAGAAATCGTTGTACCGATCGAGCAGCATTTTATGGTCCATCCGGAGAATGTTGCCGAATGGCGGAAAACCGAGAAAATTGTGTCGCATTCGCATGCATTGGCGCAATGCCACAAGTTTTTGCACCGGGAATTTAAACATGCGGCCGTGGAGCAAATGGGTTCCACCGCCGCCGCTGCGAAATACGTGAGCGAGCATCCGGAGCTGAAATGGGCGGCGATCGCCAACGAAATGGCGGCGGAACTGTACGGTTTGGAAATTGTAAAACGGAGTATCCATGACTATCCTTTCAACCATACAAGGTTTATTGTCCTGGCTTATAACAAACTGGAAATCCAAAAAGCGCCGTCGTTCCAAAAATCGACGATCATGATCACGCTGCCTACGGACAAGGCCGGGTCGCTGCATCAGGTGCTTTCCGCTTTTGCATGGCGCGAAATTAACTTGAGCAAACTGGAGTCGCGCCCGTTAAAGACGGGGCTCGGAAACTACTTTTTTATGATTGATTTGAACCATTCCCTAGATGAGAAACTTGTCCGCTTTTCGTTGGAGGAAATCCGCGCCCTCGGCTGCACGGTTAAGGAGCTTGGGAGCTACTGCAGGTATATGGCGGAATAGGATTGGGAAAAGGCTGAACCTAAAGCTTAAGCTGTTGCTTTTGGTTCAGCCTTTTTTAATGCATGAAAGACACTTCAGACATTTTTTCGCCATGAAATGTCTTTCAAAGGAGGGANAAANGACACTTTCGCAATTTTCATCCCCGAATTGCCCTTCAAAAGCGGCATGGGGCACTTTAAGCCATAACGTTCTCAAAAATGTCCTTCATAAACCGGCTGCTCAAACACATTCAGGGCAGCTCTTTTTCATTTTCAGTAAACAGAATCCCTAATGCTTTCAATGCGCGTTCTGCGGCTTCCAACTGCTGGTGGTTTGCGGCTTCAACCGTATGCAGGTGGATGCCGCCCGTCAATTCAGACAAGTAGCTGGCATTCGTTTCTTTAATGCGGCGGATAAACTGCGCCACTTCTTCACGGGTTGACACCATGATGGATGCGGTTAAGTCGCCGTATACAGGATGTTCCACCTTTACGTCCTTTACGGTCACGCCGTTATCGACCAGCACGTTCAGTTCTTCTTCCACCTGACCGGGGGTATGGGAGCATGCGATCGTTTTTTCAACGGTTGTTTCCGGACGGACGGGGTGCATATATAAATAACCTTGGCTTGTGGCAAGGATCGGTTCGTTTTTTGCCTTCAGTAGCGTAATGTCATTCACGATAATCTGGCGGCTCACATTCGCCCTTTTTGCCAGTTCCCCGCCTGTAATCGGGGACCGGCTTGCCTGCAGCCACTTCACGATCAATTTCCGCCTTTCATCCCCGGGAATTTTCTTCTTTACTGCCAACATCGTTTCCTCCATTCGTTTCTGCCTATTTCGGATTTTACCATACGGGGGCGGCCAAATGAAAGAAACGCGCCTGCCGGAAATGGCATAATGCGGAGCTGAAGGTCATAAATTTTTATGTAAATCGTTCGCATTTTGCCCAAAACAACATAGAATGTATGGACTTATGCTTGAGGAGGGAAAATGTGTGAAAATCCATATCGTTCAAAAAGGCGATACGCTCTGGAAAATTGCCAAAAAATACGGCGTCGATTTTGACGAATTGAAAAAAATGAACGCGCAATTATCCAATCCGGAAATGATCATGCCCGGAATGAAAATTAAAATTCCGACAACAGGGGGCACGGTAAAAAAAGAGATGCATACGGGTATGAAGGAAGCACCGATTGCAGTACACCCGTACCAGCAAATACCGCAGCCGAAATTGCCGGTGCAGAAAGAAATGCCGATCCAAAAAGAAGCGCCGAAAGCGGTACCGCACAAAGAAATGCCGGTAAAAGAGAAAGTGGTAGAAAAAAAGGAAACCATCTATAAGCCTATCATGCCGCAGCCTGTTGTACCGGAAATTGATATCCATAATTATTATGTGACGAATATGGCTGAAATTGAAACCCATACGCAGGCGCCGCCACAGCCGCAGCCGGTGTATCACCATCATGAAAGCGAATCTTCGTCTTCAAGCGGACATTATACCATGCCGGTACAAGAGGAGTGTTACGAAATGTATGCACCAATTTATCCTTGCCCGATGCCGATTCAGGATTGCGGTTGCGGGGGGCCGGTGATGCAACATGGGTTTGCCCCTTATCCGTACAGTTATGCCGCGCCTTTCCAGGGGGTTCCGTACCAAATGCCGGTGATGGCCCCGATGCCGGGATACCCAACACAGCAGGCACCGGTTTGGCAGCAGCCGCAAACACTTGCGCCGAGCCATGAATGGGAGGAAGAATCTTCATCGTCATCTTATCCATACGGCCACCATATGCAGGGCAGTACGATGCAAAATCCTTCCGCCCAGCCGTATTGGGGCATGCAGGGTCCTGTATACGGCGCAAATCCTGAAAGCTCGGCATATATGCCGCAGTATGCGCCGCAGCCACAAAACTTCCCGGGATATGCGCAGTATCCGTATCAGCCTTATGCGATGCCGCAGCCGTACAGCTACGGCATGCCGGCGCCGCAGCAGTACGACCGGAATCCGGATGCTTCCGGTGAAGAGGATTAAATGGGCGGGGGCTGGGACAAAGAAGGGGACGGCAACAAGCGTCTCCTTCTTTATGCTGAAAAACGGCTGGGAGAACCGGTTCAAAAGATTACAAAGCTCCGCGGAAAAGTATGGCTCGTAGAAACAAAAACGAAGAAATGGATTTTGAAAGAATATCCCGGCATTGAGCGGCTGAAACGGCAAATGTTGCTGACCACAACGCTTTTGGAATCTGGATTTTCGCATATTTGCCGGTTTTTGCCGGCCGATGATGATGGTGATTGCATATTTGAACAAACATGTTTCGGAATCATGGAATATATTGAACCGCATCCGGATGCTTTTGCCTATCATACCGAACAAGACATTTTATCTGCTTTCCGCCTGTTAAAAGCATACCACCGAGCAACCGGGCGGTTTCCACTTTCTGCTAAAATTGAATTTCCCCGTTTTTTCCAGCTGCGAAAATGGCGGAATCGTTACCGTGAATTTTTGGAAAACAAAGGTGAAATTATGCATTATATGCCCGCGTTTTATTTTAAAACTTACGAGTCCTGGGCTCATGCGTCGTTAAAAAGGCTCGGGGAAAAGGAGCCCATTTTTACCAGGCCCCCATACTGCATTACCCATGGCGATGTCGCCCACCATAATTTTTTGCGTGGAAAAGACGGAAAGCTGTATTTGATCGATTTTGACCTCGCCCGTCTTGCCCCTGCCTGGACGGACGACCTGCAGTTTTGCAACCGCATTTTGCCTTCCATCTCCTGGTCGCTTTCTAAACTGTGCAATTTGGGGATAATGATGGATGCGCCCGACCGCGAAACAATTCTTGAAGCGCTCCTTTACCCGGCGGATGTGCTGCGGGAATGGAACCAATTTATCACGTGCGGAGAAAATGAAAAAGAACAGCTCTGGCCCCATTTGTCTTCCATCACATTCGGGCAATTTGAGGAAAGAGGTCGGTTTGTGTTAGAGGTTGAGAAACAATTAAGGGCATAGTGTGGCNCGGCTGTTCTTTTTGCATCCCCCTTTCTTCCNGATATGGTATAGTAATATAGGANTGTATCAGCGCGAATGAAAGGAGAGATTGATCATGTCTGGCCATTCCAAGTGGAAAAATATCCAAGGCAGAAAAAGCGCGCAAGATGCAAAGCGCGGAAAAATATTTCAAAAACTGGCAAAAGAGATTTATGTTGCGGCAAAGAATGGTCCTGACCCAGATGCAAATTCAGCCCTCCGCCTAGTCATAGAAAAGGCAAAGGCTGCCAATATGCCAAATGATAATATTAAGCGTGCCATCGATAAAGCGAGCGGCAACCAAAATGCCGAACATTACGAAGAAATGATTTATGAAGGGTACGGCCCGGGCGGTGTCGCGGTCATGGTAACGGCGTTAACGGATAACAAAAACCGGACCGCTTCGAACGTCCGCGTTGCTTTTTCGCGGAACGGAGGGAACCTCGGCGAAAATGGCTGCGTTTCATTCCTCTTTGACCGGAAAGGGTATCTTGCCATTGAGCGTGAAGGGCTTGATATTGATGAAGACGAAATGCTGCTTCAGGTCATTGAAGCTGGGGCAGAGGAAATGGAAACAAGTGATGAAGTGTTTGAGATTTATACGGATCCCGAGCAATTTATGGATGTAAAGAAAAACCTGGAGGAGAACGGGTTTACGTTTGCACAGGCTGAGATCACGATGGTGCCGCAAAATACGATTGCTTTGGATGAAGAGCAAAAAGCAAAGATGGAAAGATTGCTGGACAGGNTGGAAGACGATGACGACGTCCAGGAAATCTATCATAATGCTGAATTGTAATCGGTATGAAGCACTTTCCGNACCGGAATTATCCGGTCTGGAAAGTGCTTTTTTTGCGGAAGGACGGGATATGCGTGCAAAAACTGGCTACACTATCAGTAACGTTTTAAATCTGGGCGGGAGGTGATCAATATGTATACCTTGGTGATGCGCGCCGTGCCCATTGCCGCGTTTTTATTGGCGGGTGCGGGATTTCCCGACGTTTTGCAAAGCAAGGATGTGTTGGCTGCTGAAAAGAAAACGGCAGTGATTTTGGAACGCGTTTACCTGGACGGGGAAGTCAGTGAGGAATTCATCCGTACGGACAAAACGCCATGCGAGGTTGTACGGAGCTATCCGGGCTGGCAAATCGCCGATATAGGCGGATCCCGGATTGTTTTGCAGAAACATATTCACGATATCTCCCCGCTTTTAAAAGCAAACGGTTATTTCAGCATCACTTTCCAAAGCGGATCGGGGAAAAAAGGCATTGTCCAGCCCTTTTTCCAGTTGTATTTGAAAAAATTGGAGAGCCGGCGGCAGGAAAAAATGGAAAACGGAAATGCTGCGTCATACGCTGAATCCATATTCGGGTGGGCAAATTGAATGTGCAAACCGCAGTTCCCAAAATCAGAGCTATCTATGGTACAATGGTTGATAGCAAGTTTTTGAGGAGTGTGTGGGAAGTTTGTACGAATATATAAAAGGGATCATCGACTCCGTCAGTCCGGACTATGTTGTCGTGGACAACGGGGGGATCGGATACCAATTGATCACACCGAACCCGTATATCTTTTCGAAAAGTATCGGGGAAGAGCGGAAAATTTATACTTACCAGCATGTGCGCGAAGATATGATCGCATTGTACGGTTTTGAAGCCGCAGAAGAACGGGAGCTGTTTAAAAAGCTGCTCAATGTGTCGGGCATCGGTCCGAAGGGGGCGCTGGCCATTCTGGCGTACGGGCAGCCGTCTCAGGTGGTCGAAGCGATTGAAAATGAAAACGAATCGTTTCTCGTCAAATTCCCCGGCGTCGGAAAAAAAACGGCAAGGCAGATGATCCTCGATTTAAAAGGAAAACTTTTGGACATCGCGCCGGATATGCCGAATTTATTTAACCAGGAAAAAACGATCCAAAAGTCCGCAGCCAGCCGCAATCTGGAAGAAGCCGTACTGGCATTGCAGGCGCTTGGCTACTCGGAAAAAGAAATCCATAAAGTGGTCCCACAGCTTCCGGAGGAGGACCTGTCCACGGATGAGTATATTAAACTAGCTTTAAAAGCGATGGTAAAATAATGGGAACCAGGAGGGGAGAGCATGGAGGATCGCATTGTTTCCGGCGAGGCGGACGAACAGGAAATTTCCTTTGAAATGAGCCTGCGCCCGCAAACTTTGGCGCAGTATATCGGGCAGGAAAAAGTAAAGCACAATTTAGCTGTTTTTATCCAGGCGGCGAAGCAACGGCATGAAACACTGGACCATGTGCTGCTGTACGGGCCGCCTGGACTCGGAAAAACGACATTGGCAATGGTCATTGCAAACGAAATGGGCGTAAAAATCCGGACAACTTCGGGCCCTGCGATCGAACGGCCGGGCGACCTGGCTGCGGTGCTGACCTCGCTTGAACCGGGGGAAGTACTGTTTATTGATGAGATCCATCGCCTGCCGAAAGCAATCGAAGAAGTGCTGTATCCGGCAATGGAAGATTATTGCCTGGATATCGTCATCGGCAAAGGAACGGGAGCCCGGTCGATTCGGCTTGACCTGCCCCCGTTTACGTTAATCGGGGCGACGACTAGGGCAGGGTCGGTTTCGGCTCCATTGCGCGACAGGTTCGGCGTCATCAGCAGGCTCGAATATTATGATGAAAATCAGCTGGCAGAGATTGTATTGCGGACGGCTGATATTTTGCAGACGGAAATTGAACCGGAGGGTGCCAGGGAAATTGCAAGGCGCTCGCGTGGCACACCGAGGATTGCCAATCGGCTGCTCAGACGGGTGCGGGATTTTGCCCAAGTAAAAGGCGACGGCAAGGTTACACTTGAAGTTGCCAATTATGCGCTTGAACTGCTGCAGGTCGATAAACTTGGGCTTGACCATATTGACCATAAGCTGTTAAAAGGGATCATTGAACGCTTTAAAGGCGGGCCTGTCGGGTTGGATACGATTGCCGCGAGCATCGGGGAAGAAGCGGAAACGATTGAAGACGTGTATGAGCCGTATTTGCTGCAAATCGGCTTTTTGCAGCGGACGCCGCGGGGCAGGGTCGCAACCCCGCTTGTTTACGAGCATTTTCAAATGGAGGTGCCGAAGTGAGCGGTTTCGGAAAAGTATTAATGACGATTGCGGTGATTCTTTTTGTTATCGGTCTTTCGATGCAGTTAACAAAAATTGGCCGTCTGCCCGGGGATATCCTCATCAGAAAAGGCAATACGACTTTTTACTTCCCAATTGCTACCTCTATTATTTTAAGCATTGTCCTGAGTGTGTTATTATATATAATCGGGCGGTTTAAATAGAAAAGCGGAAGCGCCTTGCTCAGCGGCGTACGGACTTCCTAGCGGAGGGCGTTATCATTTGCCGCCCTAAAGTGCATCTTATGTTTCAACTATACAAAACGAAGGGGAACCATAAATGAAACTTGATTTATTTGATTTTGACCTGCCGGAAGAATTGATTGCCCAAACGCCGTTAAAAAACCGTTCAGACAGCCGGCTAATGGTACTTGATAAAAAAACAGGGGCAATCGAACATACGGTATTTAAAAACATTACGCACTATTTGCGCCCGGGCGACTGCCTTGTGTTGAACGATACGAAAGTGCTGCCGGCAAGGCTGTTCGGTATTAAAGACGAAACCGGCGCCAAAATAGAAGTGCTGCTGTTGAAACAGCTGGAAGGGGACCAGTGGGAAACGCTTGTCAAACCGGCAAAGCGCGTCAAAGCCGGGACTACCGTGCATTTTGGCGACGGGAAGCTGAAAGCAACGTGCGTGAAGGANCTTGACCACGGCGGCCGTATCATGGAATTCCAATACAATGGCATTTTTTATGAAGTGCTCAACGAACTCGGTAAAATGCCGCTGCCACCGTACATAAAAGAACAACTGGAAGACCAGGACCGCTACCAGACGGTATATGCAAAAGAACCGGGATCGGCTGCCGCACCGACTGCCGGGCTCCATTTTACAAAGGAGCTCCTGAAAGAAATTGAAAACATGGGTGTCAAGATTGTGTTCATCACGCTCCATGTCGGGCTTGGAACATTCCGCCCGGTGGATGTGGAAGATATTGAAAATCACGATATGCACGCGGAATTTTACCAGGTCTCTGAAGAAGCGGCGAAAACGATTATGGACGTCAAAAACAGTGGCGGCCGCGTGATTTCCGTCGGCACCACTTCAACCAGGACGCTTGAAACGATTGCCGCCGCCCATGGCGGAAAGATTGCCGCTGAAAGCGGCTGGACGGATATCTTCATTTATCCGGGTTTCGAATATAAGGCGATTGACGCTTTGATTACGAATTTCCACCTGCCAAAGTCAACGCTCATTATGCTTGTGAGTGCGCTGGCAGGCAGGGAAAATGTGCTGCATGCCTATGAAACGGCAGTAAAAGAAAAATACCGTTTCTTCAGTTTCGGGGATGCGATGTTCATTAAATAGTGGAAGGAGCAACGTTTTTTGGCTGCAATTACTTATGAATTGATCAAGACGGACAAACAGACAGGCGCCCGCCTTGGCAAACTCCATACGCCGCACGGGACGTACGATACCCCGATGTTTATGCCGGTCGGGACGCTTGCTACGGTAAAGACGATGTCCCCTGAAGAATTAAAAAGCATGGGGGCCGGCACGATCCTAAGTAATACATATCATTTGTGGCTGCGGCCCGGGNATAATATTGTTAAAGAAGCCGGGGGACTGCATCAGTTTATGAACTGGGACCAAGCCATTCTGACCGATTCGGGCGGGTTCCAGGTATTCAGCCTGAGCAAAATGCGTGACATTACGGAAGAAGGCGTCCATTTCCGGAACCATTTAAACGGAGACAAACTGTTTTTGTCCCCGGAAAAATCGATGGAAATCCAAAATGCGCTCGGTTCCGATATTATGATGGCGTTTGATGAATGTCCCCCTTATCCTGCTACCTATGAATATATGAAGGAATCGGTCGAAAGGACATCACGGTGGGCAGAGCGCTGCCTGCATGCGCACAAGCGACCTGATGTGCAAGGGCTATTCGGTATTGTCCAAGGCGGTGCTTATGAAGATTTGCGGCGCCAAAGCGCAAACGATCTTGTTTCACTTGATTTTCCGGGTTATGCGGTCGGCGGCCTGTCCGTCGGTGAGCNGAAGGAAGTCATGAACCGGATGCTTGAGTTTACGACGCCGCTGCTTCCAAGCGATAAGCCGCGTTATTTAATGGGGGTCGGTTCGCCGGATTCTTTGATTGACGGGGCAATCAGAGGCATTGACATGTTTGACTGCGTGCTGCCGACCCGGATAGCGAGAAACGGCACCGTCATGACAAGCAAAGGGCGGCTTGTTGTGAAAAATGCCCAGTATGCCCGAGATTTCAGACCGCTTGATGAACATTGCGACTGCTACACCTGCCGCAATTATTCACGCGCGTATATTCGGCATTTGATAAAATGTGACGAAACTTTCGGAATTCGTTTAACTACTTACCATAATTTATATTTTTTGTTAAAATTAATGGAAAATATAAGGCAGGCGATTCGCGAAGACCGCCTTCTTGATTTCAGGGAAGAATTTTTTGAGCAATACGGATTTAACCGTCCGGATGCGAAAAATTTCTAATATAGAACTTGTCAAGAAAGGAGGATACAAATGCAAGCGTTAGCCCAATTATTGCCCCTTATTATTTTATTCGTCCTGTTCTACTTTTTGTTGATCAGGCCGCAGCAAAAGAGGCAGAAAAACATCCAAATGATGCAGAACAATTTGGCGAAAGGTGACAAAATTGTCACGATTGGCGGGCTGCATGCGATTGTGGATTCTATTGATGAAAACAAAGTCGTGCTAAAATGCGGCGACGGTTCCAGGTTGACATTCGACCGCTCGGCGATCCGCGAAGTGGTGGAATCCGCCTCGGCGAAAAAAGCAGAAGCCGCAAGCAAGAAAGAAAACAAAAAAGCGGCAGAAAAAAATGCTGCAGAAGAATCCAAAACAAAATAAAAT
>JGI26049J44785_1000171_pt1 | contig 35211 bp, 34 predicted proteins | sample HigsolmetaGSP11D_FD_44785 | JGI IMG/M metagenome (IMG submission 44785)
ACCATATTGGGAATTTTCCAAATGTTTAATGCCCAATTGCTCCATTAATTTACGGGCTTCATCTACATCTTTTCTTTCAACGGCTTCATATAAACCGATGGACGCAAATATTCCGCTGAGCACAATGCTTAATACGGAATCATAATCTTTCAATTGCTGTTTAAGTGAAGAACTAATAAACCCAAGTTCTTTTCTTAATTCCGGAATATTGGTTTTTCCAAATTCTTCTCCCAATACTCGCACCTTTCCGGAAGTTGGATATAAATAGCCGTTTATGACGTTCAAGAGCGATGTTTTGCCGGACCCATTCAGACCAAGAATGGCCCAATGTTCACCTTTCTGTACAGTCCAATTAATATTTTTCAATAATTGTTTTCCATTGCGTATAACCGTTACATTTTCTAGCTGTATCAACGTTCTTCCCCCATCTATGAAATTGTTCAATATTTTAATATTACAATAATTTCTGAAAAGAATGAAAGTAAACTAACGAGAAATTATAATAAATTTATGATATCTTGTAGACGAAAAGGTGAAAATGATGGAAAAGAGAATTTACGCAGCCAACATTCGGCATCCTTATATGAACTTATATATTGCCGCTTCTGAGAAAGGGCTTGTATATATCGGAACAGACCATTCATCTATGGAGGAGGCCCAATATTGCCAAAAACAATTCCCGCATTATGAAATCATCGAAAATGAAGCATTTTTAAAAACCTATATTACACAACTTAAGGAATATTTGAATGGAGAGCGGCAAGAGTTTACATTGCCTTTTGATATTCAAGGAACGCCCTTTCAACAAAAGGTTTGGAAGGCATTATGTGAAATTCCTTTTGGAAAGACTGCAACCTATTCGGAAGTGGCGAACCGAATCAACCAGCCGAAAGCCGTTCGGGCCGTCGGAGGAGCAATTGGACGGAATCCTTTATCCATTGTGATCCCTTGTCATCGAGTCCTTGGAAAAAATGGGCGTCTTACCGGCTATAGTGGCGGGCTGGACGTTAAAATGCGGTTATTAGATTTGGAAGGCATTCCTTATCAACGTTAATTTCTTTTCATTTTTCGAATGGCTTCTTTCTTTTCTTTGCTTAAACATCGGGATTCAATGATTTTTTGCAGCGCCTTATTGTAAGTGAAATCATCTAAAGAATTGGTATGCAGAAACTCCGTTGTTTCAGCCGGAAACTGGATGTAGGCTTTAGAAATGGCCCAAGAAACAGCCATTTTGACATAGTAACCGTCTTGTTTGATTTTCTCTAATATCGGGAAAATTTCCTTTAGATATTCTTCTTCGATAAAATAGCACAATAACATAACAACCGCAAAACGGACTTCAAATTCCCTGCTTGATTGAAAGTAAGGAAGAAGCCACTTCCAAACCTCTTTCCGATGATTTTTTGTAAATTTCAACCCCGTGCAAAAACTGTCGCAAACAGACCAATTATCAATTTTTGGAACAAACCATTCCACCCAAGAAAGCCGTTCCTCTAAAGGAAGTTTCACTTCCCCAATAACCATCCCTTTTAGCATGATTTCTTCAAAATATTCTTCTTCACCGTTTCTTAAAAAGTTTTCCCAATCGCCCTTTGAAATTTCTTTTGCTAATTTCCTTAAAATCGGCAAGCGCACCCCAAGGATGTTTTCTTGATTCGGAATTAACGATTTTTGAAAACGCTGATAGTTTGTTTCAGCTAATTCTATAAGTTTGGAACGAATATTCATCGCATCATCTCCGAAATACTATTTAATTTTGGATTGTTTATACAAACCAACCACTAAAGGAATGAACACAACGATTAGAAATACAGGCAAAAGCCAAGGAGGAAGAGAATCCGTGCGTGCAAGCCCTATTTGTACGATTACAACATTTAAAACCGCAAAGAAGATCATGCACAAATTTTTGATCCCATTGAGCATTTTTCGGCTGTTTAAATAAAAGGCTTCGACATTGGACTCATTGAGCCGCTTTGGATAATTATGCATATGGAGAGCCTTTTCAAATGCCGTATTTAACAAAAAAATAAAAAGTGCAACCATCGGCAATATAAACAATTCATATTTTGACCCCCACCGATCGACTTCCCCTTTCCCATTAAAACGGCCGGGAATTTGATCAGGCAGATGCTTCCATTGAATGACTATGTATAATATGGATAAAAGAAAAAAGCTAATGCCAATAAGGTCAAAGATTTTTTCCATCTTTGTTTTTGGAATATTTAAAATTGGACGATATGGATTTTTCATTTCTCCAACCCCTTTTATAAAAATAGAGCTAGAAAAGGCTATGTGCCTTCTTCTAGCTATTCTAAATTATACATTGCTTTCTTTTTCATCCGCTAATAATTGATGCAGGTAGTCAATGATTTCCCGAATCCCTTCCAGCGAATTCACTAAAACTTTCGGACTGACAATGGTAATCATCCGATTATCGAGATTCGCTACTGCTGTAAAATATTTCGTTTGAGAATAATTCACAAGTCCTACTTGTTGAATATCGTCTTCTCGTATATCTAAAATCTCTTTTGCTTCGCTTACCACTAAACCAAAATTCACAATATCCGTATTTAATACAATTATTCGAGACATCGGATCGGAAGTTGGTTTATTGTATAAGATAATATTAAAATCAAGCACCGGAATCAGTTCTTCCCGAATGCGCGTAAAACCGATCAAATATTTGGGCAAATGGGGAATTGGTGTAATTTTGCCGATTTTTTCTATGGAAACTACTTGGTCAATGGCGATTCCATATTCTTCATTCTCACAGCGAAAAATGACGGATTTCAAATAGATCACCTCAAATTGTACTATTTCTTGCTTGCGCATTTAACGATTTCTACTAATAAATCGGCTAATTTTTCTAGTTCTTCAATAGGCATTCGTTCATTTGTTGTATGAATATTTTCATAGCCTACTGACAAATTGACTGTAGGAATGCCAAAACTTGAAATGACATTGGCGTCGCTTCCCCCACCAGAGACCCCAATTTGAGGTGTTCTGCCAACATTTTTTACTGCTTCCACTGCCACTTGTACTACTTTATCCGTTTCACCTACTGAAAATCCCGGATACATCAACTGTACATCCACTTCAGCGCGGCCTCCAAATTTTTCAGCCACTTTTTCAAAAGTTTCTTTCATATGAGCTGTTTGCTTATCTAATTTCTCTTTTTGGATGGAGCGGGCTTCTGCTAGGATGAATACTTCATCACANACGATATTTGTCGCTTTGCCGCCTTCAAAACGCCCAATATTCGCTGTTGTTTCATGGTCGATGCGCCCTAATTTCATTTCCGCAATGGCTTTCGCTGCCAATGTAATAGCAGAAATCCCTTTTTCCGGTTCCACTCCTGCATGGGCTGTTTTTCCAAAGATTTTTACATTTAATTTTGCTTGATAAGGAGCTGCAACGACGATTCCGCCTACTTTTCCGTCGCTGTCAACGGCATATCCATATTTGGCAATAATTTTATCCCGATCCAATTCTTTGGAGCCGGCAAGACCATCTTCTTCTCCTGCTGTAATAATAAATTGAATTGTGCCGTGTTCAATGGACTGTTCTTTAAGTCGGCGAGCCAATTCCAAAAGTGCCGCAACTCCTGCTTTATCATCGGCGCCTAAAATGGTTGTGCCGTCAGAATATATATAGCCATCTTCTTTTATTTGTGGTTTAATGCCCTTCCCAGGAACAACCGTATCCATATGTACGGTAAAATAAATCGGTTCAACATCCAATGATCCTTCCAAAGTGGCGATAATATTTCCCGCCGCATGACCATTGCGTGTATGAGCATCATCTTGATAAACGGAAAAACCTAAATCTTCCAATTTATTTACAAGAATTGGTGCTATTTTTTCCTCATGTTTTGTTTCTGAATCAATTTGGACTAACTCGATAAATTCATTCACTAAACGACTATTTTCCATGTTCAAAACCCCTTTTTTCCACTATTCATCCTCATTCTACGCTTTACTGTTTCAGAATACAATTACAAAGGTTTTATTGTTTGAAAGGTTAATTCTTCTTTTCAACTTATTAATTTTCCAGCAGAAAGGGTGTTGTTGATTATGGCGTTAGGGGATGTTTCTATAGCACAGATAGGAAAATAAGTGCGGAGTCTAGCATAAATTGGTGAATCCTAAGCAATGCAAAATTGCCCCCAATCCGAAAAATACTTTGGATTGAAGGCTATTTGTAATTCGACATTTACTTCCCATTTTTCATTAATTTTTGTTTTTCTAATAAAGCATATATATATTCCATATTTAAACAGCTTTGCACTTGTTCTGCCAGTATTTCATATGCCTGTTCACGGCGTTCTTTATCCGTTTGTACTTCCATTGGTAATGGATTCAACCCCTTACTTTTTCTTATTTCATTAAAATACGCCCTTGTAAAATAGCGATTTTGGAAGATGCCATGTAAATATGTGCCAATGGCTTTCCCATTATGAACAATAATACCATCCGTTGTTCCATCATTTAATTGTAAAAAAGGTAATGCATTTTCCTTTACCTTTGTTTGGCCTAAATGAATCTCGTATCCTTCCACTTCAATTTCTTTTTGGAAAAGCGTTGGATGAATTTTGCCTTTTGTTTGGGTCGTTCTTTTATTTTTTTCAAAGATCGTTTGTATCGGCAGTAGAGAAAGGCCTGAGACTTCCTTCAAATTTCCTTCTACACCATCAGGATCGAGAAGTTTCTCGCCTAATATTTGATAACCGCCACAAATTCCGAAAACTCTGCTGCCCTTTGAATAACATTGTTGAATAGCTTCAAATAATTTCGTTTCTTTTAACCACATTAAGTCGCCCGTTGTATTTTTTGTACCAGGTATGATGATGCAATCTGGATTTCCTAACTCCTTCACATCTCTAACTAAGCGTACCCCTACGTCAGGCTCCTCAAACAACGGATCGAAGTCTGTAAAATTAGATATTCTCGGCAATTGAATACAAGCCACATCAATAGGGCATTTCTTTTTAGGGTTTTTTAGTTTTAAAGTATCGAGGGCTAAAGAATCTTCAGCTTCAATCTGGCAGTCTAAATAAGGGATAACCCCAATAACGGGAATTCCGGTATAGTTTTCAAGCCATTGTATGCCATCCTGAAGTAATTCAATCATCCCTCTAAATTTATTAATGATGATACCTTTTACAAGTTTCCGTTCTTCTTCATCCAACAATGCAAGCGTGCCGACAATTGAAGCAAAAACTCCGCCCCGGTCGATGTCTGCAACGAGGAACACATCGGCATCCAGCATTTTTGCTACCCGCATATTCGCAATGTCGCGATCTTTTAAATTAATCTCCGCAGGGCTGCCGGCACCTTCTGCCACAATAATATCGTAGGATTGTTCCAAGTCATGGATGGCTTTTTCCACAATTGGTATTGCTTGCAGCGTAAAGTTCTCTCGATAATTTGTTGCACCCATATCCATAAAATGCTTCCCATGAACGATGACTTCCGAAACCATATCTTGTTTCGGTTTGAGCAAAATCGGATTCATTTTTGAATTAGGGATTATCCTGGCAGCTTCTGCCTGCACCCCTTGAGCTCGGCCGATTTCTTCCCCATTCTGGGTAACATAGGAATTCAATGCCATATTTTGAGACTTAAAAGGGGCAACTTTGTATCCTGCATTGGAGAAGATGCGGCAAAGTGCCGTACAAAGAACACTTTTCCCCACATCAGAAGACGTTCCTTGTATCATAATTGAACTTGCACGCAAATATTTTCTCTCCTTTAAAATTCCAGGCCTTTTACCGCCGAAATTCCTTCATTATAATAATGTTTCGTACAATCGATAGTCGAAACCAAATCTGCAATGTCGATCAATTCTTGTTTCGCATTACGGCCTGTAATCACGACATTCATATGTGTTGGACGATTTTGAAGTGCTGTGATCACTTCATCAAGAGGAATTACGTCATCAACCGGAAAGTTTGTAATACTGAGAGCATTGTTTAGTTCATCCAACACTAATAAATCAATGGTTGGATCTTGGAGGGCTTGTTTTGCAATTTCCCACCCTTTTTTCAAAGCTTCCCGATGCTCTTCCGGTGTCTTCGTCCATGTAAATCCGATTCCTAATTGTTCAACCTTAACGGAGCCTTTCCCTTCTTCGCCTTGGCTAATGCAACCGAGGCCTAATTGTTCCATTGCAACTCCTAATTTTTCTAAGGCAATGGCTTCACCGTAAATACGTTGTTTCGATTTAATGAACTGTAAAAAACAGACATTCATTCCACGGCCAATTGCACGCAAGGTTAGTCCCAACGCTGCAGTCGTTTTCCCTTTACCATCACCAGTATATATTAAAGTGAGTCCTTTATGTTTCATTGTCATTCTCCTCCTTCCATTATTGTGTATTGGTATTGTTTTTTGTTTTATATAAGGTATCTTCAAACCACATTGCTTGTTCTCTTACCTTTACAACTTCACCCACAATGATCATGGCAGGATTTGTAATCTTTTCGCTCGCAGCCAATTGGGAAATCGTATCTAATGTTCCAGAAATGGTTCGTTGTACCTTCGTCGTACCATTTTCGATAATCGCGACCGGAGTACCGGGGGCTTTGCCATTTTGCATTAATTGACGGCAAATATTCTGTAAATTCCCAACTCCCATATAAAAAGCAATCGTATCGATTCCAGAGAGTGCTCTCCAATTTAAATGATCAGGACCATTTTCTTTACATCCGTGTCCTGTAACAAGGGCAACACTGGATGCATATTCGCGATGGGTTAATGGAATCCCGGCATACTCGGCTGCTGCAACACTTGCAGTAACGCCAGGCACAATTTCAAAGGGAATCCCATGCTGCTTGAGGACACTGGCTTCTTCTCCTACTCTTCCAAAAATACCGGGATCCCCTCCCTTTAATCTCGTAACAATCTTTCCTTCCAATGCTTTTTGTACAAGAATTTCATGAATTTCCTCTTGAATGAGCATATGTTTTCCAGGCAATTTACCGCAATAAATGCGTTCTGCATTTTTGGGAGCATACTCTAGCAATGATGGATTTATAAGCCGATCATACACAATGCAGTCTGATTGCTGTATGCATTCGAGCCCCTTGACTGTGATCAATTTTTCATCTCCAGGTCCAGCTCCTACTAAATATACTTTTCCTTTGCTCATATTTCCCTCCCGGAAGAAAGTTGCATTGTTGTTTACTGAATTGAAAATTATTTAATAGTATAATAGTTTTATTTCCGTTTCTGTTGTTGATATTTTAAACAAGCATTCAACCAGTTATCGATTAGCTTCGGATTGGATGCGAAATGGAAATGGACATATCCTGCAATTAATGAATGGACAACACAACCATCCTGTTTTTGTCCAAATCGACTTTTCAATGCATAAGCCGGCACCTGCTCTGTATTTGGTATAAAAGTGGAATAATGGAATTCATGGCCTTTTGCCGTCTCTCCTTCTCCCATGAGGAAATTGTTGTTTACTCCAACAATTTCCCGGTAACCAAGAGCTGCAAGTTTAGGTTGCATCATAACGTTTCCATCAATGATCCCAACCATTGGATAGCTTATACCTTCAGTTGACTGGATGGATTTTGTCAAGTACATGAACCCTCCACATTCAGCCACTGTTGGAAGCCCATTTTCAATCAGTTCTTTAATGGATTGTTTTGAAACTTCATTATTTGCAAGCTGTTCTGCGAATTCTTCCGGAAAGCCCCCGCCAATATATAATCCATCTGCATCTTCAGGTACCGGTTCGTTCGCTAATGGGGAAAAATATTGAATTTCAGCCCCGCGCGATTTAAGTAATTGTATATTTTCTTCGTAATAAAAATTAAAGGCCGCATCCTTTGCAACGGCGATTATTACATTTACCTTTGGATCTTCGTGAAAAATAGAATTTTCAACTTCTTGTAAATTGTTCGTTTCAGAAATGCTTAATAGCCGGTTGAGATCAATGGTTTTTTCTACTTCTTGTGCCAGCGAATCAAAATAAGAATCCAATTCTCCCCTTTCAATAGCCGGAATTAATCCGAGATGCCTGCTTGGCAAATGGAGATCATTGTTTTTCTTCATATAGCCGATTACCGGAATTTTACATTCTTGTTCAATGGCTGTTTTTACAATGTTAAAATGGCCCTCGCTTCCAACTCTGTTGGCAATTACACCAACGATTCGCGATGGTTCATGCAGAGTTTGAAAACCTTTGACAATTGCTGCTGCACTTCTTGCCATGCTTGAGCAATCCACCACCAGCAGAACTGGACTTTCAGTAATGACAGCGATTTCAGCAGCGGATCCGGTATTTTCCAATGGACTTTTGCCATCAAAATACCCCATCACCCCTTCGATAATTGAAATATCTGCATCGCGGCCAGACCGTTCTACAATATCACGGATTACTTCGCGGCTTAACATCCAGCTATCGATATTTCGGGAAACTCGTTTTGTAACGGCAGTATGATAAGATGGATCGATATAATCAGGACCGCATTTAAAACCTTGGACGACTAAATTTCTCTTTTTCAGTGCAGCCATAATTCCGATTGTTAAAGTTGTTTTTCCAACACCGCTCGATGTACCTGCAATCATTACTCTTTTTGCCACGGATAATCCTCCTTATGTTCTAGAACCCCTACAGAAATCGTTACATTGCCGCTTTTCTTTTTGACAAGGACAAGGGAATCCGATTGTAAATACCGTTTCGCTGCTGCTTCACTCACGGAATATGCCCCTGTATATTTATAAACCGTTTCTGATGGTTCTTCGATATGCATTTCATTAAGTTCCTTGGCTGTATACGTACAAAATTCCACTTTTCGTTCTTCCACCACTTTTAATAAACCTTCTTCATCTTTCTTTAAGTCAATGGTGCATATCGCTTTTATACTTTTTGAAGAAAATCCCAACTCAAGCAACGTCTCTTCAATGACTGACTGAATCTCCTCCCCGCTTGTTCCGCGATTACAACCGATGCCTATTACGATCACTTTTGGTCTAAAAATAATACCGCATTGCAATATTGATTTTTCTTCTGGGGCAAGTAAGCGATGCGTGATTATTAAAGCACCGCTTGGCTTCGCATCGATTGCGTCCAAAATTGTCGGATATAACATGATATTTTTCGGTAATGGATGATCATATAACCACCAAGAACGCTCTCCACTTTCCTGCACTATGGCAACTGGTTCTTCGTTGACGACAGCCGCACTTACCTTGGTCAAATGCTCTTCGGAATCCCAAACCCATCCGAATCTGGAGCCAAATAAATCTACGGCGATGGTTTGTTGAACATCAGATGCTGTGGTAATAACGGGATTTGCGTGAAGCAATGCGGCGATTTCTCTCGTTAATTCATTCGCACCTCCTAAATGGCCTGAAAGCACACTGATTACATTTTTACCCCGATCATCGATGACAACGACTGCCGGATCGATTTTTTTATCTTTTAATAGTGGTGCAATCATGCGAACAACTGCACCAAGAGAAATAAACAAAATGAGACCTTTATATTTATAAAAAATGGCTGAAAGCAGAATCCGAACATTGCCATCATATAACTGAATTCCCAGACCCTCTTCATCACCTTTGGCAAACTTATGCGGATAATACAAGTCGCCATTTGGAAAAAGTCCGCTTAATTTTCTCGCAATTTCTGCGCTATGTTTTGTAATCGCTACAATCGCATAATCATTCTTTTGATTGATTTTCGGAATTTCCTCCTCTGCTAGTTGAATCACTTTGAAACTCCTTTCCTATAGCCGTGGGTAAACTCGGCATCGTAAAGTTTCGAACGATAAGAATTCTTTTCATAAATGTTTGGATCAAGTGCCCATCCAGCCAATATCATGGCATGTTTGCGAATCCCATTTTCTTTCATTGCTTCATCAAGTTGAGCAAGTGTCGTTCGAACGATTTTTTGATCTGGCCAAGTAGCTTTTTGAATAACAGCTACAGGCGTATCATCTTGCCAGCCTGCTTCTTTCAATTCCTTCATGATTTTTTTCGTTAAAGTGGCACTGAGGAAAAGAGCGATTGTACAATGATGGCTTGCCAAATCTTTTAATTTTTCTTTTTCCGGTACAGGCGTTCGTCCTTCTGCTCGGGTTAAAATCAGAGTTTGAGTTAATTCGGGAATTGTTAGTTCTGCTTGTACTGCTGCTGCTGAAGCAAAAACTGAACTCACACCCGGAATGATCTCAACTTCAATGCCTTCTTTTTTTAGTAATGCGATTTGTTCTGCAATAGCACCATACAACGATGGATCACCGGTATGAACACGTGCAACTTTTTTCCCACGGTCCACCCGATCTACAATGATTGATACAATTTCTTCCAAATGCATTCCGCTCGTTTTTATTATTTCTGCTTCTTTCTTTGCTTTGGCAATTAACTCTTCATTCACAAGAGAGTCTGTATAGAGAATACAATCTGATTGTTGCAAAATATGTAAACCCTTCACCGTGATTAAATCAGGATCGCCCGGACCAGCTCCAATAATCCATATTTTTTTCATTTTCGCACCACCATTAACGTTAAATAATTTAAATCCGCACCGTCCAATTCATCGATGCTCCAGATTATTTCTTCTTCAGATGTTACTTTTGTCACTACGTGCGCTTTGTTTTCCAAGCCCAAATCCCGAAGAATTTCCAGCATCAAATCTATGACCTTTGCAACTTTAAGAAATACAACAGCATCATGGGTTTCAATCGCTTTTCTCATTTTATCGACATCATCATTTGCAGGTATAATCGCGACTTGTTCATCACCATCAGCCAGAGGAATGTTTAGACAGGAAGCTGCACCGTTAATAGAGGAAATGCCAGGAACTGCTTGAATTTTGACATCTGGATATTTTTCGCTCATTAACTTCATTAAATGAATAAAAGTGCTATATAATAGCGGATCCCCTTCCGTAACAAACGCCACATCTTTTCCATTGGCAATTTTCCCATAGATTTCATCAACGGCTTTATTCCATTCCCTTTTTAATACTTCTTCATCTTTCGTCATTGGAAATATTAGGCCCAACATTTCCTTTTCTTCAGGCCGTATAAAAACTTCTGCAATTTTGTATGCATAACTTTTTGAACCTCGCATTTTTTTTGGATAAGCAATGACTGGACATTCTTGAAGTGTGCGAAAAGCTTTTAAAGTAATTAATTCAGGATCTCCAGGTCCAACACCTATTCCGTATAGAGTCCCTTTATTCATTTCCATCTTCCTTTCGTTTTGCACTTACAATAAACACGGGATTTAATGGAGCTAACCGGGTCAATGATAAGATCGGTTTACTTCTTGCGATTTGTACTTGGGTAACTTCTGTATGGAATCCTAATCTGTTCAATATCTTGATTGATTCATATAAGTTTTCGATTGTTGCTAGATTTAACACGATGCGTCCATCATTTTTCAACCTTTGACAACATACAGTTAATAATTCCTCCATGTTGCCGCCTGTACCACCAATGAAAATGGCATCCGGATCGGGAAACTCATCAAGGCCTCCCGGCGCTTTTCCGTGTACTACCGTGAAATCCACCCGAAATTTTTTTTGATTACGGAGACAGTTTGCGATGTCTTCTTCATTTTTTTCAATGGCATATATCTTTCCTTCTTTTGCAATTTTCCCAGCTTCAATCGCGACAGAACCGGTGCATGTCCCGATATCCCACACAACGCTTTGTGGGTTTATATTCAAAGCGCTAACGGATAATACACGAACTTCCTTTTTCGTTATTAATCCTTTTTCCGGCTTTCGTTGATAAAACTCTTCATCTTCAATGCCAAGCGGCCATTTTTTTGCTTCTTGAGTTTGAACTAAAATCACAACATTTAATGGAGAGAAACTGGATTTCTCCATTTCTTCCAACGTCATTTTTCTGCAACGCTCCTCTTCCCCTTGCAAGTTTTCAGCAATATAAGCTTCATACTCAGTCATACCAAACTCTAACAAATATTTTGCTAGAGTATTTGGAGAATTATTTTCATCTGTTAATATAAACACTTTCTTTTTTCCATCGATTTTTTGAGCAAGGCCTTTTATTGGGCGTCCATGTATGCTGACAAAATAGGCATCTTGCCAACTGATTCCAAATTTTGCCGCTGCAAGTTGTATTGAACTGATATAGGGATAGATTTCAACCGGGATTTTTTTTGATAAAAGTCCGCCTATACCATAAAACAAGGGATCTCCGGAAGCTAGAATCACAATGTTCTGATTCCTTTTTTCAAGTTGTTCAACTATCCTCATTATTTTTGTTTTTAATACGATTTTTTCACCTTTAAAATTTGGGAAAAATGATAAGAGTCTTTCTCCTCCAACAAGAACTTCCGCATTTTCAATCCACTCAATTAATTGGGGATGAAGTCCATGTACACCGTTGTCTCCAATTCCAATCAATTTAATAGGCATCAATATTTTCCGCCTTTCCTAATAATTCTCCATTCATTGAATAAATCGCAGTCGAAACAATCAATCCGCCTTCCACATGTTTAATTACTTCTTTACAGCAATGTTCCGATATTTTGTCAAAAAAGGTCTTGCATCCTAGTTCTCTCATGATTTCCCCAACTTCATTCGCTGTGTTCGCTTGAAGAATTTTTACGATGCTTTCATTTGCAGCTCCACATTCTTTAGCAATGGAAGCAAGAAATTCAAAACTTACTTGAGAACCTTTTGAGTGGAGCATCATCGAACCTCGGGCAAGTTTTGAAAATTTTCCCATCATTCCAACCAAAGAAACTTTTGGAATGCCGATTTTTTTGCAATGTTTCATTGCAAAACCCACAAAATCGCCCATTTCAATAAAAGCAACTTCAGGAAGATCGGAAAACATGCTCATAGCAAATTTTTCGCTTCGTCCACCTGTTGTAAAAACAAGATGCTCACAACCGGATGCTTTGGCCACTGATATAGCTTGTACAATACTTGCCATATAAGCAGCATTAGAAAAAGGAACAACTGTTCCTCTTGTTCCCAATATTGAAATTCCTCCAATGATTCCGAGACGGCTATTTAATGTTTTTTTGGCAATTTCTTCACCATCGGGAACAGAAATGATAATATTTACCCCTTTTTCAATCTCAAAATGTTTTAATACGTTTTCAATTTCCGTTTGAATCATTTTCCGTGGAACGGGATTAATGGCTGCAAGTCCCACTTCAATCGGCAATCCGGGTTTTGTGACCCTGCCTACTCCTTTGCCGCCATCGATAAAAATTTCCCCGTCCTCTCTCCAAGAAACTGTTGCTTGAATAATAGCGCCATGGGTTGCATCAGGATCGTCCCCGCCGTCTTTAATTGTTGAACACGTCACTTCAAAGTCTCCCATGTTGCAATCTTCTATTAGAAATTCAACATCTTTTCCAATTGGCAGATGTATCATTACCCTCTTTTGTACTTGTTTTGTGATTAAAGCAATTAGTGCCGCTTTTGCACAAGCTGTTGCACAAGAACCCGTTGTATAACCTTCCCGTAGTTCAGATGTACTCTTTTTCTTTGTTTTCTGCATTTCCCTTACACCTGATCAGCTAATATTGAAATAGCATTTAAAGCAGCCACGGTTACAGTGCTGCCGCCTTTTCGGCCGATATTCGTAATATATGGAATCCCTTCGAGTTTCAACAGCTCCTCCTTCGACTCAGCTGCTGAAACAAAGCCAACAGGCATCCCGATGATTAAGTCAGGTTTTGCAATGCCTTCCTTAACAAGACGAATTAATTCCAACAATGCAGTCGGTGCATTGCCTATTGCATATATACCTCCTTCATGTTCACGAGCGGCTTTTCTCATTGACATAATAGCCCGAGTAACTCCCTCTTCTTTCGCTTCTTGTGACACATCTTCATCACTGATATAACAATGCAGATCTCCGCCATATTTTTGGAATCGTTTCCGGCCTGAGCCGCTGACAATCATTTGGACATCGGCAATTACATGTTTTCCTTCCCGGATTGCTTTAATGCCCGCTTCAACAGCACCATGAGAAAATACAACACTTCTTCCTAATTCAAAGTCAGCCGAAGCATGGATGATTCGGCGAACAACTTGCCATTCCATGTCTGAAAAGTGATGTTCTCCCATTTCTTCTTCGATAATGGCAAAACTATAATCATAAATCTTATCCGGATCTACCGTAATCGGTTTAAAATTCATAATGCACCCTCATTTCTTTGATTTTTTATCCAATTTACAATTTCCTCCATTTCACTAAATACATGACCAAATTCTATAATTGGTCTTTTAATGACAATCGTTTCAATCCCAAGTTCCTTTGCAGCTTCTATTTTTTCATCGACCGCACCAACTTTGCCGCTTTCTTTTGTAATCATGAGTGTCACACCGAAATGCTTAAATAAGGCAATATTCAACTCTTTTGAAAAAGGGCCTTGCATTGCCACTATATTTTTTTGGGGAAAGCCGAGCTGCTCGCATTTTTGCATATTATCGATTCGGGGAAGCATTCTGCAAATCACGCGAACATCATTCAGCGGCAATAATTTATTTGCGAAGATTTCCAGCGTTTTACTGCCTGTTGTGAGCATGACAACTCCTTTTTTCTTTGCTGCAAGTTCCGCTGCCTCTTCATAGGATGAAACAAATTTGATAAAATCCTGTTCAAGCTGCAATTTTTCCCTCTCATAGCGGATATAGGGGATATTTAATTGTTCGGCAACCCATTTTGCCGTTTTATGTGCTTCTTCCGCAAAGGGATGACTGGCATCTACAATCATTGTCACCCCGGTTTCCCTTGAAAATTCGTACATTTTTTCATAATTTAATCTACCAACTTTTACTTCTATGCCTTTATCAACAAGACTTTTGGCTGCAGATTCTGTTACTACGGTGGCCATTAGGGGGAAGCCTTCCTTTTTTAACAAAACAGCCAATTCACGTGCATCACTTGTCCCAGCAAGAAATAAAATCATGGTTTCACTTCCATTTTTTCATCAAGTTGGACGTTACGACCTTTGTAATCATGATGATGTTTATGACCATGGTGATGTTCATGTTCATGCTCGTGGTGATGTTCATGTTCATGCTCATGATGATGGTGATGGTGGGAAATGAGCCCCTTTTCCATTAACTTTTGAACATTTTGTATATCTTTATCACCGTTCGAATGCCCTGATAATGCTTGTACCATTCGTTCAATAATGACAGATTTTAATCGGGGATGGTATCCAAAATAATGGGCAATTTCAATGTTTATTTCGGGATATTGTTCTTTGAAGCGTTCACAATAGGATTTCATCCGCTCCATTAATATGCCCGTAAATAGAAAATATGGAAGCATGATGATTTTTTTAGCACCAAGCTTTATACATCGTTCAATCCCTTCTTCAACCAATGGTTCTGTCACTCCCATAAAAGCTCCTTCCACTACTTGAACATTTAACTTTTCCCATAGCAGTCTTGTAATCTTGAAAAAATCACCATTGGCATATTCATCGCTTCCTCCCCGGGCAATTAATAAAATGGCTGTATCTTCATGTTTTGCCTGGGTATCAAAACCGATTTCTTCTAAACGTTCCAGTAAAATTTGAAAAATATCTTCATGAATTCCCACAACTTCACCATAAGTGAATTTCACATGGGGATATTTTTCTTGCGCCTCTACAATTTCTGCGGGAATATGAATTTTAGAATGTCCTGCATGGAGCAAGATGATCGGCATTACATAGATTTCACTGGCACCTTTTTCGATGCAAATCTTAATTCCTTGAGAAATCGTTGGTTCAGCAAATTCTAAAAAACATGTTTCTACTAGTAGACTTGAATCAATTAATTCTCTTGTTTGCTTTACAAATTCTCTTACTTCTTCATTTCCTGCTTCAAGCTTACTTCCATGTCCTACAAATAAAATAGCTTTCGTCATGTTATCCTCCTAATCTGCACAAGGGATCGGCTGCAAATTGAGCTTTGGCTCATTATCTTGATATTTGTACCCTGCCAGCACTTTTTTCCGTTTAAAATATTTAAATAATCGTTCATTTGGATGAGCATTTTCTTTATATTCAACAATCAGTTTTTCAATTAATTCGACCAATTTTTCAGCTTCCAACCCCTCTTCAATCAATTGACCCGGATGTGCGGTGCGTCCTACCGGTTTTGCACCTAAAAACACATCAAATTTTCCTTTTCGATATACGATTCCGATATCTTCCATAACGGCGTTGTAACATGCCATCCCACATCCATTGATGCCGATTTTTAATTCTTTCGGCACAGCTTTTCCTCCAAATCTCTGTTGCAGCTTTTCAGCGTACGGTATCGAATCCGTTTTTTCACCATCACAAAAATCACAAGCCTTCACCGTAATGACATTTCCTACAGGCATCACCAGCAAACCAACATTTGTTAGTTGTTCTACAATTTGTTCTGGATGATTAGTTGGAATACTTATCCGCAACTGATGATCCCTTGAATAGTCCATCCTTCCCTCATGACCAACAACTTCAGCCAATAGCTTAAATTGCTCAGGGGTGAATCGTTTATTTGCCACTCCAGGACTTATGGCAAACTCAAAAACTGGTTTATAGTCTGTTTTTTCCACAACGAAATTTGGCTTATGGTCCAGCATTGCAATTGCTTCGCATGCTAGTTGAAAAGGGGTTTTTTTTGACTCTCTTTTCTTCGATTCCAAATTTTCCAAAGACCAAGGTTCTGCTTCTTTTTTCAATCGTTCATGAGGTTTCAATGGTTGTACCTCGTGATCAAGCGTATATTTTCGTTGATACCCCCTCGGCGTAATCATTAAGTCATCATATACAAATGTGGAGGTGTTTCCAATAATCACTGTTGTGAGCATACCAATCTCGTGTTCCAGCATATTATCCAACGTCGTAATCACAATCGATTGTCTTTCGCGATAAGCACTTTTTACAAGTCCAACCGGTGTATTCGGTGACCGATATTTTAGTAATATCCGTCTTGCTTCCACGATTTGTTTTGTTCTTCTTCCGCTTTTCGGATTGTATAGAGCAATCACAAAATCAGCTGCTGCCGCTGCTTCAAGCCTTTTTTCGATAATTGTCCATGGTGTTAAATGATCACTTAAGCTGATTGTGCATGAATCATGCATAATCGGGGCACCGAGTAGGGAACTACAAGAATTGATGGCAGAAATTCCAGGAATGACTTCCACTTCAACCCCTGACTCTTTATGCCAACCTTGTTCAACGAGTACTTCATAAATGAGACCGGCCATGCCATATACACCGGAATCTCCACTAGAAATGACCGCTACCTGGTGCCCTTCTTCCGCAAGTTTTACCGCAGCCTGTGCACGTGAAACTTCTTCCGTCATCCCAGTACTTATAATTTTTTGTTTGACGTTTAATAAATTTTTTATTAATTCCACATAAGTTTTGTATCCAATGATATAATCACTTGCTTTTATCGCTTCCACTGCCCGAAATGTAATGTGATTGGCGTCCCCTGGACCAAAACCGACAATGTATAGCTTTCCTCTCAAAGACATCACCCCATTTATATTGTTACCTTCAATAAATAATCTTTAAGAATTTCCAATAATTGTTCTTTTGAACGGTAATCAATTGTATTTAAATTCACCCCTCCATTTTTCAATATTTGCGCTATTTCGAATATTATTGATGTTTCCAGATTTGCTTTAGTAATAATATCTTTGTGTTCTTCAAACAGTTGAGAGAAATTACCTTGAAATAACACTTCACTTTGATGCATCACAATTGCTTCGTCAGCCCATTCATAGGCAAAATCAATATCGTGAGTAGAAAGAATAAGCGTTCTCCCATCACGATGAAGTTCATCTAATAGTTTCCTTATTTTCTTTGTGTAATAAATATCCAAAGATGCAGTTGGCTCATCAAAAAGGATGACTTCAGGATCCATAGCAAGCACACCTGCGATGGAAACCCGCTTTTTTTGTCCACCGCTTAAAAAATGAATCGGTTTATCTAACAACTCACCTACGTCTGTCAGAATAATTGCTTTCTCAATTAACGTCTTTCGTTCCCATTCCGGCAACTTTAAATTATATGGTCCATAACATATGTCATCTCGAACCGTCCCATTAAACAACTGGGTTTCAGGATTTTGAAAAACGATTCCTACCCGGCGTCTTAAATTGATCAACTCTTTCCTCGAATAGGTTAATGGTTGTCCATCGATGCAAATTGTGCCGGATGTTGGTTTTAACAACCCATTTAAATGCAATAATAATGTGGACTTTCCTGCACCATTGCTGCCTAAAAGAGCAATTTTTTTCCCTCGTTCAATTCGTAGATTGATATTTTTTAAAGCCTCAGTCCCATCTTCATAACGGTAGTACACTTCGCTCAGTTCGAAAATAGTAGTACTCATTCAACCAGCTCTCCCAACGGTGAAATTAAAAGCGATAATCAATATACTGATTAACATAATGAATATCCAACGGCTTCTTGAAAATCGAATTGTTCTTGCAATAACAGCCATATAACCATTTAAACTTCTTGCATTGACTGCGTTGTTTAAATCTTTCATTTCATGGAATACCTTAACAAATAAAGCGCTAATAATAAGTCCAATCGACTTGATCGTTTTGATAAATGAACCATGTCCCAACCTTGCTTTTTGTGCAAGAAATATTGTCCTGCTTGAATCCAGAAATAAAAATATAAATCGATAGATTAATGCGATTAAATCCAACAAAACCTGCGGAACTTTCAAGCACTGTAAACCAAACAGAACATCCTGAATGGTTGTCGTTAAGATTAAGAAGTACAAGCAACTGATACTCGATAAGGAAACAGAAAATAAAGTCAAGGCCTTTTCAATATCTTCCTTCATGATTGAAATAACAACGGGACCAATGATGGATTGAAAAATTGCTCCTTCTAAAGGGCTTTCGGTAAAGCTAAGTAAAATAACCAGTATACTTGATAATAAAAAAGCGACAGGAATCAACAATAACTTCCAATATATACGAACAGGAATTTTGCCAAAAATTATGGTAATCACAACCATGATGAAAAATATGAATAAAGACGTGTATATATTTTGAAACAGGATATTAAGTATTAAAGGAATCAATGCAAATACTATTTTTTCAATCGGATGTATGTTTCTTAATGGTGAATGATAAGCGTAAAATTCCAGCATTCTCATTTCGGTATCTCAGCATTTCCACCCCTATTCCGGCCTCTCATATATCCTATAAAATAACCGATAAACCCAGCACCGGCAGCTCCTTGCAAGACGAATAATAAACTTTCGATTTCACCACTAGGAGGTTCCCAAATACTTGAAAACCATGGTTCATAGGATTGGTTCAGTGCTGTAATTAATTCTTCCGCTTCTCCGTCTGCACCGCCGTATTCTGCATTTCCATTGAACATCAGCGGAATGCAAATCAAAGCGATCGTAATAAATAAGATAAATGCGTTATTTTTTAACATCTATTTCGCCTCCTGAGTTTTGTTTAACACTTGAAGCAACTTTAATTCATTTACGTTATATTTCACCAAGAAATTCATCACCATGACTGAAAGCAACCCTTCTACAATCGCTAAAGGAATTTGAGTAATTGCAAAGACGCTAGCGAATTTGACAAATGAAGCAAATATACCACCCACTTCAGAGGGAAAAGCAAGTGCAAGTTGAATAGATGTAATGACGTAAGTGCCTAAATCAGCTAATGAGGCAGCCAAAAAGACTGCAAATGTAAACGTTAGACCGATCTTTTGCGCCCCCTTAAATACTCCATATGCAATAAAAGGACCGGCAACAGCCATAGAAAATGCATTGGCACCAAGCGTCGTTAACCCCCCATGCGCCAATAGCAATGATTGAAACAGCAAAACAATACTACCTAGAACACTCATTACAAAAGGTCCAAATAAAATCGTTCCTAAACCCACCCCGGTAGGATGAGAACAACTCCCTGTAACGGAAGGAATTTTTAAAGCGGATAAAACGAATGCGAATGCTCCGGATAAACCCAGCAATAATTTTGTCTCAGAATAATCCTTTATAAGATTGCTTATTTTCTTTAACCCTATTATTAGAAAAGGTAATGTTACGAGCCACCAAAAGACAGCCCATTCTGCCGGCAAAAAACCTTCCATGATGTGCATAGCAAAGGCAGGCTTAGGAACCAACAACAATAATGCTAAAAAATAAATTGGCTTTTTAAACGAAATGTTCATAAAAACCCTCCTAAAAAAATATATGAATAATAAAAAAACACTGCTAAATTAGCAGTGTCCCACAATAAGGCATAACGATACGCATAATGCTAGTATGATGCCTATTCGTGTACCTATCCTCGTAGGACACTACCATCCACTCCATACGGCAGGTCTCCTGGCTTAGATTCATCGCTCCAAAATCGCCTTCCCATTTTCACAGTGGCATTTGATTTTGAGCTCCTCTTCACAGTGGCGGGACCGCACTAGATTTTCACTAGTTTCCCTATTAAGCTAATTTTCATTAGCACCGTATGGAATATTCAATTGTTGAAATTTAATTGCATTGTAGCATATAGATTCAAAAATTTCTATATCTTTCTAAATAGAATTAAAAATTTGACAACTCATTTTTTCTTTCAGCCATTACAAAATTAAGATTTTTGCTTTCTTTTGTATCAAAATAGATAACCTATTTAAAATTTTTAGAAAAAAGTAGTACAAACCGGGATTGCTTGTACTACAAATGTTCGTATTCATTGGATTATAGCGGAATATTTCCGTGTTTTTTCTTAGGTCTTGATTCTTCTTTATTTTCAAGCATTTCTAATCCTTGAATTAACTTAATGCGCGTTTCTCTTGGATCGATGACGTCATCCACCATTCCAAGTGAAGCAGCAACGTAAGGATTTGCGAATTTTTCTTTATATTCTTCAATTTTTTCTTGGCGTGTTTTTTCTGGATCTGGGGAATTGGCAATTTCGTTTGCAAAAATGATATTTGCCGCACCAGCAGCACCCATTACAGCGATTTCTGCATTTGGCCAAGCAAATACAAGGTCGGCACCGATGGATTTAGAGTTCAATGCCACGTATGCACCGCCATATGCTTTACGTAAAATGACCGTAATTTTTGGCACTGTTGCTTCAGAATAAGCATACAAGATTTTTGCACCGTGACGGATGATACCGCCATGTTCTTGTTTAACGCCTGGGAAGAATCCGGATACGTCTTCAAATGTAATGATTGGAATATTGAATGCATCGCAAGTGCGAATGAATCTGGACGCTTTGTCGGATGAATCGATATCAAGTCCTCCAGCTAAAGCTTTAGGCTGGTTACATACAAGCCCTACTGAATAACCTCCAATGCGTGCAAATCCAACCACGATGTTTTTCGCAAATTCTGAATGCACTTCCATGAAGGAACCTTCATCCACCACTTGTTCCACCACTTTACGCACATCATATGGACGAGTTGGTTCGATTGGCACAACGTCAATTAATTCAGGACGCCAATCATCGCCTTCCGGACGTGGCAAGCGAATTGGTTTTTCTTTATAGTTTTGCGGTAAGTAGCTTAATAATCTTCTAATTTGTTGAATCGCTTCTTCTTCAGAAGGAGCACGGAAATGGGCATTACCGCTGATAGAGTTATGCACTTTTGAACCGCCTAAATCTTCTGACGATATTTTTTCTCCTGTAACCGCTTCAATTACTTTTGGACCCGTAATGAACATTTGAGAAGTTTTGTCCACCATTAAAATAAAGTCAGTAATCGCTGGTGAATATACTGCTCCACCTGCACATGGACCCATGATTACAGAGATTTGCGGAATTACTCCAGAATAAATGGAGTTACGGTAGAAAATGTGGCCATAGCCGTCTAATGAAAGTACGCCTTCTTGAATGCGGGCGCCGCCAGAGTCATTGATGCCGATGAATGGCGCACCGTTTTTAGCAGCCAAATCCATCACTGTCGCAATTTTTTTCGCATGCATTTCACCTAGTGCTCCACCAAACACTGTGAAATCCTGAGCAAATAAGTATACAGGGCGTCCATTGACTTTACCATAACCTGTTACAACCCCGTCACCAGGTCCTTTTTGTTCGCCCAAGCCGAAATCCGTTACACGGTGCTCGATGAAAGGATTAATTTCCACGAATGTGCCTTCATCCAGCAATAATTCAATACGTTCGCGGGCAGTAAGTTTTCCTTTTTCATGCTGTTTGGCAATACGTTTGTCGCCACCGCCTAAATAAATCTCTCTTTTTCGGTCATACATTTCATCAATTTTGTCTAACATGTCCATTATTCATTAACCCCTTTTCCACTTTTTTCATATAGTTCATATAAAACTCCAAAACTGTCTTTTGGATGAATGAAACATGCTTCTGCCCCACCGGCAGCTGGAATTGGTTCTTCAGAAAGAAGACGTACTCCCTTTTCTTTTAATTCCGCCATTTTTTCGCGAATATTATCAACTTTGAAACAAATGTGCTGAATTCCTTCGCCGCGTTTTTCAATATGATTATAAATTGCTCCTTTTTCGCTTAACGGTTGCAACAATTCAATATGGACGTTACCGGCATCAATGAATGCCACACGCACATTTTGTGTTGGAACCTCTTCGATTCTTTCTAGTTTTAAACCTAACTTTTCAGTATAATATTTCACTGATTCATCTAGGTTTTTTACGGCTATCCCTATATGATCGACTTTTTCCATGATGACACCCCTTCTGTTATAGTACATAACCTATTGTAGCGAATTTACGAAAATTGCGCTACGTACTTGAGAAATTTTTCAAATTTGATAAACTAAATTTATGAAAAAAAGGAGAGAGCGAGAAAATGAGCAATAAAAAAATTCAAAAAGTGGTCGTGTATGCGATGATTGCAATTATGTTACTCTCAACATTGGCATTCGGATTGTCATTTTTCTAATAACCGGTAGCGATTACAAGTCAGTAATCGCTATTTTTTATTTCAAAAAAATTTTCCTCAACCATCTTTATACTGTATCACAACAGATCTATTTAAAAAATTTCCGTAAAATAATAAAATTATATGATTTCTGAAAATAGAGGACGCTTTTTCAAGAAAAATTACAAAATGCAGAATCCGCAATACTATTATTAAGAACATTTAGTATGCGGATTCTTTAATTGTTACATTAGACTTCGTCGCAATATTCCTCAAAATAAGCCTGCAAATTGGTAATGACAGACATTACATCATGCCCTTCAATCTCATGACGGCCGATATCCGCCACCACTTTGCCGTCTTTTAATAGAACAAAAGCCGGGGATGAAGGGATATGCTCTTCACCGAAATGCGCACGTGCCGCTGCTGTCGCTTCTTTATCTTGTCCCGCGAAAACGGTCACTAGATGATCAGGGCGTTTATCGTAATGAATTGCATTTGCTGCCGCTGGACGGGCGATGCCACCCGCGCAACCGCATACAGAGTTGATCATGACAAGGGTTGTTCCAGGACGTGCAAAGGCTTTTTCCACCTCTTCAGGCGTTCTTAATTGCTCATATCCCGCACTCTCTATTTCCGCACGGGCTGTTCTGATAATTTCCTGCATAAATAAATCGTAATCCATCATGTCATTCATTCTCCTTTCAACTATACATTTTAGCATAGAGGACTAAAGAGGTCATTGCAAATAAGAAAAGGAAGAACTGAAATGATCTTTCCATGGATTACGGTTTAATATCACCCAAAATCCGGAAATAATTGATGAATTCCTTGAGTAACCGTCAGTTTTCCTTGCAAAATTTCTTCTTCCAATTGCTTGACCAACTCTTTGTTTTCTTTCTTTCCGAAAAACGAATCGATTAAATGGTCATGAATCATGGAATAGAACCAATCGCTAGTCTGTTCCCTTCTTCTCGTATACCAATAACCGGATTCCTTCATTTGTTTTTCGAAGGATAATATCATTTCCCAAACTTCTTTTAATCCGGTTTTTTCATAGGAAGAGACGGCAAGGGCCTGGGATTCCCAACCAGGAGTGGATGGTTGCAAGAAATGCAAAATTTTCCGGTATTCCCGAACCGTATTTTTCGCTTTCTCCACATTATCGCCATCCGCTTTATGAACTACAATCCCATCCGCCAGCTCCATAATTCCCTTTTTCATGCCTTGCAGTTCGTCCCCTGCTCCGGTCAAAACAAGCAGAAGGAAAAAGTCCACCATTCCGCGCACATAGGTCTCACTTTGCCCTACTCCGACCGTTTCAATGAGGATCACGTCATATCCTGCCGCTTCGCATAGCAGCATCGTTTCTCTCGTTTTCTTATGAACCCCGCCGAGAGTTCCTGCACTTGGCGATGGACGGACAAAGGCATTTTCATGGCGGCTTAAGTTTTCCATCCGCGTTTTATCTCCTAAAACGCTTCCACCAGAAATGGTCGAACTTGGGTCAATGGCAAGGACTGCGACCCTTTTTCCCATGTTGCAGAGCATTGTGCCGAAAGCTTCAATAAAAGTGCTTTTTCCTGCTCCTGGAACGCCGGTGATGCCGATCCGTACACTATTGCCTGTATAGGGGAGCAGCTCTTGCAACAGTTGTTGGGCCATAATTTTATGTTCCGGATTGGAGCTTTCGATCAATGTGATCGCTTTGGAAAGAGAAGTGCGCTTTGCTTCGCGCACTTCACCCGCTAATTGGTGTATATCAATTTGCTGTTTTTGCTTTTTACGAAACTTTTTTGGGGCGACATAAGTCATCCCGTCATGTTTGCTTTCAACGCCTTTCATGACATTCAAAGCAGTCTCTTCAGCGTTCTTTTCCTCCATCATTCGGACACTTCCTCATATCCTAAGCGTCGATAAATTTCTTCAATGATCTTAATGGCAGCGACAGGAATCACTGTACCTGGTCCGAAAATCGCAGATACGCCATTTTCATACAGGAATTCATAATCTTGTGCAGGGATTACTCCGCCGACAACGACGATGATGTCTTCTCTGCCCAATTTTTTCAATTCCTCTATCAATTCCGGCACTAATGTTTTGTGACCTGCTGCCAATGAAGACACACCTACGCAATGAACGTCATTTTCCACCGCCATTTGGGCCGCTTCTTGCGGAGTCAGGAATAATGGAGAAATATCCACATCGAAACCAAGATCCGCATAACCTGTTGCAACGACTTTCGCACCGCGGTCATGTCCGTCTTGTCCCATTTTGGCAATCAGGATCCGTGGACGACGGCCTTCATTTTCCAAGAATTCTTCCGTCATTTGTTTTACTTGTTCAATCAACTCATTGTCGGAGAAGTTGGATGAATATACGCCGGAAATAGAGCGGATCACCGCTTGGTGTCTTCCGCACACTTTTTCGATGGCGTCGGAAATTTCTCCAAGTGTCGCACGGGCTCTTGCTGCATCTACAGCAACCGCAAGCAGATTTTCTTCTCCTGTGGCAGCCGCTTTTGTTAGGCGCTCAAGATGTCTTTGCACTTCTTCTTCATTTCTTTCTGCCTTAATTTTATTAATACGTTCAATTTGTTTTTGACGTACAAGGGTATTATCGATATCCAAAATATCGATTGGTTCTTCGTAGTCTAGCGTATATTTGTTCACGCCGACGATCGTTTCCACTTTTGAATCGATTTTTGCTTGGCGTTTGGCGGCAGATTCTTCCACTTTCATTTTTGGTAAGCCTGTTTCGATGGCTTTTGCCATGCCGCCAAGGTCTTCGATTTCTTTAATTAATTCCCAAGCGCGTTTTGTCAACTCATCTGTCAATTTTTCAACATAGTAAGAACCGCCCCATGGATCGATGACTTTTGTCATCAATGTTTCTTCTTGCAAGAATAATTGCGTATTGCGGGCAATGCGGGCTGAGAAGTCTGTTGGCAACGCAATCGCTTCATCAAGGGCGTTTGTATGCAAGCTTTGCGTATGGCCCATTGCCGCAGCATTGGCTTCAATCAACGTACGTGTCACGTTGTTGAATGGATCTTGTTCTGTCAAAGACCAGCCGGAAGTTTGGGAGTGAGTTCTAAGTGCCAAACTTTTTGGATTTTTCGGATTGAATGTGCTCATCATTTGGGCCCAAATGCGGCGAGCGGCACGCATTTTCGCCACTTCCATGAAGTAGTTCATACCGATTCCCCAGAAGAAAGATAGTCTTGGTGCGAAGGAATCGATATCAATGCCAGCTTTTAAACCAGTTCGAACATATTCAAGTCCGTCTGCCAATGTGTAAGCCAACTCGATATCTGCTGTAGCCCCGGCTTCTTGGATATGATATCCGGAAATGGATATTGAGTTGAATTTTGGCATAAATTTACTAGTATACTCGAAAATATCCGCAATGATTTTCATTGACATTTTAGGAGGATATATGTACGTATTACGCACCATATATTCTTTCAAAATGTCGTTTTGGATTGTACCGGCAAGTTTTTCCGGTGTGACTCCTTGCTCTTCGGCCGCTACAATGTAGAAGGCCATAATCGGAATAACCGCCCCGTTCATTGTCATGGAAACGGACATTTGATCCAATGGAATACCGTCAAATAAAATTTTCATATCTTCAACGGAGTCAATGGCAACGCCCGCTTTCCCAACGTCCCCTTTTACGCGGGGATGATCGGAGTCGTAACCGCGGTGAGTAGGCAAGTCAAAGGCAACAGATAGACCTTTTTGCCCCATCGCCAGATTTCTGCGATAGAAAGCATTGGATTCTTCCGCTGTAGAGAATCCGGCATATTGGCGGACTGTCCAAGGACGGGCTACATACATTGTCGGATATGGTCCGCGCGTATTCGGAGCGATACCAGGGAAATCTTTCAAATGTTTCGCTTCTTTGATGTCATCATTAGAATAAAATTCTTTCACTTCAATTCCTTCGTTTGTTGTGAAGGTATGGGAAGGTTGAAGTTGTTCATTGTCCAATATTTCATGTATATTCACTGATTCAAAGTTGGCTTTCATCGTTGTACCTCCTTCAAGCTTTCAAGAAGTGCAGTGAGCTTCTCCACAATATTTTGGCCGAGATAGATAAATCCGTTTAATCCTTTAGATAGCCATTCTTGTTCCTCTTCAGGGAATTTGCCTGCAACATCCAAAATGACACTTTCTTTTTTGCCTTCCAATAAAGCAGGCACGATTTCTTTTGTTTGGTCATTTGTTGCGGCGATGACTACATAATCAGCATCCGTTTGTTGCAACCAATTTTTTGCTTCTTCAATGGATTCGATTTCTCCGGATTCCACTGGCACAACTCCGGCAGTCGCAAAGAATCCTTCCACAAAATCGGCACGAGGTTTGAAGTCTTTTAATTTTCCGAAAGTTAAGATGCCGATTTTTGGATTCGCTTTTGCGTATTGTTCACGGAGTGTTTCAAACGGCACAGCAAGTCGCTTAATGTCGGCATAAAGCGGATTTGTTTCCGTTTGCAGTTCATCCGCAGGGTTTGCATAAATGTTTGTACCAATTAATGAATGTTTTCTCGTTTCCACTTGTTGGATACGTGTTTTGTAAACTTCTTCTAATGCTGATTGAAGTTTTCCGGATTTTTCGAACTCGTCGATGCCGCCTGCTTCTTGAATTTGAAGGAATAATTCCCAAGCTTTTTCCACATATTCTCTCGTCAATGTTTCAATGAAATAAGAACCGCCTGCAGGATCCAATACATCATCCACAAAAGATTCTTCTTTTAACACCAATACAACGTTTCTGGCAATACGGATGGATTGATCCGTAGGTTTAGTCAATACATCATATGGGTAAACAGTAATTGCATCCGCACCGCCAATCAATGCGGCAAATGCCTCGTTGCCGGCACGCAATAAATTCACGTAAATATCGTATTTTGAGAAACTGCGTAGAGACGTTTCAGCAAGTACCGGAACCGGAACGGCCTCTGCGTTGTAAGCCTTTTCAAAAGCTTTCCATAAAACTTTAAAGGCTCTCAATTTTGCGATTTCTTGGAAAAAGTGCGTATCAATGGCGAAATGAACGAAAAATTTATTGGCAAAGGATTCAAAGGATTCAGACTTCTCCGCATACTTTGCAGCCTGAGCTAAACTAAGAGCCAATTCCTGCACAACATGCGCGCCTTCATAATGGTATGGAACCGTGTCAGCCGCAAATGTGCGCACATTCGGATAACCTTCAAGTTCAACTGCATCTTTTGCAATAACATAACCTTTTACTTTTTCCCGATCCGCTTCAGGAATTTTTGAGAATACATCTAAAATGCGGTCACTTTCGACAAGCAATTTAAATGGAGTTTCCACCAAGTATTTCGCAAGTTCGTTTAAATTTTCATCATTCCACTCAAGCACTCTGCTATCGATTGTAATGATGCCGTTTCCTCTTTTGACACTGTCTTTCAAACGGTCAAAAAATTGTTCTTCATTATCCCCGTAAATAGTTTGAGCCGCTTGTACAGAATCGGATGCTTTTAAAGAACGGATTGTGGAAACTTGTTTTTCCAATTCATCCCCCAATTTTTCTATTAACATTTCTTGTGTATACAACGGTTGTAAAGTGATTCCCTCGATTGTCTTCGTGAAAAGTGATTCAAATGGCTTCCCCTTTAATGACTTTATTGCTGTTTCTTTCCACTCGTCATAACGAACAGCAGGAAATTCAATTTCATTCATGTTGTTTGACATAGTTGTCGCTAAACAGCTTCCCCCTTTTTTCTTTTATTATAATTTTTATAATTCTTATAATACATTAGAAACCTTGTCCAATAAAGTACAAAAATAAAAGAAAGCCTTGATTTGCAAGGCTTCCAGGAATTATTAATAAACTGTTTTTTCAAAATAATTCGTTTTTTCAAGAATATTTTTTACTCTATTAAGAAATTTGCCACAAACGTATCCATCTAAAATTCGATGGTCGATCGATAAGCATAAATTCACCATATCCCGGATGGCTATCATATTATCGATGATGACCGGTCTTTTTACAATGGCTTCCACTTGCAAAATGGCTGCCTGCGGATAATTGATAATGCCCATCGATTGGACAGAACCAAAAGTGCCGGTATTATTGACCGTAAATGTTCCCCCTTGGATATGTTCGCTTTTTAAAGTGCCGTTTTTCACGTGTTGCGTAAGTTCATGGATTTCTTTCGCAATTCCTTTGATGGATTTTTCATCAACATTTTTGATAACCGGCACATAAAGGGCATCGTCTGTTGCTACGGCAATGGAAATATTAATTTCCTTTTTTTGAATAATTTTATCTTGTGCCCAAACGGAATTGAGCATCGGAAATTCCTTTAATGCTTGTGCAACGGCTTTGATAAAAAAGGCGAAATATGTGAGGTTGAATCCTTCTTTTTCTTTAAACTGCGCCTTAATGGATTCCCGATATTGCACTAAATTCGTCACATCTACTTCCATCATCATCCAAGCATGAGGAATTTCCTGTTTACTTCGGACCATATTATTGGCGATTGTGCGGCGAATAGCTGAAATAGGAATCTCCACATCGCCCGCACTTGTTTCGATTTGAATTGGTTTTGATGATGCAGGAATTGATGACTGGAATTGAACCGTTTCCGTTGTTGGATTGTGAACTGCTACACTACCTTCCTCTTTTTTCGATTCGATATATTTTAAAATATCTTTTCTTGTAATTCGGCCATTGAGTCCCGTCCCTGTGACTTTTTCTAAATCGATCTGATGCTCGCTCGCCAGTTTCAATACCGCCGGAGAATAACGGTTTTTTTGTTTTGGAATGAATTCACGAAAACCTGGTTCATTGTATTTTACTTTTACAGTGGATGTTGTTGCATTGCGAATTGCTTCACTGATATTTGATGACTTTTCTTCCACTGTTTCAATTGTGCAGATGACCGCGCCAACAGGATATGTTTCCCCTTCTTTTCCGAGGATTTCTTTCACGATACCCGTAAAAGAAGAAGGGATTTCGGCGCTCACTTTATCGGTCAATACTTCCGCTAACGGCTCGTATTTTTTTACAAAATCTCCCGGTTTAACGAGCCATTTTTCAATTGTTCCCTCTGTCACACTTTCTCCCAATTGTGGCATCAACACTTTTTCCACTGACATGCAATCCCCCCCTTAAAACGCGGCCAATTCCCGCATCGCCTGCTCGATTTTTTCAGGACTGATCATGAAAAATCTTTCCATTGTTGGCGCATAAGGCATTGCCGGAACATCTGGCCCAGCGAGTCTCATAATTGGAGCATCTAATTCAAATAAACAGTGTTCCGCAATAATGGCAGCCACTTCGCTCATCACACTGCCTTCTTTATTGTCTTCCGTCACAAGAAGCACTTTTCCCGTTCTGCTTGCAGCTTCTATAATCCCTTCCTTATCTAAAGGATATACGGTGCGCAAATCCAACAGATGCACACTGATTCCATCCTCTTGAAGGCGTTCTGCTGCTTGGAGGGCATAATTGACGCAAAGACCATAAGTGATGACGGTTATATCTTCTCCCTCCCTTTTCACATCCGCCTTCCCGATTGGAAGCACATAATCATCGAGGGGCACTTCCCCTTTAATTAACCGATAGGCCCGTTTATGTTCAAAGAATAGAACCGGATCTTCATCACGGATGCTCGCTTTTAACAATCCTTTTGCGTCATATGGAGTGGAAGGAATGACAATTTTCAGCCCTGGTGTGTTGGCAAAAAGGGCTTCCACTGATTGGGAATGGTACAATGCGCCGTGAATGCCGCCGCCGTATGGAGCGCGGACTACAATTGGACAATTCCAATCATTGTTGGAACGGTACCGGATTTTTGCCGCTTCCGACACAATTTGGTTTACGGCTGGCAATATGAAATCGGCAAATTGCATTTCTGCAATGGGGCGCATCCCTACCATCGCAGCGCCAATGGCTACACCGGCGATGGCGCTTTCTGATAGTGGAGTATCTAATACTCTCCATTCACCAAATTGTTCATACAATCCTTGGGTCGCTTTAAAAACGCCCCCTTTTTTTCCAACATCTTCCCCTAAAATAAATACCCGCTCATCTCTCTCCATTTCTTCCTTCATCGCCAAATGAATCGCTTCAATAAAAGATAATACCGCCATTTTATTCATCCCCTTCCCAATAAACATATTTCAACGCATGTTCTGGGGGTGCATAAGGAGCTTTTTCCGCATAGTCGGTTGCATCATTCACGATATCCAACACTTTGGCATTCATTTCCTCAAGGGTTTCATTTGTCGCCACATTTGCATCTATTAAATACTTTCCGAAAAGCAAAAGCGGATCATTGGCTCTTTCTTTCTCCACTTCTTCGCTAGAACGATACTTGTCATCATCATCGGAAGAATGGCTCGTCAATCGATAAGTCACCGCTTCAATTAAACTTGGACCATCCCCTTGAAGGGCTCTTTCCACCGCTTCTCTCATCACTTTATAAACGGCCAAAGGATTTCTTCCGTCTACAGAAGCCCCATACATTCCATATCCAAGGGCTCTGTCAGCCACTTTTCCACCTAGTTGTTTCTCCACCGGTACGGAAATGGCATATTGATTGTTTTCAACCATTATAATGACAGGCAATTTATGAACGCCGGCAAAGTTCGCTCCTTCATGGAAATCCCCTTGATTTGTGGAACCTTCCCCTAATGTTACAAAGGAGACATAGTTTTTATTTTGCAACTTTCCTGCCAACGCCACTCCCACTGCATGAGGAACTTGGGTAGCTACCGGAGAGGAGCCGGTTAAAATGCGTTTTGCTTTGTAGCCAAAATGGCCAGGCATTTGTCTTCCGCCTGAATTCGGATCTTCCGCCTTGGCAAAGGCTGATAGCATCAATTCCCTCGGCGTCATGCCGAAATGCAGCACAACGCCCATATCCCGGTAATAAGGAGCAATATAATCCCTTGTTGGATTTAAGGCAAAAGCCGCACCGACTTGAGCTGCTTCATGACCTTGGCAAGAAATTACAAAAGGAATTTTACCGGCACGGTTTAACAGCCACATCCGTTCATCCAATCTCCGTGCTAAAAGCATCGTTTCATACATTTTTAACACATCTCTGTCCGTCAACCCCAGCTCTTTATGATGCAAATCAGTCATTGACATACTCCCCTTTCACGGAACAAGTTAAAAATGAATAGCCTTCCCATCCACCGCTAATGCTGCTTCATAAAACACTTCACTTAAGGAAGGATGCGGATGGATTACCTCCCCGATTTCCCAAGGCGTCGCATCCAACAAAAATGCAAGAGATGCCTCAGAAATCAGATTTGTCACATCCGGTCCTATCATGTGTACACCGAGCAAATCATCCGTTTGTTGGTCGGCAATGATTTTGACAAAGCCTTCCGTTTCGCCATAAACAACCGCTTTTCCAACACCTTTGAAAGGAAAAATGCCGATTTTAACATCTGCTCCAAGCTTCTTTGCTTCTTCTTCCGTCAATCCAATGCTTGCAACCTCTGGAAAAGAATAAATACAGCGGGGAATACGGCGGTAATTTACGGTTTTCTTCTTCCCTGACGCAATATGTTCCACTGCAATAAGCGCCTCGCTAGTTGCCACATGGGCAAGCTGCATACCGCCGATACAATCGCCTATTGCGTAAATATGTTTTTCTTTTGTTTGATAAACCTCATTCACCTTAATAAAAGAAGATTCCGTTTCAATCTCGGTATTTTCAAGTCCAAGATTTTCAATATTTCCAATCCGTCCAATGGAAATTAACATTTGTTCCCCTTCATACTGTTTTTCTTCCCCATTGACCTTTGCAGTAAGTTTTACTGAATGGTCATTTTTTTCAATGGAAGAAGGAATCACTTCTGCATTGGTAACAATTTGGATGCCTCTTTTTTTCATCTGTTTTTCCAATTCTTTTGAAATGGATGCATCTTCTTGAGGCAAAATCCGCTCTCCATATTCAAGCACCGTTACGTCCACGCCAAAATCATTTAAACAGGAAGCCCATTCAATGCCAATGACGCCGCCTCCAATAATAAGCATAGATTTCGGAAGTTGTTCTAACTCGAGCATTTGGTCAGAATTGAGTATCCTTTTCCCATCAAAATCGATTCCATGGAAAGGACGTGGCTTGGCTCCTGTGGCAAGGATGATGTATTTTGGCAATAGCATTTCATTTGGAGAACCGTCATTCATCTCCACCGAAACCGTTCCTCCTGCAATGGGAGAAAAAATCGATGGGCCTAAAAGCCTTGCCGTACCGTAATAGCAATCGATTTTTCCCTTTTTCATCAGCCCTTTGATTCCTTGATGGAGCTGGTTTATTACGTTTCTCTTGCGCTCCTGCAATTGGTTTAAATTGAAATGGAAGCTGGAAATTTCCACTCCAAAAAGGTCCGCTTTTTTTGCATTTCTGTAGATTTCCGCGCTTCTTAAGAAGGTTTTTGTCGGGATGCAGCCTTTATGAAGGCAGGTGCCCCCTAAATCTTCTTTTTCAACAACGGCCGTTTTTAGACCTAATTGCGCAGCCCGGATTGCCGCCACATATCCTCCCGTTCCTCCACCAATAATCACTAAATCATATTCTCGAGCCATAGCCATCCCTCCAAATCAAATTCAATCTCATGAAGCACTTAGAATGTTCTTTTGCTTAAAATATTTTTTTCTCTTCGCAAAAATTGTTTTCTCGATTTTAAAACGCTGTTGATACGCTCTTCTGCTAAGCGATTGGCAGCTAAATAGGTCGGGATGTTTTCTTCTTTCGACATTTCAAAAATCTTCATCAACGTATCATAAATTGTTTCCACCCGCTTCATCGCCCGTTCTCTGTTATAGCCGTATAATTCATCCGCTACGTTAATGACGCCGCCTGCATTAATAACATAATCCGGTGCATATATAATGCCTTTTTCATACAATATTTGCCCATGGCGAGATTCTTTTAATTGATTGTTGGCAGAACCGGCAATGACTTTCGCTTTCAATTGCGGAATCGTTTCATCATTAATAATGGCTCCCAGGGCACATGGAGAAAAAATATCCACTTCTTGTTTATAAATTTCATTTGGCTCTACCGCTAGAGCGCCAAATTCTTTCACTGCCCGCTCCACTCTTTCTTGATTAATATCTGTGACAATCAGCTTTGCTCCTTCTTCATGTAAGTGCTTACATAAATGGTAAGCAACGTTTCCTAATCCTTGAACTGCAATGCGTTTTTCTTTTAAGCTGTCGCTTCCAAAGGCTACTTTGGCGCTTGCTTTCATCCCTAAATACACGCCGTAAGCGGTTACAGGAGAAGGGTTTCCGGATGAACCGAACGTCGGTGAAATACCCGTTACATAATCGGTCTCTTCATAAATAATATCCATATCTTCAACAGTTGTTCCCACATCTTCTGCTGTAATATAGCGGCCGTTTAAACTTTGTATATACCGGCCTAGGGCGCGAAACATTTCTTCATTTTTATCCTTCGCCGGATCACCGATGATGACTGTTTTACCTCCGCCGAGATTTAAGCCGCTTATCGCATTTTTATAGGTCATGCCCCGGGCGAGCCTCAAAGCATCTTCAATCGCCTCTTCCTCCGACTTATATGGCCACATTCGCGCTCCGCCTAATGCAGGGCCTAGGGTTGTATCATGAATGGCAATGATTGCTTTTAAGCCAGAATTTTTATCATGACAGAAAATCAATTGTTCGTAATCGTACTTTTCCATATACTCAAAAATTCCCATCATTATCCCCTCCAAATACACAATGAATAAAAATTCTGCTTTGTTTTAAAATTTTCTGCTTTATAACATTCTTTTACTTTACAATACTTTTTATTTTGTTATTTATCAACTAGAAACATTGAAAAACCTTCTTTTCCCAATTTTCTGATTTTTCACTCTTTTAGGAAATATATTCCTAATATAATTTATATGTATCGATTTAAAAAATTATGGGCGTTTTTTTGTCGAAACTTGACAGGATTTTTTTACAATGTAAAATTGAAGTAATTGCGAAGGAGGTTAATTTCATGGCCCGTTTAATAGCATTTATCGTCTTATTAATCCCAGCATTAATCGCAGGTGCAGGGATTAAATTTATGAGAGATACATTGTACGGCAATTTAATATCTCCATTCCCGTGGTTATGGCTCCAATTTTTAACTGGATTCATTTTTAGCGTTATTGGAATTGGCTTCTTTGCGGGCTATTTATTGCATAGAGACCGTAAAAGAGGAAGGGTCGCACCGAGATTCCAAAAGAATGAGGAAACAAAAGAAATGAAACCATAAATATATAAAAAAAGGCTCTATTATATTTGTTGGGGTACTGAAACAATTCATAAAAATGAAAAACACGCAGCCCCGGATTCTTTTTATACTTGAATTGTCCT